>CEVA01057380.1_pt1 | contig 10600 bp, 6 predicted proteins | sample 361521 | NCBI WGS metagenome assembly CEVA01 (sample SAMEA2622823, study PRJEB7988) | marine metagenome | isolation source: saline water (ENVO:00002010), including | reverse complement strand
TTTTCAAGTTGGTTGGGAACGAATCCTTGTGACCCACACAAATCCACGAACTCTCTTGCAACATCGTCCTCTCCGCGACCGAACGTTACGGTCACGTTGTTTTTAACAATGTCTCCGAAATCGTGGTCGCGCAGCCATTGAAATGCTTCTTGCCTGCGGTCTTTTGGAATGGACGCAGCAAAGATCGGCTTGACTGCAATTTCGCTGCCGTCTCGCAAAGTAAACTTTTCGAGGCCCATGACTTCCAGGGCCTCGGGCAATTGCTCGTCAGTAATCTTATGAAGAGCCTTTTTAGCGTCCTTGGCCTGACGCTCGGCTTCGGCCAATTTCCTTTCCAACTCGGCGGCTTCGTTCGCCAGACGCGCCACTGCGTCGAGCTTGCCTTCTTCCAGTTGGTCTATCTGATCGGTGCTTGTACCGGAATCAGATGCCATTTGAGATAGTAAATCGTTCATCCTTGCTCCTTGTTCGTTCATCGGCGGTTGACTTGACCGTCGAATTTGTTTATATGGGTATTACGCAGACGATGCAAGAGAAATCTTACCTATGCCCGAATTTAATTTCAAGACCACTCCATACGATCACCAACGGGAGGCGTTCGACGCCAGTTGCGACACGGAGAATTACGCCCTCCTTATGGACATGGGTACAGGAAAAACAAAGGTTTGCATTGATACAATTGGATACAATTATGAGAGCGGGAAAATTAATCTGGCGGTCATTGTTGCTCCCAAAGGCGTCATTGCAAACTGGATTGGCGAGATCTCGACACACCTCCCTGACCGGATAGACCGCGAAGTGGTTTTATGGAAACCCAGCCTAACCAAAGCAAAACGAAAAGAGCTTACTGATTTATCACAATCTGCTGGGAGACTGAAGTTTCTGTTAATGAATATTGAGGCGTTTTCTACCAAAAAGGGTGTTGATGTTGCGGAGTTTTTTGTAAAAAAATTCAAGACCTGCATGGTTGTAGACGAGTCCACTACAATAAAGAACAGGCGCGCAAAAAGGACACAGGCCGTGTGTGACGTGGGCCGTGGTGCGGTAACCAAGCGCATTCTAACGGGCTCACCGGTCACCAAATCTCCCATGGACTTGTACAGTCAGATGGATTTTCTCTCCCCGGAAATTCTAGGCTTCCGGAGTTACTATGCGTTCCAAGGCCGGTATGCCGTGGTGCAACGCAGGTCCATGGGCGCACACTCGTTTAACCAGATCTTAGGATTCCGCAGGCTGGACGAACTCACCGAAAAACTACAAAACTTTTCCTACCGCGTTCGCAAGGAAGAATGTTTAGATCTTCCGGAGAAGGTGTATGTACGCCGTTCGGTCGAACTGACGAAAGAACAATCGGACGCTTACACACAAATGAAACACTTGGCGCTAGCCCGCTTGGAAAGCGGAGAACTTGCGACAACCCAGAATGTTTTGACGCAGATAATGCGCCTACAACAAATCTGTCTGGGTCACTTGACAGACGATGAAGGTGAAACGCACCCGGTCAAATCCAACAGACTGGGCGAACTCCTCACCATTGCAGATGAGATACAGGGCAAGGCAATTATATGGGCGACATGGTCCCGGGACATTCGCGCTATTGCTGAGGCCCTGCGCGACCGCTTTAGCGTACAAGCGGTTGCAACGCTCCACGGTGAAACTCCTGATTCAGAACGCCAGAAGGTCGTGGAATCTTTCCAAGACCGGCATTCCGAATTACGTTTCATCGTGGGGCACCCTAAAACCGGCGGATACGGATTGACTCTGACCGCTGCAAACACGGTGATTTATTTCTCCAACAGCTATGATTTAGAGCTACGGTTGCAGTCAGAAGACCGCGCCCACCGCATAGGTCAGAAGAACAACGTGACTTACATTGATCTGATATCGCCCAAGACCATAGACGAAAAGATTGTAGATGCCTTGCGGAACAAAATTAAAATTGCAGACACGGTGCTTGGTGAGGATGTCAGAGAATGGTTAAAGTAGCGGGTGTGGTTGCCTTTCAACAATCGGCAATGCAGCGGATTAGAAAATATTGGCTGCTAATAACAACCTATTTCGAACCTTCCCTCGGAGTGGAAACCTCTGAGGTTGCGCCAGCCAAGGTAATCTCTAAGGTTGCGCCAGCCGCAGAGCAGGACGAGTACGGGGAATTCTATTTTCGCCATACCATACTAGATCAACTTGGCAGGTATTTTGTCATCCTCAAGCGTATGAAGCGCGGGGATAAAGATGCATATGACTTATACTCACAACTCGGCGCATATATATTACCGGAGAGGAAGGTTGAAGGGTATGAATGCGACGTTCTAGAACCACGATGGCTTGAACTTCGCCCCTCCTTTGGAATGGTGCTGCACGGCAGTCGCTCCCAACAGGTGAAGATAGATAAGGAAAAGAGATTCCACGTTCCTTTTGCGGTCTATTTTAATAAATACCGCTCGGATAGAGCACCGACTACTGTGCAGCCTGTCAATAGCGGGGATGTCTATTGTTGCACCGTATACTGGGACACGTTTCATGGATCGAAGAAAAATGGAATGAAACGTGGCGCTCCGACTGAATTTGCCCTCAATGTTTCTCCTAGCGGAGAGGTCCATATACTAAAGGTTCTTGAAAACAAAAACATTACGATCCGGGGGAAAAAAGGTAAGGGTAGAGGATCTACATTTACCGTTCCGCAAAGGAGGTGGGGAGTCCCAGAATTTTTTGAAGGCTGGGCTAAAGAACACGGCGAAGACGTGCGACCATTTCTAGCGTCAATTTTTATCGAAACCGCAAATGCTCAAATAGCCGCCTCCAGTTCAATGATAAAGGTGAAAGCGTACAAGGGCCGGTTAGCCGCCGTATTTAGCGTTAACATCTTACGCACACCATATTTTTTCAAAGACCGTGATTTATATGTAAACGACAGAGGCAAGAAGAAAAAAATATTTCACATTGTGAAAACACATATTAGGAAAACAGGAAGTGTTGTTCGCACACATTTCCGGGGTATGCGGGAATTTAACTGGAAGGGTTACAGAATAAGGATAACGGTGCCTGGATGGCACCATGTAAACACACACGATTTAAATATCGGATCAACAGACGAGGAGCATGTAGAAGATATTCAAGATTATATAGACACGGCTGTATTAGGAAAAACCTTGAGTGGTCTTGAGGAAGACAGCGTTGGGGGGTTTAGACGATGATATCAAAAGCAGTCGTCTTTTCTTTATTTGTCCCGTTAATCGGATGCACTCCCCTCGCCTCCGCTTTAGTTGGGGGCGCTAGCAGTGTCTGGTCAACGCATGAACGCCGCTCCTTGGAGAAGCGCGTCGAAACCCTAGAAAAAACTATTAAGAAAGAGTCGAATTGTTTGCTTCTGTGCGAGTACCCTACACGCTGGGATTAAACGAGTTCGCGCCACGTCTTACCGTCAAAAATGTTGGCCTTCATCCTCTGCGGATCTTTGTCTATGTCGTAACTGCAATGGACCCATCCGCTGTGAGGGTCCCCTTCTTTGTAAAATTCCAGAATAAGTTGGTCAAAGTTACAGTTCTCCTTGACCCATAGCGCGACCTCTTTGTTGTCAATTCCGGGGACTTCAAAGTCTACGGCTTTTCCTTCGACGTGCTGGGATTTGTCGGAAGACCCAATTTCACGGTTGAGTTCTAAACAGCGAAACCCGCTATTGGGGGAGAACGGTATTCCGTAATGGTTGCGGACCTTCTCCAATATCATAGTACTGACGGCAATCAAATTACGGATAGCCTCTGCGCCGGGTTCGTTTTCTATGCCCTTGCGACTGGCCGTATCGGACTTTGTCAATTCTTCAAGGGTGAAGTGCTCGGTCAGGATCATCCGACTATCTGCTGAGGTTTGCATTTAATGGACATGATTCCTGAGTTCTTATCCGCATAGCCGCCGTGATTGAATCCTTGAGGGTTAAACAAGGGAATTCCAAGTTCGTTCATTCGGGACACGGTGCTTGGAGAAGCCGGTCCCGGGGGACGTGCAGGCACCGGGCTGATCTGACTAAGTCCGGATGCCGGGATTGGACCTCTTCCTGGGGGGTAATTTGCAGGAGCCGTTATGGGCCTTTGCGGCGGGGGAGGGGGTGCTTCAGTGTAATCAGGGTTGTTCTCTATTGCGTAACGAATACGGTTGTCTTCGTAAACAAACGGGGGGCCGTATTTATAATCTTCCTCAAGGGTCATCCGGCGGCTTTCGGCCTGTGCAGGAATGAGCCCAAACCTCACGGCTCTTTCTACAGCCTCTTTGCTGTGGCCTTGGAGATACTTACCTGCGAAACCAGCCGCTCTTGATAATCTGTCCTTTGCAGTCGAAAGTGCCCCCAGAGCGGTATCTCCAGCAAATTTACCGAGATCGTCTACTGCTTCTTCAGCCATCCTTTTGACTTTTTCGGGGGGCTCAAACTTGTCGAGGTTTTTGTATCTACGAATCAACACCGCCGCTTTTTCCGGATCTCGAAGCGCGTCTTCAACATTTTTCATAATTGCTTCTTCACCTAATCTGGTAAAAGTATAGGCGGCAATTCTTCGCCCCATTCCGGTAGCGACAAGCGGATTTATGCCGATTACTCCAAATATTTTCTGACCGGCGGTCCTACCTATGGCACCCACTGCTTCGACTGTTCCGAATTCTGCCCGCATAACATCTCTAGGACTTCCCGCCGTAGGTACACCGGTTCCGGTAGTCTGCAAAGGTCCTCCCTTAACAAGCTCATCCAAAAATTCCATGGAAGACTTGTCGTAGAATTTCTCTAGATACGGGCGGTTTTTCTCTACTGTGTTTGCAAGTTTTCTGGAGTCGACGCCGGGTAGGGCTTCGCCATCAGGGCCAACTCTGCGTGAACTTTCTCTCAAAGACCGCCACAGCGCAGCCCGGAAACCACGGGCGGCTTGCCCTGTTTCATCTTTTGCTAACAGCGCATCAATTTCGTTAGCCCTGCGTCCCGCGTTTTCCGGGTCCGCGTTAATAAAAGCGGAAGCTGCTTGGTTTACATCTGCGTCCAAATATTCCGAGGCAGTGTTGGCTAACTGCCGGTCCTCAAAGTTTTCACGAAGAATACGCCGAGCGTTCGCTATGTCGTCAAGCGTAGCACCTTCGCGAATTGCCGAGAGAACTGTTTCTCTGTTCGGTACTGTCAACTTGGAAGTCATCGCGTCCGCAGCCGCTTGAACAGCTTTTAGATCGTTGAATTTTTCTCGCAAACCCGGAATTTTATCTATGGCCTCACCGTATTTAGTAACGAACCGGTCAACATTTTTCTGGGTTACGGCCCCACCCGCCAAACCTTCTGTGTACCTTAGAAGTAATTCTGCTTCGATGACATTTGGGTTGTCGCCTGCGGTAAGGGACGCTGCTGGATCTCTTTGCCAAGTTACATCGCTGCCTTGCACAACCTGCTGGGGCTCATTTAAAGCGTTACGGAACAATTCTACGCGGGCACCGGACTCCGGTCCTGCTTTAATGAGGCGGTTCAAAAACCCTTCATCAACTATGTCATCGCCTTTAAAGAGAAGCTTGCCAATCTCAGAGTTAGGACCAAAACGAGCCTTGGCATCCAAAACATACTGGCGACCAACTTCTATGTTTCGGATGTTTTCCGGTGCTACCTTGCCTTCAAAGTTTTTTGCCGCCAAAATTTCATTGTCGATGTAGTCTATTATAAGACTAAATCGTTTACCGAGTTTAGCATTACCCGCTTTGTAAGCGGCCCGAGCTTTATCGCCTATCTCGCTTCTGAAGTTCTGTACCGTTTCGATCCTGACAGGTTCGGCATAAATAGTTCCTGCGTCACCGAAAATGTCGTAAAGCCCTTGATCTGGAATTTCATCCGCTCTTAAAAGCTCATCCCCTGTGCCTTTTACACCGCCTAAGTCCGCGTCAGTAATTGGTTTTCCTGACGGCAGCAAACCCGCTTCTTGAAGACGTTTTTTTCCTGCTAATTTATAAAAATCTCCCATCCCCGACATCACCGGCAGGTTTCGTTCCCCCATCTCCCGGATAACCGAAATGGCCCAATCACCAAACTGCCGGGTGTCAACATACTCCGTTCCGATAAGTTCTTTATCGAACAGCTTTCTGGTTACTTCTCTGCTCTCTAAACGAGCCGATTCCAACATGTCTACCGCAGCTTTAGAAGCCTCTGCGCGTCCTATAGATGGTTCCAAAGCTTCAAACACGTCACGAGCACGGGCAACCGCAGTTTCTACTGCGTCTAAAGCCTCGTCGTCCAAATTGTTTCGAGCTTTTTCTATTGCCCGATACGCAGCGGCCTCGTCTCCAGAACCAAGATGAGATCTCAATAGCTCAAAACTGTCATCCAAAAGTTTGGCTCGACGCGCCTCTTCTTCAAGTCGGACTTGTAGATTGGTGCCGCGTCCCCGGAGGGATTGGTCCAGCATAGCCAAGCGAGTATCGTCATACCCTAGAATTTTTAAAGCCTGGACGGTGTCCGGGCTTATGCCGCCATACTCAGGAACAACCGTGCCGTCTTCCAGTATTTTTATGGGCGTTGCGTTTCCGGGCGTTCTGAACTGCCCCGCTTCAATAGCGGGCAACAGGACATTTTCTAAAACTCCTGGCTCTGATTCCATTTGGTTAAAAATTCTTGCCGCCATGTCCTTGCGGCCTGACTCAGTAAATCCACCCAACAAGGACTTCGCAAAAACTTGGGATTTGTTTCTCACATAGCGTAAGAGATCTAGAACTTTGTCTCCACCCCCGAGCGCAATTCCGGATGGTGTGTGAGCTAAGGCAATAGGCAAGCCCATAGAAGAAAGTATTTTTAGAGTGGGGGCCACGTCTACTTCACCCTCACCTATGTCCATCATTATTTTTCCGTCGTCGTCGGCACCTAATTCAGGGGCGGCATACCCAAGACCCGCAGCGGTAGCTAATGTTTGTTCACCAGCAAGAGTGCGACTGGTGCGGGTTCCCAGACCAGATGTGAACCGTGCAGCATATTGACGCGCCGAGTCACTCAAAGCTTTGAGAGCGTTTGGATCTTTAGTTTTAACCGCCGCATCTATAGCTCTTCTGGCCGCCTCGCTGTTGACGCCGCGCCCCGCAGCATCCGACAAAAGTTTCGACACTGGCGCTCTCAAGGTGCCGTAAACAGCGCCCAAGGCAGTAGGGAAAGAAACACCTCCGCCCGATATATACGCAATATCTCGAAAGAAACGCTCCCGTGGGTTTCTGGCTTTTCTGGGAGTTGCGTCAAACCCGGCGGTATATACAGGGGCCTCTCCTGTTATGGCTTCCTCAATTCTTGCCGGAGCTTCAAAACCACCCTTAACAACATCACTTAAAAGAATAGGGTTTTTGAATTTTTTGGCGGTTTCGTCAAAACCTAGCGCCTCGGCTCCCTTTCCTAAAGCATAGCCCGCACCCATTGTGGGTATGTCCACCAGAAATGTGGCTGCGTCAATCAAGCCCCTGTAAAACTCAGGAGCATACAAACTAGAGAAAGCATCCGGAGCCCCGGCAGTCTCCGGCTCTTCAGAATCCACGTATATGCCTTGGATAGGCGGTTCTTTCTCCGTATCAGGAGCCGCCTCGCTTTGGTCTTGGGGGTTCCAGCTTGGAAAAAAAACCTGTGGTGTAGGATCAGCCATTACTGCAACCTCGTTCTCATTTCGCTATTCAAGATAAGTGTAGGAGACTGTGGATCAGGTCTACCATCACTTCTTGCTTCTTGTATAAGAACCTCTCCATTATTTAGAGTTTTAATTTTTACAAACCTTCTACCCGGCGTACCCGGAATGGGAGGAAGTAATCTTCCAGTCCGTAAATCCTGCGCGTCCGTAAACTCAAAGGGCACCATGTTAATCCCCTCCATTACTCTCTGACGAGTAACCGGAGGACTTTCTTGAAAGTTCGGGTCAAGCCACCGATACCGTTTTGGATTTACAGAAACGCCCGTTATACCGGCCTCTTTAGCCATTATCTCGAACGTTTTAGGAATTACATTAGAAGTCTGTATTTCTTGGTTAAAAGTGCTTCTTATATTAGTTTCTAACCGGTTAATCATGCTGCTCAAATTATCCCGATTAAGTTTTTCTGCTTTTGTAAAGGACGGAATAAGTTCCGCTTGCAACTTTTGCCTAAAGACAGAATCTCTGCCGCCGCCCTCTACCTCCGACAAAGTAGCGTAACTAGCCTTCATGCGGTTTATTATTTGCTGCAAACGTTGAGAACCACCCGAGGTTAAAGGTTCAATATCCGCAAAGGTATTTGCCCCTAAACTTCCAGTAAAACCAAAAAACCGACCTGTGTTGTCCATTTCTTGACCATCCCGCAGGTGTCTTGCAAGAATCAAGAGTTCTATCGCAGAGGAGAACGCGGCGGCATCTTCTGCCTTTACGGGTGCAATTGCAGCTTTATCTTTAGCCAGACGATTCTCAGACTTTTCCCAAGCCCCGGCTACTTTTGATAACTGGACCGTTTTGGGAAGATCCGCGAAAGCCCGTCTGCGTTCAAAACTTAAAGTTTCCCATGGCACCTCTGCCAACGCGCCTTTGGCAACAAACTTATCGTAGCGTTCTTTGGCGCTATTCAATTGTTCTGCCACTGAAGAGGAGTAGCTTTCCGCTTCACTAGACGCCGCCGCAGAAGAGGGCGTGGGCACTGCACCTTGATTCGCGTTTGCCCCAAACTTAATCATCTCAAAAATTTCTTCACGAAGGTTTTTGCCCCCGGAACGCATACCAGCGGGGAACATTCCTAAAAGTGCCGCTAAGTTTTGTTCTGTTATTTTCCGTGGTTGCAAGCCCTCTCGTCCAGTTACGTCGTCCCAAAGGGCTCTAAAATAATTCTTTTTGACCTGCGCTGACCGCAACGCTGTATCCGTTGTAAAATTCTTTCGGGTCGTTTCGGGAAAAGTATCGAATTTTTGGGGATTGAAACGACCTTCGTCCCCTGGAGCATATTCAACACCGTCAATCGTCACAGGTTTATCGCCTGTGAACATATAAGTCACCGTGTCAGTGGACACAGGTCCGGTTGCCCGGAAAGAAGTAGAAACATTTCGAAACGCGGGGCTATTTATTTCTGTTTTACTAAAGTGACCAACCTGACCCGGGCCAACCGTTTGTTTACCAACCGTAAGAGAGCGGTTGCTTGTATTGACAAATTCGGTTCTAGGTTCAACCGTTTGACCCGCTTGAATTTTTTCCGCCTCAGAAAGTGGTCGCGTTTGAAACAGTTCATTTTGTGCGTCGTCCAATTCAATAGTGACTCGTCCGCGCCGGATTTGTATTTTTCCCTGTGAGTTGCGTTCAACTTTTAATGAATCGCCAGCTTTAACCCCTCCAAGACCTGGGATATTGTTGATTTTTTTCAACTTGTCCGGGTCAGACGGAACTGTAATTTCACCTGCACCAGTGAACGCCTTGGGGTCCTCTTCCCTAAATAGCTGGGTTGCCTCATAGGTCACAGGTATCTCGTTTGGACCTCGCTTGACAGTAATGTTTCCAGTCTCTGGATCGTAACCGGAATGCTGGTTGAAGACGAATGATTTACCGGCAACTACAAGCTCTTTAATAGACTTTGAGTCAGGACCCGCCAGATCTGGCTTAACTAGGTACTCCCTAAAAGTAGCTTGCTGCCCCACCAACTTTTGGGGAAGGCCATAGAGATCGACAGCAGACTTGTTGAGAAAAACAGACTTAGACTTAGGGGGATAAAACGCGGACTGATCCGAACCTTTTTCAACGATCCTTGCGTTGTAGGTTGGAGACTCTGGGTCAAAGTCTAACGTTAGATTGTTAAGTATCACCCTTGAATTTTCCCCTGTTGCATCCGCAATCCGAAGTGCCCCAGGTGCATCGACCCACTTACCGCCTTCGCTCTTAACCTGAGCGTCCTTTACCCACGAAGTTATAGGCTTCACAGAAGTTGGAGGTTTTCTCCAAATTTTCAACCTTGAATAGTCAATAGACTCCTGCCCGCTGCTGTCGAAAATCCCGGTTATCTTTCCCGTACTATCTTTTCTAACAATTACCGGAACACTTTTGCCGTCAACTGTATAATCGTTGGAGAGCGTCTCGGTCACGTTTTGCCGTTGCAAAGCAGCTTGTTGTGCCGCCCTTTCAACACCCGCCGCCCTTTCAAAATCCTGTTCTTGCCTCCTCTGTACGTTCTGCAACGCGGCAAGTTTTAACTGGCGCTCTTCTTGCCTCTTAGCGGCTGCGATTTCTCTGCGTTGTTTGAGTAGACCTGAAGCAATGGGCGTAATGTCGCCAGCAACAGGAGACAAGAGTTCTCGGGACAAGGTGCTTGCGGCAGATTCCCCGCGCACGGGCGTGGCACCCGCTGCGGCAAAGCCGCGTTGCATCAAGGACAGGGCAATTTGTAGTTTGGCTAAATCTTCGGATTCCTGAGTCTGTTTGTCGTAATCCGTCTGCCCTAAAAAAGACGATAGACCTCTTCGTTCTGTTTCCAGAGCCTCCCGACCGGCGCGGGTTCCGAACACATTTGGTCTTGTCTCCGTAGGACGAAAAAACGTTTTGGCGGCTTGTACATCTGCCCTGCTGGGGAACTTATCGGAATTTGCCATGGATGCCTCCTGTGAACGGGCGGGCTGGTA
>CEVA01243587.1_pt1 | contig 10602 bp, 9 predicted proteins | sample 361521 | NCBI WGS metagenome assembly CEVA01 (sample SAMEA2622823, study PRJEB7988) | marine metagenome | isolation source: saline water (ENVO:00002010), including | reverse complement strand
AGATTCAAAAGTCTTCATCAACAGGGAGTACTGTCTACATGACACTAAATTATAAGAGTGACATAAATCGAAACTCCATCGGTGTTTATAAGTGTTATTAGTAATTGAATAAATTTTTCCCAAAAAAATTTGCGAGCCTCCTAATTGGTATAAGTGGATTCTGCGCTTCCCAGACCAACTTCCTCATCATTATCGCCGATGATCTGGGGGCGGAGAATCTGACGTGTTATGGTAACACCGTTTACCAGACTCCGCATCTCGACCGGATGGCTTCTGAAGGTGTGCAATTCGAAAATGCATTCTCCACACCCGTATGAAGTCCTACATGGGCAATGAGATTAACACGACTTTATCCCAATCGTGGAAGTACAACTGCTCAGAAATATGAAGCTTTTCATTTGAATATCTGATCGACGAAACTCTGAAGTAATGAATCACTCTCAAAAAAAACGATCCATTGACCTTTTCAAGAAGCTCCACCCAACTTGAGTCAAGGCCTTAAAACAATAAGAGTTGCGAAAGAACCGGACTTAAGAATAGTCCCGAGCAAAGACATTCATGGCAATTTACGGTACGGCTCTCCTCTCCGCAAGTCTCTTAATAGGTTTAATTTTCGGTAACTTATTAGGCATTCTGATTGGCGTGGATGCCAATGTAGGAGGAGTGGGTATCGCCATGCTTCTCTTAATTACTCTCACGGCACGGCTGCAAAAATCGGGTCGAATTAAAGCACCTACCGAGGCAGGGGTTCTATTTTGGAGTTCTATTTACATCCCTATCGTGGTAGCAATGGCGGCGAGCCAAAATGTTATAGCCGCCGTTAAAGGTGGGCCCATGGGTATTCTAGCTGGAGCCCTCACCGTATTCACCTGTTTTGCACTGGTTCCCCTGATCAGTCGATTAGGCTGGTCCGATTCCGAACCAAGGGAGCCATCATGAACGAGGTAATCGATTCACTAGTTCAGGTCCTGACCAAATATTCCCTGATCACGGCCTTTGCCGTCATAGGATTCACGGTGTGGGTTTCGTATTATGTCTCCGAAAGGCTAATGCACGGGTGGCTGCACGGTTCTTCAATTGCCATTTTGATTGGGTTAACCCTTGCCTACATCGGGGGGGTCAAAACGGGTGGTTCAAGAGGAATATCCGATGTAGAATTGTTTGCCGGCATTGGTGTATTAGGCGGGACCATGTTGCGCGACCTCGCCATCGTATCAAACGCATTTGGAGTTAAGCTTGATGAATTTCGAAAGACCGGATGGAGCGGGGTCATCTCTCTTCTTGTAGGTGTATTTATAGCTTTTTTTATAGGAACACTCGTGGCCTATTCATTCGGATATCGAGACCCGGTAAGTATAACCACCATCGGGGCCGGGGCAGCCACATTTTTGGTAGGTCCCGTAACAGGAAGCGCGCTTGGCGCTAGCTCGGAAGTCATAGCGCTCAGCATAACAGCGGGTTTGACCAAATCGATACTCGTTATGTCCGCCACTCCATTCGTGGCCAAGTACATTGGACTCAACAACCCTCGCTCAGCACTCATTTATGGCGGGCTGATGGGAACCACGAGTGGAGTCACCGGAGGCCTTGCCGCCACGGATCCGAAGCTGGTTCCCTATGGAGCAATGTCAGCTACTTTTTATACGGGACTCGGCTGCCTGCTCGGACCTTCCATAATCTATCTTCTCATCCGCCAAATCGTTTAATTCATTGAAAGAACTAACCTTATTCAGCCGAGCCCGTGAACACAGTCGAAGAATAGCCATTCATTCAATATCGGGGGAGTACAATTACGATCAACTAATAAAAAATTCAAGCGTGCTAGCCCATAACTTGCTGGCTAAAAAAGACGACTTGGAAGAGACACACATTGCCTTCCTTGCGGCAGCCGGAGCCGATTATGTAACCATTCAATGGGCTATCTGGAGAGCCGGTGGAGTCGCATTACCATTGTGCTTATTCGCAGCGGAACCTGAACTTGAATATACGCTCACCAATTCGGAAGCCAGTTGCGTTGTGGCCACTAAAAACGAGAGCATAAAAGTTTCCGCGCTTTGCAAGCGACTTGAAATTTCGCTGCTAATTTTAGAAGAAACATATGCTGTATCCGAAAAGTCGCTACCGGAAGTAGAGCCATCACGAAGAGCTATGATTCTCTACACAAGCGGCACTACCAGCAAGCCAAAGGGAGTGGTCTCCACGCATGCCAACATTCAAGCCCAAATTGAAACCTTGGTCGCAGCCTGGGAATGGCAGCCGAATGATACCATACCACTCTTTCTGCCACTGCACCATATTCATGGCATTATCAATGTGCTTTCGTGCGGCCTCTGGACCGGTGCACAAATCGAAGCGTTTTCGAAATTTAACAGTAGAACGATCCTGCAGCGTGTGTCAGAAAACGCTTACTCCGTTTTCATGGCTGTTCCCACTATCTACGTTAAATTGATTAAGGCAATAGAATCTCAGAATCAACGTGACCGTAGAAAAGTCATCCAAGGGTTCAATCAAATGCGATTGATGGTTTCGGGATCAGCGGCACTGCCGGCAAGTGTTCACGAAAAGTGGACTACATTAACGGGACAGAGACTGTTGGAACGCTATGGAATGACGGAAATCGGCATGGCCCTGTCTAATCCTTTTCACGGTGAGCGCCGACCAGGAGCGGTTGGCCACCCATTGCCACTCGTCGATGTCCGACTAAAGGCTGAATCCGGCGAATTGGTTTCCGCTGAAAATGAAATTGGCGAAATTCAAGTGCGCGGCCCCTGTGTTTTTAACGAGTATTGGAAACGACCGGAAGTAACCGCGGAATCCTTCGAGGATGGATGGTTTAAAACCGGGGACATGGCTGTAATCGAAACCGGATATTATAGGATCATGGGCAGGCTATCGGTCGATATCATAAAAAGCGGAGGCTACAAACTGTCAGCTTTGGAGATTGAATCGGTTCTTTTACAGCACCCGGCCATCAAAGAATGTGCCGTAATAGGACATCTGGACGATACTTGGGGAGAGGTGGTCGCTGCTGCAGCGGTTCTCGAATCAGGTACGAATTTGAAATTGAATGAACTACACGATTGGTGCCGAGACAACCTCTCCAATTATAAACTTCCCAAAAAACTTATTTTGGTGGAAGCCCTTCCGAGAAATGCGATAGGCAAAGTAACAAAGCATGCGGTCAAGGAATTGTTTTCACAATAGGTTGCCACTCCATCAAATTGGTAATTGTCCCTAATTAAAAAAATCCCGATTAGAACTATGTTGCCCTTGCTTCTTTGAAATAAGGGTCTCTAGGATTAAAGGACTATGGCACCTTTTCTCGCCGAAATGCTCGGCACATCAATACTTATTATTCTCGGCTGCGGCGTAAACGCCGGCGTCTCTCTAACAAAAACGTTTTCCAACGCAAGCGGTTGGCTCATGGGCTGTATCGGTTGGGGCTTGGGGGTAATGATTGCGGTCTATTCAGTAGGCCAAATCAGTGGCGCCCACATCAACCCAGCTGTCACTATAGCACTTGCCGTTTCAGGGGATTTCGAATGGGCAAAAGTTCCCGGATACATCACAGCGCAAATGATAGGGGCGATCATCGGTGCTGCACTGGTTTATTTGCAGTATTTGCCTCACTGGAAGGAAACAGAAGACCAAGGCACCAAGCTCGGAGTTTTCTCAACTTCACCAGCTGTCCCAAGCACGCCGGCCAACCTTATCAGTGAAATTATTGGGACTGCGGTCCTCGTCCTCGGCATCCTGGCCATTGGAGCTAACGAATTTGCTAACGGATTGAACCCGCTGATTCTGGGAATGCTGGTCGCCAGCATCGGTATTTCATTGGGCGGAACAACCGGCTATGCCATCAACCCTGCCCGTGACCTGGGACCCCGAATCACTCATGCTATCCTGCCGATTGCAGGAAAAGGAGATTCCAATTGGGGCTATGCCTGGCTACCGGTCATCGGACCCATCCTTGGTGGGGCTCTCGGTGCATTGATCTATAAGAGTCTCTGGCCATGATCACCTTAGATTTTTTAATCAACCGGAATCAACATCTACTCTAAATTATGTCCTTCATTCTATCACTCGACCAAGGCACTACCAGCTCACGCGCCATCCTTTTCGATAAGGCTGGCTCAATACAGGGAGTAGCTCAGCAAGAGTTTGAACAAATCTTTCCAAAACCCGGTTGGGTGGAACACAACGCCCAGGAAATTTGGCAAACCCAATTGGCAGTCACTCGAAAGGTGCTTGAAAAACAGGGGGTAAGCGCCTCCGATATTTCTGGAATCGGCATAACTAACCAAAGGGAAACGACCGTTATTTGGGATCGTGCGTCCGGGGAACCGATAGCCAACGCGATCGTTTGGCAAGACCGCCGCACTGCGGACTATTGCCGGGAACTTACCGAGGCCGGGCACGCGAAAACCATTCAGCAAAAAACGGGACTAGTGTTGGATGCCTATTTCTCTGGGTCCAAAGTAAAGTGGCTTTTGGACAACGTGGATGGTGCCCGAGACAAAGCCAACGCCGGTGAGTTGGCCTTTGGAACCATAGACAGCTGGCTGATCTGGAATTTGACCAGTGGCAAAGTCCACGTGACCGACGTCAGCAATGCCAGCCGAACTCTGTTGTTTAACATCGAAACCATGCAATGGGATGATGACTTGCTGGCCCTACTCGACGTGCCAACAAGTGTGCTTCCGGAAGTGCGAGCCAGCAGCGAAGTGTATGGAGAAAGCACTAATAATCTTCTAGGTGGATCTATTCGAATTGCCGGCATAGCCGGGGACCAGCAAGCCGCGCTGTTCGGTCAAGCCTGTCACAAAAGTGGCATGGCCAAAAACACCTATGGCACAGGTTGTTTCATGCTCATGAATACCGGTTCCGAAATGGTCCGCTCTACTAATGACTTACTCACGACAGTTGCCTGGAAAGTCGATGGCCAAGTTGAGTATGCCTTAGAAGGGAGTGTATTTATCGCTGGTGCAGTCGTTCAATGGTTAAGGGATCAACTCCAAATAATTGAAAGTGCTCCCGATGTAGAAGCTTTAGCTGAGACCGAAGAAGACAACGGAGGCGTTTACTTCGTACCAGCCTTCGCCGGTCTTGGTTCGCCCTATTGGGATCCTTATGCTCGTGGAACCATAGCGGGGATTACTCGAGGCTCTTCGAAGGGCCATATTGCCAGAGCCGCTTTGGAAGGCATCGCCTATCAATCCATGGATGTCCTGAAAGCGATGGAGGCCGATTCCGGAATTTCTTTGAACGAACTTCGAGTAGACGGAGGCGCATCTCTCAATGCCCTGCTCATGCAATTCCAAAGTGACATTTTAAATGTACCGGTGGTTAGGCCAAAGATTGCAGAAACGACAGCTTTGGGAGCCGCTTACTTGGCGGGTCTTGCAACTGGCTACTGGGCAAGCAGAGAAGAAATCGCACAACAATGGCAGGTCGACGCACGCTTCCAACCTGCCATGGATTCCGATTCGGTATCCACACACGTAGCCGGCTGGGAGAAAACGGTAGGTCGTTCAAAAGACTGGGAAGATCACGGCTAAGGTCTGGTAAATTTCAAATTTCACCGTGTCCTGACACCTGCATGCCACGCCATATAAAAGGCAGCGCATGGGGATTTATTGGACTGCGGTTGGATCCGACAAAACTTATACATTGGCAGACATGTTGAACGATGCTGATTACCGGACGGGCTAGTGGCATCTGGGAACTCTCATGACCACTATAGATGGCACGGTTCAAGGTAAAACCAAAGTTGATTATACAAATCCAATAAAGGTGGACGCACCTGAGTTCGGATTTGATTACAGCTTCATTTTGCCAGGCTCACTCGACATGTCCCTTACGTCTAGCTCGAAACAATATTTGGTAGTGAGAAATCACTGCCCATAAAGGATTGAGTGCCTTCAACCGGGTCGGATATGCCGAAAAAGATTTCGAAGACCACGAGAAATTGCCCAAGTGGAGCGTGGGCTCTTCTCAATCGAAAGAGTGGAGTGGACAGCGAAATTGCCTTAGGCGCCGGCTGGCAAGATCCAGCCATCATCCGGGAGGCCAGACTGTGCGTTTGGTGGAGTGGTCCTCTACCTGATCTCTAACTAAAGCGGGATGGGTCCATGCTGAGGGAACGTATGGCAATCTACTACACAGAAATGGAACACGACACCTCAAGCATAGGCAAAAGGGACCATGACTACGACCTAATGGAAGAATCGAGTAGGATTGCGGCGGAAGGCGCTGAAAACAACGACATTTACGCATTAGCCCAAGACGTGCAGGTTTACCTATTTGAAGAAACAGAAAAACGAAATGCGTTCGTGGGGGATAACGAACAGGCCCGTGCAGTTGAGCCTTACATACGCCCAATAACTTAAAGCAATTTTACTTTTCTTGTCGCAATAGTCCTCAACATTGGCTTTTGCAGTAGCTTCTTACTTGCCGGCAGAGAGGAACGCATTGCACTTCGGATTCGCACAAACTAAATCATGCAAAATGAATTCAACAAACGACACCGCCTTTGAAATGGCAACTTCCAGCATCCGATTCGGTGCTGGAATTACAGCCGAGATTGGTATGGACATAGCCGATGCCGGATTGACGAACGCTCTCGTGCTTACTGATCCGGTTCTAGCAAGCTTGCCTCCGGTGGAAAAAGTAAAGGCCTCTCTTGAGGATCAAAATATCAAGTACTCCATTTATGATAACGTAAGAGTAGAGCCAAATGATAAGTCCTTTGAAGATGCGATTCGCTTTGCGGAATCGGTAGGACCAGACTGCTTCATTGCCGTCGGGGGTGGCTCTGTCATCGATACTGCGAAGGCTGCCAATCTATTAATAACCTATCCGGCTGATTTGCTGGACTATGTGAACGCACCTATCGGTAAAGGCAAACCTGTGCCCGGACCGTTGAAGCCACTTTATGCGATTCCCACTACTTGTGGCAGTGGTAGCGAAACGACAGGCGTATCCATTTTTGACCTTAGTTCAATACATGCTAAAACGGGCATCGCACACCGCTATTTGAAACCCACGCTGGGGCTAATCGATCCGGAAAACTTGCAAACCTTGGCGCCCGAGGTTGTCGCTTCAACTGGTTTTGACGTACTGAGCCATGCTATCGAATCTTTTACGGCAATCCATTATCAGGAACGGCCCAGACCGGAACGCCCGATACTGCGCCCGACTTACCAAGGTGCAAACCCACTGAGTGACATCTGGTCAGCCGAGGCCCTGCGATTGGTGGATCAGCATTTAATTCAAGCCTATAAGGACTCGAATGATCTCGAATCCCGCGGCGCAATGCAACTAGCTGCCGGAATGGCGGGAATTGGATTCGGAAATGCAGGGGTCCATCTTCCGCATGGCATGTCCTACCCCGTTTCAAGTAATGTACGTGAGTTTACCCCTGAGGGTTATACAACCGATCACCCGCTGATTCCTCATGGCATGTCAGTAATCCTGAATGCACCGGCGGTTTTTCGCCAAACGGCTTCGGCCAATCCGGACCGCCACCGTCAGGCCGCTGCAGCCCTGGGAGCAAAGGTCACTAACGTGTCAGACGACGAGATTGGCGAGGTGCTGGCGCAAAGAATCATCTATTTTATGCAAGAGCTAAGCGCTCCCAATGGGCTGACTGAAGTCGGTTACACCGAGGCGGACATTCCAAAACTTGTTGAAGGCACCCTGTCTCAGCAACGGGTTACCAAAATTTCCCCCAAACCCGTAGACGAGGCATTGCTGCGACTGCTATTTGAGGACGCTCTGACCTATTGGTAATATTTCTTAGGATTCTGGAGAACCCATGCAGTCGTAAGTATTAAGGTTCCAGACCCACGGTGAAAGCCTCCCGTTCGCGGACAAAATTATTCCCAGAAAGTCCACCTGCTCAATCAATCGATGGATCTTCCTGGGACTTTTGCTGCCATTATCACTATTTGGCTAAACCAGCCTCTGCAAGCTGTAGCCCTTCCATCCGACTTGCGAGTGGATCAAGGAACCGACCCGGGCCAACAGAACAATTTTTACGATCAACGCCTGGAAGCCGTTCGCACTTTAAAAGACCATTACGAATCGTGTGGCACCGACACCGAAAAGATCATGGAGCAAACCAACTATATGACGGTTGACTCCGAAAAAGAATCCATGATCTGGCCCTCCGCTTGCAATTGGACGCACTCATACGCGTATAACTGGCGAAACCTGTCTACTGTAACCCAGGAAAAGTTTGGATTCTGGAATCTGAACATGGAAACGACCGAGGATTACGAGGTGTCGCTTTTCATGTTCCCCCCGGCTATTAAAAATCCACTAAACAAATTATGCACCAGTGCCGGCTCGACCCGTAAGCCAAGGCGCGATTGATCTTTGATGGCAAGATGCGGGCGGACGATATCACGCCTAATGATACCCACCTATTCTTTCCACTGTTTCTGGCCAAAGGATAGAGGGCGGTTTTCGATCAACCGGTAAGCCTTCTCGACCCTTATCCCACGCTGGTTGAATTATGCGGTTTGCCTGAAAAAGAAGGTCTGGATGGCAACAGTTTATTGCCACTCCTTAAGGAACCTGATCCGAGTTGGGAAGAGCCGGCCCTGAAGACCATGGGACGCGGCAACCATGTAATCCGCTCCAAGCAATGGCAGTATATACGCTATAGCGATGGCATTGAGGAGCTGTACAACCACTATGAAGTTTTGGGCATGGAACAATCTAGCGGACGACCAACGCTACGCAAACGTGCTAACCGCACACAAAAAGTGGCTCCCGAAGAAGAAAGTTCCTTGGCAAATCGACGAATCCAAAAATTGGATTTATACCCGCGAAATTTGGGACGACGCCACGATGAATGAAAAGAAATAAACTTACTTGCCGTGGATAACCACGGTTTTCGTTTCTGTCATTTCCTCAACGGCGTATTTCGGACCCTCTTTTCCCGTTCCGCTTCCTTTAAGTCCTCCATAAGGCATTCCATCGGTGCGCCACATGGGGCCCCAATTAATGTGAACATTGCCACTGTGCACCTCATGCGCAAAACGAATGGCCGCATCGACATCCTGGGTAAACACACCGGCGCTCAATCCAAATTCTGTGTCGTTGGCCAAACGAATCGCTTCTTCCACATTATTGACTTTGTGCACCCCAACGGCAGGACCGAATATTTCTTCGCGGCTTACCCGCATATCCGGAGTCACATTGTCGAGAATGGTTGGCTGCATTAATGCGCCGGATCGCTCTCCACCAGTAACGACTTTTGCCCCGGCAGCTGCAGCTTCTTTAATCCAGCTTTCGACTCTTTCGGCATCGGAATTACGAACCATCGGCCCCATATTGGATCCGTCTTCCAGCTGATTGCCCGTCACCAAGGCTTCCACTTTGGGAACCAAAGCATTCATGACGGCCTCGTGAACCGAATCGTGGACGATCATACGTTGGGCTGAGATACAAACCTGTCCGGCATTGGCGAACCCAGTAGCGACCGTTACCTTGGCAACGAGATCCAGATCGGCATCCGGCAACACAATAAGCGGAGAATTAGAACCCAACTCCATGGTAACTTTTTTGATACCTGCAACTTTACAAATTTGCTCCCCCACTTCCTTGCTGCCAGTAAACGAAATCTTGCGTACACGCTCATCGGAGCAAATAGCATCGCCAATTACAGCTCCACTCCCGGTAATACAGGAAATCGCCTGAGGCGGCAGACCTGCTTCCAGTAGAATCTCTACTAGCTTGAGAGAGACTAGGGGAGTATCTGTCGCGGGTTTCAGAATGACGGAGTTTCCTCCCGCAATCGCCGGACCCACCTTATGGCAAACCAGGTTTAGTGGGAAATTGAAGGGAGCGATCGCAGCAACTACCCCGCAAGGCACGCGCAGTGTGAAACCGAATTTGTTCTTCACATCTTTTCCCCCATCCAGTGGCAGTACTTCGCCACCAAGCCTTTTGGCTTCTTCGCCACTGATTTCAATAGTTTGGGCGGCTCGGTCGACCTCGAATTTGGCTTCAGCCAGGATTTTTCCCTCTTCCGAACTCAAAGTGCGGGCCAGGTCATCCAAACGCTCCATCATCAGTGCAGCCGTTCGTTTTAGAATTTCCCCACGCTCAAAACCGGTGAGGCCCACAATCACTTTCGCACTTGCCTCGGCACCTTGAAGAGCAGCCTCAACGTCTGCTGGCGAAGCCTTCGGAACCGTATCGACGACACTGCCGTCGAATGGGTTAATTACCTCAATGACCTCGTCGCGGTTCTCCCAATTTCCGTTCAGAAAAAATTTCATGAGAAACCAGTAAAGGAATAAATTTTCCAGCGCAAGCACACTGCCAAAAAAGATTCTTGGCTTCTGCTGGGATTCACATGCTGCGTCCGCAATCGACAATAAGCTATTGCCCGGTGGTCTTAGTCGACCCTCTGGCTAAATAGTAAACCGTATCCGCAACATCGTCCGGGGATACGATTTCTGGCATCGGTAGACTGAGTACACGTTCTTGTATCGCCTCCTCAGTCATGCCTTGTCGAAGCTATCGGCTGTCAATGGGACCCGGACAAACCGCATTGACCCGAAAATCCGGAGCAAGAGCTCGAGCCAA
>CEVA01152312.1_pt1 | contig 10606 bp, 9 predicted proteins | sample 361521 | NCBI WGS metagenome assembly CEVA01 (sample SAMEA2622823, study PRJEB7988) | marine metagenome | isolation source: saline water (ENVO:00002010), including | reverse complement strand
TCCTAGTAGGAGATTTTTGGGGTCCTATGCGAGATGAAACACGTTACTGGTTGGATCATGTCGTTGCAGGAAAATCAATTCCTTTAACAGATCCTGAACATGCACGAACTACCCTTGAGGTCACACTCGCAATTGAGAAAAGTGCGAAAGAGTCGAAGCCTATTATTTTTCCTTTATCAGTTGATTGATTCTTTTTTAATTTTTTAAAGCAAAACTCTAAGTATGGAGGCTGATTTGCGTGAAATTTCTATTAATCAGGATTTCTTCCTGAGAATTTTCAAAAATAAAAAAGAGTTAAGCGTTCAGATAAGTGGAGATTTAGATCTTGGAATTTTCCCATTGGTTGATATTGCGATAAAAAAGAATATAAAAGATTTTGAAGTTTCTTTTTTAAAAATAGATATGGAAGATTTAGAGTTCGAAGGTTCTAGAAGTATCTTGCAGTTTGTTTCTTTAATTCGATCTTTATTGATTTCTCATGAGAGAATTTTTATTTATCGGGCTCCACAAATTTTTGCACATACTTTATATAGAACAAATATGCTCGATTCATCCGAAAAAATTGTTTTATTGGAGACCAAAAAAGATGTGGGATATGCTGGCTGACTTAGTGTGTATTTTATTTTTTTGAACGCTGTACTACACTGCATTTTTTTAGAACTTTAATAGCTGAAGCGTTAATATATTTTCATTAAATTTTCAGGAGAACAAAGATGGCAGACATACATCCTTTAATAAAAAATAGAAGAAGTAAGAGAGATTTTAGTGGAGTTCCACCAAAACCGGATGAATTAAATGCTTTGTTAGAGGCATTTCGGTGGGCCCCTTCAGGAAGCAATAAGCAACCATGGAGAGTCATTGTAACTCAATCGGAAGAGTCAAATAATGCGTTTGACGAGTGTTTGAATGAAGGCAATCGTCAGTGGGCGGCTGAAGCTCCGACTAAAATGATTATACTTGGCAATCCAGAAGAACAACCAGAAAGAAATGGATTACAGAGATGGTTGATCGATGTTGGGATGGCATTGCAAAATCTTTTGTTGCAGGGAAGTGCATTAGAACTCACAGTGCATGCTATGGCTGGATGGGATGAAGAAAAGGTTCTTGAAAAATTTAAGATACCAGATCCCTATAGAGTTGTTGCTCTTTTTGCAGTCGGTTATCCAGGGAATTTTGAAGATTTGCCCCCTGAAGTTCAGGAAAAAGACAAAAAACCATCTACGAGGAAATCTTTGAGTGAGTTTGTTTTTTGTGACGATTTTGAAAATGTATGGAATCCTTAAATTGTATATATTTTTTTGATTGATTCAAAATTTTTAATTTATTTTAATTTTAATCTAATGTTGCAGGATTTTTGTTTTGTTTTCAGAAGATTTTATTCAAAAACTCATTGTATCTCTTCCGGCAATTTTAATTGCTTTGACTGTACATGAAGTTGCTCATGGTTGGTCTGCTTCTAAATTAGGAGATCAGACAGCAAGGTATATGGGACGTCTAAGTTTAAATCCTTTAGTTCATCTAGATCCTTTAGGGACTTTGGCTTTTGTGATATCGCTTGCTGCTGGAATTGGATTCGGTTGGGCAAAGCCAGTTCCTGTCGATACTTCAAATCTAAAAAATCCAAGAAAAGATATGATATGGATAGCTCTAGCAGGACCGGTTTCTAATTTTTTTCTTGCTATTTTAAGTTTGTTTGTTTTATTTGAAATGCGACATTTTGGAATTCATCAAAGTTTTGTTGGAGAGCCGATTTATAAGATGCTTGAAATGAGTTTTATTGTAAATACAGCCCTTGCTGCGTTTAATTTAGTTCCGATTTTACCATTCGATGGAGGAAGAATACTACATGGTATTCTGCCAAGACGTATTGCATTTAATTTTTCAAGATTAGAGCCCTATGGTTTTTTTATAATCCTTGGTCTGATATTGTTTAATAAGCTTACAATAATCATGTCTCCAATATTTTATTTTTTACTTGCTACAGAGCGGATATTTGCAATGAATTTGTTTAAAATGCTCAATTGATTTTAAAATTATTTAGGATTTTATATGTCATCGAAAATTCGGTTTCTATCTGGAGTACAACCTTCTGGTAGATTGCATATTGGCAACTATTTTGGCGCTCTTCGCCAGCATATAGCCTTGCAAGAAGAGGGAGAAGCTTTTTATTTTATAGCTAATTACCATGCTATGACTTCAGTACAAGTTCCAGAATTACTTTCGCAACAAACTTTTGATGTTGCTCTTGATTATTTATCTTTAGGACTGGATCCTAAAAAGGCAGTTTTTTTTAGACAAAACGATGTTCCAGAAGTGAGCGAATTGTCATGGATTTTATCTTGTGTGACGGGCAAAGGGCTTCTTGATCGAGCTACTTCTTATAAAGATAAAGTTCAAAGAGGAATTAGTCCCTCTATGGGTTTGTACACTTATCCTATGCTAATGGCAGCTGACATTTTAATTTATAGATCGAATGTCGTACCTGTTGGAGAAGACCAAATACAACATATCGAAATGACAAGAGATATTGCGCAATCTTTCAATAATACCTATGAAGAAATTTTTCCAATGCCTTCTTTTAGGTTGGATAAAGGAGCGAAAGTTCCGGGTGTTGATGGACAAAAAATGAGTAAAAGTTATGGAAATACTATAGAAATTTTTGATGAGGGAAAATCTTTGCGAAAGAAAATCATGTCGATTGTTACAGACTCAACCCCCGTAGAAGAACCTAAAGATCCAGAAACTTGTAATGTTTTTAGTCTTTTTAAACTGTTTGCCAATGAGAAGGAGCAGGATTCTTTACGTGAACAATATCTAGCTGGAGGATTAGGTTATGGGGATGCTAAAAAAATGCTATTTGAAAAATTAAATAGTTTTTTCACTCCTTTTAGAAAGGAGCGTGAAAAATTAAAGGCAGATAAGGAATATGTTAATCAAGTTTTGAAATCCGGTGGAGAGAAAGCACGCGAAGAAGCCCGAAAGACAATGACCGATATATACAAAGCTGTAGGGTTATCTCCTCAATAGAGGTTTTTATTAATTTTTCCTGACAGGAGAAAGTTTTGGTCGAAGATTATAAGAATTATTTAAATTTACCTAAAACCTCATTCCCGATGAAAGCGAACCTTTCTGTTAAAGAGCCGGAAATGCTTTCTGAATGGCATGATAAAGATATTTATGGAGAAATAAGAAAACAATCAAAGGGTAGAGAAAAATACATTCTCCACGATGGCCCTCCTTATGCAAATGGCAATATCCATATGGGTACTGTCTTGAATAAAATCTTAAAAGACATAATTGTCAAGTCAAAACAAATGTCTGGGTTTGATGCTGCATATGTTCCTGGTTGGGATTGTCATGGTTTGCCTATTGAGCATCAAGTAGATAAAGAATTGGGGAAAAAACGGTTTGAAATTTCTCCAATAGAAAAACGTGCGCTATGTAGAAAGTATGCAGAAAAATTTATTGATATACAAAGAGAAGAATTTATGCGCCTTGGTGTTTTTGGTGATTGGCATAATCCTTATCTAACCATGAGTTTTGATTATGAAGCTGCAACAGTTCGAGAACTTGGGCGTTTTATGGATGCAGGAAACGTTTATTTAGGGTTAAAACCTGTACATTGGGCACCTGGATTACGAACGGCTCTTGCAGAAGCTGAAGTTGAATATGAGGAGATAACAACAACAAGTGTATATGTTAAATTTCCTTTAAACAAAGAACAGATGTTAAGTTGGAGTGAACGAATTCCTTTTTTTTCAAAACTTGATTCAAAAAAGAAAGTAAGTGTTCTTATTTGGACTACAACTCCATGGACATTGCCAGCAAATTTGGCTTTAGCATTTCATCCAAGTTTAAAGTATTCCATTTTTTCTTATGGAGAGGAAATACTTATCTTTCATGAATATTTTACTCCTCATTTAGAAAAAGTATTAACTGAAGGTGAAATCGCAGGTGAAGGAAAATTAAAAAAGATAGAAGATTTTGATTCAAAAGTCTTGGAGAATCTCTTAGTCAGTCATCCTTGGATAAAAAGAGATTCGAAAGTGGTACATGCTGATTACGTAACTCTTGAGCAAGGTACTGGTGTAGTACATACGGCTCCTGGTCATGGTAGGGAAGATTATGAAACTGGATTAAAGTATGGATTGGAAATTTATAGTCCTGTAGATGATGGCGGTAGGTTTACTCAAGAAATTGAACACTTTGCTGGACAATTTGTTTTTGATGCCGATCAGGAAATTATTGAATTTCTAAAAGAAAAAGAGATGCTTTTTGCTACAGAAAAATATCCTCATCCTTATCCTCATGATTGGAGAAGTCATAGACCTACTATATTTAGAGCTACACCCCAGTGGTTTATTTCTATGGAAAAATCGGATTTAAGAAAAAAAGCTTTAGATGAGATACGGAAAGTAGAGTGGGTACCAAACTGGGGCGAAGAACGTATTTATCAGATGATTGAAAACAGACCTGATTGGTGCATATCGCGTCAGAGGTCATGGGGTGTTCCGATAGTAGCTTTTCATTGTGAGAAATGCTCAGAAATTATTGTTGATGGCAGTGTTGCAATACATGTCGCAGATTTAATGGAGTCTCAGGGAGCAGATGTCTGGTTTGAAAAAGATTGTTCTGAACTTTTACCACACGGTTTCGTTTGCCCTTCATGTGGGTCTGACAATTTCAAGAAAGAGACTGATATTCTTGATGTTTGGTTCGATTCTGGAGTCAGTCAAGCAGCAGTCCTTGAAAAAAATAAAGAATTGACCTGGCCTGCGAATATGTACCTTGAAGGTAGCGATCAACATAGGGGTTGGTTCCATAGTTCCCTTTTGGCTGCAGTTGGTGTTCGTGGAACAGCTCCTTATCGCGAAGTACTAACTCATGGATATGTAGTAGATGGGAATGGGAAAAAGATGAGTAAGAGTTTGGGAAATACTGTTGCTCCAGAAAAAATTATCAAACAATATGGTGCTGAAATCTTAAGATTATGGGTTGCTGGAGAAAATTATCGAGAAGATATTCGACTGTCTAATCAAATACTTGAAAGACTATCAGAAGCATACAGAAGGATAAGGAATACTTGTAGGTTTTTATTAGGAAATTTGCATGATTATGAAGGATTTAAATATGATTCTTCGGAATTTCCAATTGGCCAGAGAAATGAAATAGACAGATTAATTTTAAGTAGATTGGATAGATTAATTGAGAAAGTCAAAAAAGCCTATGATGATTATGAATTCCATACTGTTTATCATGCGTTAAATAATTTCTGTGCGGTTGATTTGTCGGCTTTCTATATGGATGTTTTAAAAGATAGACTCTACATTTCTTTGCCGGATGATCCCGAGCGCTTATCTGCTCTCGTTACCATGGACGATGTTCTAGATACTCTCTTAAGGCTCATGGCTCCTATACTTTCTTTTACTTCAGAAGAAGTTTATAGGTATACAGATAAAAGATATGGAGACAGTATACATTTTTCTGTTTTCCCTGAGACAGATCCTGAAAGAAGAGATCCTCAACTTGAATCTAAATGGAAACGGCTTTTAGAAATTAGACCTGAGGTTCTTAAAGCAATTGAAGAAACTCGTAAAATCCAAGAAAAAGGAAAAGGAAGTTCTTTGAATTTTTCTGTATTAATCTATGCACCAGAAGAGTTAAGAGAAGAATTATTACCTCTTGTAGATAAAATGGAAGATATCTTTATTGTTTCTAGTGCAAAATTGGCGTCTTCCAATTCTCAGATTCCTGATGAAATTTTTCAAAGTGAAGAAATTCAAGGACTTGCGATACAAATCGATTTAGCAAAGGGAAAAAAATGTGAAATGTCCTGGAAAATTTCTGAAGATGTTGGTTCTGACCCAAATTATCCAGATCTTTCAGCACGGTGTGCACGGATAGTATCAACATATAACTCATGAAAATTTTTTTAAATTCACGCGATTTATTTCTGTTTGGAATTCTTTTTGCATTTTTAGATCAACTTTCTAAAGTTATTGTTCTATCAAATTTAAGTTTAGGATCTAGGGTAAATATTTTCCCCGGGTTTTTTGATTTTATTTATGTTCGAAATCCAGGTGGTGCTTTTAGCTTTTTAGCAGATCTTCCTCCTGCTATTTCAAAATGGTTGTTTATTTCAGTCACTATTTTTGCTTTATTCTTTGTTGTTTATTTATATCTCTATGAGTTTGCGAATAGTTCGTTTGCACGTTTTGCACTCATTTTTATTTTTGGTGGTGGTATCGGTAATTTGGTAGATCGTTTTCTCTATGGGGAAGTAATTGATTTCATTTTAATTTACTACGGTTCATTTTATTGGCCCGCTTTTAATATTGCAGATTCTGGAATAAGTATTGGAGTGGGTATACTTTTATTTATTATTTTGAAGACTTCGTTTTCAAAAAAAAACTATTAATTAAAAACTAAGACTAAAAGGTTTCTTTTTTTATATATCTTTAAAATTTAGTGTCCAAATGTCAAAAAATTCGAAAATTATTAAATTATTAAGTACCGATGAGATTGACAGAGTAGACGTTTTTTTAAAGAAGAATATTGCTGAATTGTCTCGTTCTCGTTTAAACCAACTTATAAGAGATAATTGTGTATCTATAAATGACAAAAAAAGTATTAAGCCTTCTACTAAGGTTTGCGCGGGTGATCAAATACAGGTGGTTATTCCTCCACCAGAAAAATCATTTATTTTGCCTGAAAAAATTAAATTAAAAGTTATTTTTGAAGATGAACATTTGCTGGTAGTTGATAAACCGCCAGGAATGGTCATTCATCCTGGCGCAGGGAATACAAAGGGAACTTTAGTCTCTGCTCTTTTATATTATTGTAGGGGAGAATTGTCAGGTATTGGGGGAGTGGAGCGACCCGGTATCGTTCATCGTTTAGACAAAGATACTTCAGGACTAGTTATAGTAGCCAAAACCGATTTGGCACATACAAAACTTAGTTCAGCTCTTAAGAATCGAAAGATTGAGAAAAAATATTTAGCGCTTGTACACGGGGTTCCAAAAAAATTATCCAATAAAATAAGTCTTCCTATAGGAAGGCATCCAAGACATAGAACTAAAATGGCAGTTGTAAATGGAGGCAAAAATGCTTTTACATCCTTCCAAGTTTTAGCAAATGCAAATAATTTTTCACTTTTAAGCGTTAATATTATGACGGGTCGGACACATCAAATACGAGTTCATTTGCATCATATTAAGCATTCTATAGTTTGTGACGCAGTTTATGTTAACCGTGATAATTCGAGATTTTCCAATAAGGATATTAATAAATACCTTGAAAAAAATCTCTCAAGACAGGCTTTGCACGCTAGAAGTTTGAAATTTAGACATCCAATTACATCTGAAGAAATTGATGTTGTTTCTGAATTGCCGATTGATTTTAAAAATACCTTAGAATTTCTTGGAATTTCTTTTCAATAGATTAAATTACTATAAATATTTTTGTTGAAATACTTTTCCAGTCCGTATTTACCTCATAGTTGTTCTCGTTATAAAGTCCAAGTGACTTGCAGGTACAAAATAATTTACAAGTAATTTGTTCGCTAGGGAGGTCACTTAATGTCGACGGAAGAAATAGTTATTTTGAGTAGTGTAAGAACTGCAGTTGGTTCTTTTGGTGGTTCTTTGAAAGACAAAACTGCTCCAGAGTTGGGTATTTTAGTTGCCCAAGAAGCAATAAAAAGATCGAATGTTCAACCAGAGAATTTTGATGAAGTAATTTTTGGTCATGGTTGGCAGGCAGGTGTAGGCCCTAATTCTGCACGTTTGATTTCTGTGCAGAGTGGCATATCTGAGAATGTTCCAGCGTTTACTGTAAATAAGCGTTGTGGTTCGAGCCTTAAAACTATTGCTCTTGCAACTCAATCGATTCGTGCCGGAGATTCTAATATTGTTTTAGCTGGAGGGGTAGAAAGTACAAGTAATGTCCCTTATGTCCAGAAAGATACAAGATGGGGGGCAAAAATTGGTCATGCGAAATTTATAGATCTTATTTATCAGGATGGTTATATGGATCCTTTGTCCGGTCAGTTGATGGGTTGTACTGCTGAAAATTTAGTAGAGAAGTATAATATTTCTCGAGAAGAACAAGATGAATTTGCTCTAGAAAGTCAAAAGAAAGCAACAAATGCAATTGAATCAGGGCTTTTTGAGGATGAGATTATTCCTGTTGAGTTAAAAAATAGAAAAGGAGAAGTGAAAAGTTTTTGTAAAGATGAAACTCCTCGCTATGATATTTCTTTAGAAAAGCTAGGTAGACTTCGTCCTGTTTTTGAAAAAGAAGGTTCAGTGACTGCAGGAAATTCTTGTTGTCAGGGAGATGCTGGTTCAGCTACAGTCGTCTCATCTAGAGAAAGAGCAAAAGAATTAGGACTTAAGCCTTTGGCTTCAATTTTAGGGTATGCATCTGCGGGAGTAGATCCTAAACTGATGGGTCTGGGTCCTGTAAAAGCGATTCCAATGGCACTAAAGAAAGCGAATCTTAAGTTAGATGATATGGATTTGATAGAAGTAAATGAAGCTTTTGCTGCACAGGTGATAGCATGTGAAAGAGAATTGAAATGGGATCGTTCAAAATTAAATGTTCGTGGTGGTGCAATTGCTTTAGGACATCCTGTTGGTGCGACGGGCGGAAAGATTTTGTCAACCTGTATGAACGCATTGGAGAATATAGGTAAAGAGCATGCGGTAGTAAGTGCTTGTATTGGTGGTGGTCAAGGTATAGCTTTGGTTATTAAACGTATTGGATAATTATAAAGAATATAAGAGGTATTCATATGACTCCTAAGAAAGTTTCCGTTATAGGAGCAGGGACAATGGGTGCTGGTATCGCACAAGTTTTTGCTCAGAACTCAATCTTTGTCACTCTGTTCGATACGGAAGAAAAAATTCTTACTTCTGCTTTGACAGGACTAAGAAAAAGATTAGAGCCTCGAATTGAAGCAGGAAAGATTTCTGCAGTTGAAGTTGAAAAGATCTTTGAAAAAATTCAAATTTCAGTCAGTTTAGCAGATGTTAAGGATTCAGACTTTATAATTGAAGCGATTTTTGAAGATATGAAAATAAAGAAGGAGATCTTCAGTGAAATTGATAGTTTAGCGTCCCCTTCAGCAATCCTAGCTAGTAACACCACGTCACTGTCTATAACTGAAATTGCTTCTTCAACTAGAAGAGCGGATAAGGTAATAGGTGTTCATTTCTTTAATCCCCCTATTGTTATGAAATTAGTTGAAATTATGCCCGGTTTGCAAACATCAAAAAAGACTATAGAAGATACTATAGAATTGGCTAAGGAATTAAAGAAAGTACCTATTGTAGCGAATTTTGATAGTCCTGCTGGGATAGGAAGTAGAGTTCTTGCAGGACTTTTGAATGAGGCAGTTGAAGTTTTTTCACAGGGCCTTGCTTCGGCAGAGGATATTGATATTGCTATGAAAATGGGAGCAGGTCTTCCAATGGGACCTCTTGAACTTATTGATTTAATAGGGGTAGACATACATCTTGCTAAAACTGAAACTTTGTATCGTGAATTAGGCGAAACGAGATATAGGCCAAATTTTTTATTAAAAAAAATGGTTCGTGCAGGTCATTTGGGTCGTAAGACCGGCAAGGGATTTTTCAATTATAATTCAAGTTGATTTAAAGAATTAGAGGGAGTAAATGGATTTTCGTTTTAACGAGACGCAAAGATTACTGAAAGAGACCGCTTCTCAATTTGCATCTGAAAAAATACCTAACCATGTAGCTAGAGAGAATGATATTCACGAGCGTTTTCCACTGGAAATCGTTAAAGAGATGGGTCAATTAGGATTGTTCGGAGGACCAATACCTTCAAAGTATGGGGGAGCAGATCTAGATTATATATCCTATGCAATTATTAATGAAGAAATTAGTAAAGCTTGTAGTTCGGTAAGAACAGTTCTTTCTGTTCAGATTTCTTTAGTAGCATCGACGATTCTTAAATGGGGTTCTGAAAAACAGAAAAGTCTTTATTTGCCTAAATTATGTTCTGTTGAAAATTTTGGTTGTTTTGCTTTGACCGAACCAGACGCAGGTTCTGATGCGCAAAAAATTAAGACTTTTGCAAGAAAAACACAGAATGGGTGGATTTTGAATGGGAATAAAATTTGGATTAGTAACGGTGGTGTTGCAGATATTGCTTTAGTTATAGCACAAACAGAAAAAGATAATCCTCGAAGAATGACTGCTTTTCTAGTTGAAACACAAACTGATGGTTTCTCAACGAAGGATATTCATGGAAAATTAGGCCTAAGAAGTTCTAATACAGCAGAAATTTTTATGGAAAATGTTGAAATTCCAGAGGATGCAATTTTAGGTGAAGTCGGTGATGGATTTAAAGTTGCTATGAGCGCTCTAGATAATGGGAGATACTCAGTTGCTGCCGGTTGTTTAGGTATTGCACAGGCATCTCTTGAGTCTTCAGTGTTATTTTCAAAACAACGACATACTTTTGGAAAACCAATAGCAGCGCGTCAGTTGGTGCAAGATTTAATTGCACAAATGGTTGTTGATGTGGAAGCTAGTCGTCTACTTCTCTATAAAGCCGGTGAAATAAAAAATGCAGG
>CEVA01222532.1_pt1 | contig 10611 bp, 9 predicted proteins | sample 361521 | NCBI WGS metagenome assembly CEVA01 (sample SAMEA2622823, study PRJEB7988) | marine metagenome | isolation source: saline water (ENVO:00002010), including | reverse complement strand
CGCCGTTGAGCTGGCGCACATCAACAACTACACCTCCGTCCTCAGCCACCGCAGCGGCGAGACCGAGGACGCCACCATCGCCGACCTCGCTGTGGCCACCAACTGCGGCCAGATCAAGACCGGCTCCCTCAGCCGCAGCGACCGCACCGCCAAGTACAACCAGCTCCTCCGCATCGAAGAGGAGCTCGGCAGCAACGCCATTTACGGCGGTCGGATGTAAGACACGCGGCAGCCGTAATTTAATCGTGCGCAAAGATTTGCTGCTGCCGCACGACGTGGTTTCGGGTTTGCCCGTGCGGCCCGGATGCATAGACTCCTCCCCGTGAAATCCCCTTTGCCGATTCTAATGGGGCTTGGTCTCATCATGGGCTGTGCCTCCCCCAAGCCCCGCCCCATCACCTCCGTCCCCCAGCCCCTCGCTGTTTTCCCGGCTACCAATCCCACCGTCATCCTGAAAGATCCCTCGGGCGGAACCCCCGTGAACCCCATCAGTTCACTGCTGTATTTCGTGCACCTCATTTCCCCCGAACCTGTGGAAATCTCGGCCAGCGAGGGCAATACCCAATCCTCCCGCATTCTCTCTCTCTCGAATCAATCAGGAGATGAAACGCTGACTGTTATTTGTGATTTTGAAATCACCGGCGAAGGCACACAGCAAAACCTCTTCGACCAATCCGCCGCCGCACGCCGCTACGCAGACCATCTCGCGCAAGGCAACACCCTCAAGCGGCGCCTTGACTTCATCAACATCCGCGGCGCGGGCCAAGGCCGAATTATCGTCAAGGGCAGCCTCGTCGACAGCAGGCCGGTCGCCGAGGAAATCACAATGCGCTTCAACATGCGCGGTGCCAGCACACCCGTCTCCATCGGCATCAATGACATCCGCCACATCGACGGCCAACCGCACAAGGTAAACAGCCAAGTAGTGGAGGTAAACTCCCTCACGTTCCGCCGTCAAGAGGGCCGCCCCAAGATGGAAGTCTCCGTTGCCTCCATTCGCGCAGGCGGCTCCAGCGGCGTCCTCAGCAGCCTTGCCGGCCGCATCAAGGGCGCGGTGGCCAACCTATTCATCCCTCCCGTCCCCATCCGAATCACCGGAAACAACGCCATGCTCCAGTTCGCCCAAGCCCTCTTGGAAAAACGCCCCGCCTACACTTTTCCAGCGCCCAACTGACGCCCCTCAGATCAGGCACACTTCACGCACAGCACGATATCCGGCGCGGCCTCCAGCCGCCCTTCGTCAATCGGCCTCTTGCATTTGCCACAGACGCCATAGCGCCCCTGCGCAATTCGCTTGAGGGCATTCTGAACTCGTAAAAGGCGGTTCTCCTGGCGCCGCCGCAATTCCAGCGCCATTTGCTGATCTTGCATGGCGTCCATCCGCGAGAGGCGACCAATAGCAGTATCCAACTCCACCACTTCCGCCGCGTTCCGGCTGGTGTCCAAGTCAGTGCGTATCTCCTCCTCCAGAAACTCCAAACGCCCGCAAAAAAAAGCCAGCCGCTCAGGGGTCATAATCCAATAAAAAGCCCACCGTTATTGGGCAACTTTCTGGAAAAAAATCACGTGCTGCCAGGGAAGTTTCTTGTAAGTCTCCACGTGCTTGAGCTGGAAGAGGCTGGCTTCTTTTTTGACCTGTGCCTCGCTCATCTTGTGCAAACGTTTGATGGGCACCTTGGGGTCTTCCGCCCGGTACTCCACAAAGGCAACGCGCCCGCCCGGCTTCAGAGCTTCCACAATGCCGCGCATCATTTCATACGGATGCGAAAACTCGTGGTACACGTCCACCATGATCACAAAATCCAGCGAGTTGGCCGCCAGCTTGGGATCGCTGATGGTCCCCCGAACGCCCCTCACGTTTGTAATGCCCGCCTTTTTCATGTTTTTGTCCAGCAACTCCAGCATCTCCGGCTGGATATCCACGCCAAACACCGTGCCCTTGGGGCCAATGACCTTGGCCATGCGCCGGGCGATGTAGCCCGTGCCCACGCCGATGTCGGCCACTTGGTCACCGGGCTTGAGCTTGAGGCACTTGATCATTTCCGAGGTGTTTTCCTCACGCTCACGCTCCGGCCGCTCCAGCCACGCCGCGCCTTGATGGCCCATCACGTGCGATATCTGCCGCCCCATATAGAATTTGCCGATGCCCTCAATGTTGGACCGGAGAATCTGCTGATAAAGGGGAGCCGTGGAGGAAAGCGTGACGGACACACCGCCAGCCTTGTCGGCCGCGCCCAAGGGGAGAACACAAAAAAGCGCCACCGCCAGACTGGCGGTCGCGCTGAAACGGAGCTGTTGCTTCATGCGCGAATTGTCGACGCGCACGGAGCATTCGTCAAATCACATCTCCTCGTCGTAAAATTCGCCCAAGCGCCGGGTGAACGTGTAGTGGTAAGGATAATCCACCAGCTTGCGCTTCACCTCCTCCGTCCCGCCTGCGGGCACGGTAAAAGGCAAGCTGACCACATAAAACGCAGACCCCGCCACCAAAGCAACCAGACCCAGTGGTCGACAGACAATGACATCCGCCACAATTGCCGGCACACCACTGCCATCGCCGGCAGGGTTGGCTTGGACATCCGCGTTGAACAGAAACATCAGGGCAAGCACAAGCGCCCATCTTTTGCTGGATTTCATAAACACCTCCTGCCCCGGATAGGACCACGGAACTGTCCAAAAGTCAATCCAAGCCCACTACAGCCACAGTCATCCCGACTTGCCACACAAGCCGCAGCCCGCTAAACCGGCGGCGTGCAGCCACAGGAACCGCCCGCCAACGACCACACATGGATCGTGCTGTGTCATGCCAGCGCCCTTCTGGTGCTCGTCCCAGTGGTGCACTACGGCGCACTCGCAGGCCCCCTGATTGTTTGGCTGGTAAAACGGGACTCACTCCCCGACGTCAACAGTCATGGACGCGCCGCCCTAAACTTCCAGATTTCAATGACCCTCTACTCCATCGCAGCCGTTACCGTGCCTGCATTCTTGATTGGCAACATGCCTGTACTGAAGCTCCTGCCATGGGCACTGGGCTGGGTTCTCCTGCTTGCCAACCTAATCTGTATCATCACCGCCAGCCTCAAAGCCGGGCGCGGCGAACTCTTCCGTTACCCCTTTGCCATCCCTTTCCTGCCCGCCAAGACCTGAGGGCTTGCCCGATTCGCACCCCGATGGTAGAGACTCCCAAGCCTCATGCCATTCACTCGCATAAAAAAACTGATCTCCCTCTGCGCCGCGCTCGCCGGCTCCATGGCCAACGCTCAGGAATCGCCCCCGATGGAAAAGCCCGGCGAACACCACGCGCATTTGAAAATGATGGCCGGCACGTGGGACGTGAAATCGAAAATGTTCATGATCCCCGGCCAAGTCATGGAGGGCACCTTCGTCGAGAAAGCCCGCATCCAGCCCGGCGGATTCTGGCTGATCTCCAACTTCTTGGGAAAATTCATGGGTATGCCCTTCCACGGCCACTCCGTGCTCGGTTACGAGGCGCACAAGAAACAGTACACCGGCATCTGGGTGGATTCTCTGGCCAGCGTGATGGTGCACTCCACAGGCCACTGCGAAAAAAACGGCAAGCTCAACGTGATGACCGGCAAGGGCTACGACCCCATGAAAAAGCGCAACGTGACCATGCGCCAAATCACCGAGATCAAGGACGCCAACACGAAAATCTTCCGCATGTTTGACGTGCAGGGAAAGAAGGAGAAGCTCATCATGGAAGCCGTCTACAAACGCCGCGACGGTAATAAAAAGCCGAAAAAAGACGCCAAACTCGAGGCTCCCTTCACCCACACCATCGCTGGACTCGGTGGCACGCACTATTACCTCACCGGTCCGCAACAGGCTCGACCGCCCGAAGGCAAATTCAAGACCGGCACGCGCGTGCGGCTGGTGCGCGGCGCAGGCAGCTATTCGGTCGTGCAAAGCGAAACCGGCATCACCGCCCACGTCGCCACGGCGGCGCTCAAGAAAATCGCCAAATAAATGCGAGTCGGAATCATCGGCGGCGGCCTCATGGGGCGCGAGGCGGCTTCCTGTTTCGGGCGGTGGTTTGCGCTCACCGACGTGCCCGTGCGCGCCGAGTTGCTGGCCGTGTGTGACCTCCGTGAGGATTTGCTCGAGTGGTTCGCCCAAGTGCCCACCGTGCAATTGCGCACCACCGACCACCGCGAATTGCTTGCGCGCGACGATGTCGACGCCGTTTACGTCGCCGTGCCCCATCACCTGCACGAGTCGATTTACTGCGACGTGCTGGCTGCCGGCAAAGATTTGCTCGCCGAAAAACCATTCGGCATCGACCTTGCCGCCGCCCACCGCATTGCCGAGACCGCCGAGGCAAGCGGGCGTTTCGTGCGTGTGAGTTCCGAATTCCCCTTCGCCCCCGGCGCCCAACGCGCCATCGACTTCGTGCAATCCGGCAAGCTCGGCCGCGTGCTCGAGATCCACTCCGGCTTCCTCCACAGCAGCGACCTCGACCCCGCCAAGCCCGCCAACTGGAAACGCCAATCCGCCACCTGCGGCGAAATCGGCGTGATGGGCGACCTCGGCATGCACACCGTCCACGTCCCCTTCCGCCTCGGCTGGAAACCGCAGCGCGTCTTTGCCCAATTACAAAAAGGCTACGCCCAACGCCCCGACGGCCAAGGCGGCACGGCGGTATGCGACACCTGGGACAACGCCACCCTCAATTGCGACGTGGAAATCGAAGGCCAAAACGTCCCCCTACGCCTCGAGCAAAAACGCCTCGCGCCCGGCCAAACCAACTCGTGGTACTTCGAGGCCATCGGCACCGAGGGCGGCGTGCGCTACAATACCCGCGACGCCAATTCGCTGTTCACCTTCGACAACGCAAAATCCCCCGGCTGGACCCACGAAGACCTCGGCCATGCCACCCCCTTCCCCGTCATCACCGGCGGCATTTTTGAAACTGGCTTCCCGGACCTCAACCTACAAATGTGGGCCGCCTACGCCACCGAACGCGCCGACCAACTTGGCAACCGCTTCGGCTGCGCCACAGTTGAAGAAGCCGTCGCCAGCCACGAGCTGTTCGCCGCCGCGCTGGAATCGAATGAAAAGAAAGCGGTGGTGGCGTTTTAGCTACGCGAGCATCTTCTTCACCACTTCACCATGAACGTCGGTCAGCCTATGATGTCGGCCCTGGTATTTAAACGTCATCTTTTTGTGGTCAATGCCGAGGCAGTGGAGCATCGTCGCGTGAAGATCGTGGATGTGTACGGGATCCTTGGCGATGTTGTAGGAGAAATCGTCCGTCTCACCAATGGTCACGCCGCGCCGAATGCCCGCGCCGGCCAGCCACATTGAAAAGCAGCGGGGATGATGGTCGCGCCCGTAGTTGTCCAGCGTGAGCTTGCCCTGACAATACACCGTGCGGCCAAACTCCCCACCCCACACCACCAAGGTGTCCTTGAGCATACCGCGCTCCTTGAGGTCGTTGAGCAATGCCGCAGTCGGCTGGTCGGTGGCCCGCGTCATCTTCGGCAGGTCCGTGGGCAGGTTTCGATGCTGATCCCAGCCGCGATGAAAAAGTTGCACGAACCGCACCCCGCGCTCGCACAAACGCCGCGCCAGCAAACAATTCGCCGCAAAGGTGCCACGCTGTTTCACGTCCGGACCGTACGCCTTGGTGACCTTTTCCGGTTCCTTCGAGGTATCGAGCAGTTCCGGCACGCTGGTCTGCATGCGATAGGCCATCTCGTACTGCGCGATGCGCGTGGCGATTTCGGGGTCGCCAAATTTCTCGAGGTTTAGCTGGTTGAGCTGGCCGAGGTCATCGAGCATGCGCCGCCGCGTTCCGGCATCAAGTCCGCTGGGATTGGATAAAAACAAAACCGGATCGCCCACCGAGCGGAATTTCACACCCTGAAATTTCGACGGCAAAAACCCGCTGCCCCACAGCCGGTCGTACAACGGCTGCCCGCCCGTGCCCGACACCAACGCCACAAACGCCGGCAGGTTTTCGTTGAGGCTGCCCAGCCCATAGCTCAGCCACGACCCAATGCTCGGCCGGCCCGCGAGCTGTGCGCCGGTTTGGAAAAAGGTGATCGCCGGATCGTGATTGATCGCCTGCGTGTGCAGCGTGCGGATGAGGCACAGCTCGTCGGCAATTTTCCCGGTATGCGCCAGCAGCTCGCTGAGCTCCAAGCCCGAGCGGCCGTGTTTTTGGAATTTATAAATCGATGGCGCCACCGGGAAATTTTCCTGCGTCGCCGTCATGCCCGTCAGTCGCTGCCCTTTGCGGATGGAGTCCGGCAAATCCTGCCCGCGCCGCTTGGCCAGTCCGGGTTTGTGATCGAACAAATCCAACTGCGATGGCGCCCCGGACTGGAACAAATAAATCACCCGCTTCGCCATGGCCGCAAAATGCGGCAGCCCCGGCAACGCCGCACCTGCCTCCCGGTGCGACAGGCCCGCCAACGCCGCCATCCCCAGCCCCATCCGGCCAAAGAAATAACGGCGGTTGATGTTCAGTTGATGGTCGGCAATCGGGTTCATTGCTTCGTGATCACTTCGTCCAGATTCAAAATCAAACTCGCCACCACCGTGTACGCCGCCAATTCAGCGGCATCCATGCCTTTGGGCACTGGCGATTCGCCAACGGCAACCAAAGCTTTCGCAGCCTTGGTGTCACGGTGGTAAAAACCCAAATGCCGCGACAGACCGGCGCTCAGGATTTTCAATTCAGCCGCTTTCGGATTTCTGGATGTCGCACGATAGAACGCAAATCGGATTCGACCTTCCGGCGTCTCACCGCCCTCGCGAATCATTCGCTGCGCAAACACCCGCGCGGCTTCCACGAAGATCACGTCATTCATCAATGCCAGCGCCTGCAGCGGGGTGCTGGTGCGAGTCTCGCGCACCACGCAGGTTTCGCGCGGGCTGGCGTCAAAGGTGGCCATCAACGGCGGCGTGACGGTGCGTTTCCAAAACGTGTACAGGCTGCGCCGGTACAGATCCGCGCCTTTCGCCTGCTCATATTTTGTGTCCGACGCAATTTCCTTCCACAAGCCTTTCGGCTGATACGGCTTCACCGACGGCCCGCCGACTTTCTCTTGCAACAACCCGCTCACAAACAACGCCTGATCGCGAATCATGTCCGCCGAAAGCCGCATGCGCGGGCCGCGCGACAGCAGGATATTTTCCGGATCATTCACCCTTCCACCTTCCGCCTTCCGCCTTGCACTGCTTTGCCGATACGTCGCGCTGGTCACAATGAGTTTCTGCATCGCCTTCACGTCCCAGCCAGTGCGCACAAACTCGGTTGCCAGCCAGTCGAGCAGTTGCGGATGGCTCGGCCACGCGCCCTGCGAGCCAAAATCCTCCACGGTCTTCACGATGCCGCGTCCAAAGTACATTTGCCAAAACTGGTTGACCGTCACGCGCGCGGTGAGCGGGTGCTTGGGGTCGGTCAGCCAACGCGCGAATCCCAGCCGATTGCGCGGCGCATTCTTCGCCATCGCCGGCAACGCGACCGGCGTACCCGCGGTGACTTGTTCGCCGGGGTTGTCGTACGCACCGCGAATCAATACGCGCGTTGACCGCGGCTGCGCCATCTCGTGCATCACCATCGTGGTAGGGAATTTTTCAATCATGGCCGCGCGCTCTTCGCGCAGTTCGCGCACTGTGGCGAAGAAATCGCGGATTTTCTTCGGTGCAATTTTTTCCAAAAACGCTAACCGCAACGCTTCCCGTTGCGGTGCAGTCTGTTTCTCCATCGACGCCAGCTTGCTCAAGCTGTCCGGCGCGGCAAGTGCGATGGCTTCGTGTGGATACAGTGGCCGATTGTAAATGCGCACCTCATCGATGGCCCCCTTGAAGCGCGGCACCGGTCCACCTCCCGCGCCGATGCGCAGCGGATCGGCATTCGCAGCGAAATCCTGATTCAGCATGTCGAGGTTAACGCGCAGCTTTTGCGCGCGGCCATTCACGAACACCCGCACGCCCTCGGGGATGGGATGACCGTTAAACGTCACCGCAATGTGATGCCATTGGCGCGGCTTGAGTTTTTTGATCGTCTCCAGCCGCAAAGAATCGTCCAGCCAGCGTTTCACGAAATTCACCTGCACTTTTCCATCGACCAGCCAGATGCCCCAGCCGGTTTCCTTCGCTTCATCCTTGGTGCGCGTGAGCAGCGCGCCATCGCTCTCCGGTCGCACCCAAAGGCTGAGGGTGAATTTATCAAAATATCCGAAGTCCGTTTGCTCCCCGACCGTCGCATTCGCGTCGATGAACCGGCGGCCATCAAACACTGCGGCGTTTCCCACGCGCCCTTCATCAAAAACAGGTTTCCCATCAATGAAGGTCATGTCCTTCGCCTCATCCAATTTCAAGTGCGCAACCAACCCGCGAGTGGGCGCCCAACCCGGGGCGATGCCTTCATCCAACGCCATCGCCTTTTCCCACTCCCGCTGCTTCGCCTCCACCTCCGGCATCATGCGCAGCGCGGCGTCCTCAGCGGAATCCACACGTTTGGTGAGTAGAGCCAGCTCGGCCATTTGCGCGCGCGTGGGCGTCTTGAGGAACGGCGGCGAGTTGGCGTACTTCAGCGCGCGGCCGTTCTCGGGGATGTTGTTGAAAAAGGCGTACAGCTCGTAAAATTCCTTTTGCGTAAACGGATCGTACTTGTGCTCGTGACACCGCGCGCAGCCGAGAGTCAACCCCATCCACACCGTCGCGGTCGTGTCCACGCGGTCCACCACGTACTCCACCTGAAACTCCTCCGGAATACTGCCGCCCTCGGCATTGCCGCGATGGTTGCGGTTAAAGCCCGTGGCAATGCGCTGCTCGAGCGTCGCGTTCGGCAGCAAATCACCAGCGAGCTGCTCGATGGTGAAACGGTCGTAGTGCATGTTGTCATTGAACGCCTCAATCACCCAGTCGCGCCAGCGCCACATTGTGCGCGGACCGTCGGTTTGGTAGCCGCTGGTGTCCGAATAGCGCGCGGCGTCCAGCCAGCGAAACGCCATCCGCTCGCCATAACGCGGCGAAGCCAACAGCCGATCGACCGCCTTTTCGTAAGCATCCGGCGCCTTGTCCAACAGAAAACCCGACACCTCCCCCGGCGTCGGCGGCAGCCCAGTCAGATCCAGCGACACCCGCCGTAACAGCGTTGCGCGATCTGCTGCCGCCGACGGCCCGAGCCCTTCGCGCTCCAGCCGCGCCAAAATGAAGTGGTCAATGCCATTGCGCGGCCATTTTTTGTCTTTCACCTTCGGCAATGCCGGCCGCTTGGGCGTGATAAACGCCCAGTGCCCCTGCCACTTGGCGCCCTGCTCGATCCACTTTTTGATGAGCGCAATTTGGTGCGCGGAAAGTTTGCGCTGCGAATCCCGCGGCGGCATTTGCTCGTCGGGATCGGTCGAGGTGATTCGCGCGAACAGCTCGCTCTCGATCAAGTCCCCCGCCACCACCGGGCGCACGCCCTTGGCTTCGCGAAACAATCCCTCCCGCTGATCCAGCCGCAGCTTGGCCTTGCGCTGATTGTTGTCCGGACCGTGGCAGGTGTAGCAGGTGTCGGCAAGGATGGGCCGTATGTCGCGGTTGAAATCGATGACTTCGGGCAAAGTCCCCGCGGCGTGGATGACTGTTGAGGCAAAGAGAAATACCAGCCCGATCGATTTGGCAAACTGGCAACTGAGGCTGGTTCGCGGCGGCATTGTCATTTGACTGCAACCATTGGTTTACTCATTCAAAAAGGCGATGTCATCCGATTCCAGCCGGAATGCCTTCGGCAGCGCCTTTGCGTCGAGCCGTACGACGATGCGGTGTTTGCCCGCAGGCAGTTTTGCGGTGAAGGTGTTGCCGCGCTTGAGGGGTTCGCCGTTGATCCACGCCTCAGTCACCAAGCCTCTCGGCAGGCGGAAGGTCACGTTGCCCGGCTTTTGCACCTCGAAATTGGTGCCGGCGAAAATGTGTACGACGGCCACGTATCGGCCGGTCGCCGTGGCGGTGGTGATGTCGTCGGCTGGCAGGTCGCCATTCACGCGGGCGGGGACCGTTTGCCAGCCTTCGACCTTTCCGCGGAAACCAAGAACGTGGTGGGTCCATTTTTTGTCGAAACCAGCCTCGACGATTTTCTCAATGCCATATTGCTCCACGCGATGGGTGCCCGGCAGCAGCTTCCACGTGCGCGCCACGCCGGTCTTGGCGGCGTCGAACGGCCCCGCTTTGCCCAGCTCGGCGAGGAAACGGTACAGGTGCAGCTGCTCGTCCTCAGGCAAACCCGCGATGAGGCCGGGCGTCATCAGCGAGACCGGCGCAGCATTCTTTTTGCGGATTTGATTTTTCGGGATGGAAACGAGCTTGTTGGCGAGGTCGCGCAACACCAGCTCGCCGCCCGCATCGCGCACCGCCACCCCGGCGATCGTGCGGTTGTCTTTCGTCTCCACGACGGTCGTGTGATAGCCCTCCTTAATTTTCCGGTTCGGGTATAATAACGACTCAATAATATAATCCGGCTGCGCACTGGCGCCCAGCGAGGTAAAGTCCGGCCCGACCTGCCCGCCGGCGCCGCCGATGGCATGGCACACCGTGCAGGCCAGCTCGGCGCGGCGATAGATGCGTTCGCCGGCGAACGGGTCGCCTTCCTTC
>CEVA01021935.1_pt1 | contig 10616 bp, 11 predicted proteins | sample 361521 | NCBI WGS metagenome assembly CEVA01 (sample SAMEA2622823, study PRJEB7988) | marine metagenome | isolation source: saline water (ENVO:00002010), including | reverse complement strand
TCGACTTGCAGTGAAAAGCTCACCACGGATAGGATCATAAACAACGGCCTGTTCGATACGGCCTTTTACCTTTAAGGCAATAGAGACGCAGAAGTGCGGAATATCTTTAATGAAGTTAGTGGTGCCATCGAGGGGATCGATCACCCAAAGGTAGTCAGCATCAGTGCCATTATGTTGGCCTAACTCTTCCCCTATAATACTGTGGTTAGGGTAAGATTTTAAGATGGTTTCGCGAATAACGGCTTCCGCCTCTTTATCAACGCTGGTTACAAAGTCGTTGCTGCCTTTTTGGCTGGCTTCTACTTTTGATAAATCTTCACAGGCGCGCAAAATCACCTTGCTTGCGTTTCGCGCAGCGCGAATCGCAATGTTTAACATCGGATGCATAGCATTACCTTTGGGTTGTAAAAGAACAATATTTCGAGCCGGCGTATTCTAGCGGTTTTTCAACTAAAGTAAATACGCGAGTAAAAATAACCTGGTGATTTTTTGTGCAGTGCTGTTTTGCTTATAAAAATTTTTCAGCGGCTCTCTACCTAGGGTTATGATAAACTACGGCGTATTGTAATTTACTAAAGAATAAACACCGTACTATGGCACTTGAGAACATTCGCATCGTTTTGGTTAACACCTCGCATTCAGGTAATATTGGCTCGGCGGCTCGAGCAATGAAAACCATGGGTTTTAGTAACCTTTATCTTGTTGACCCAGCCTGTGAAATTGATAGTCATGCCAGCGCACTCGCAGCTGGTGCTACGGATGTTTTAGGGCAGGCTCAGGTGGTCGATACGTTAGAGCAAGCACTTGAAGGCTGTGTATTGGCCATAGGCACTAGCGCCCGTTCTCGCACTTTGAGCTGGCCGATGGTAGACCCTCGTCAATGCGGTGAAAAACTTGTTAAAGAGGGCGAGAGCAGCCCTGTGGCATTGGTTTTTGGTCGTGAAAACAGCGGCTTAACCAATGAAGAGTTGCAGCTATGTAATTTCCATGTGTGTATTCCGGCGAACCCAGATTATAGCTCATTGAACCTAGCCATGGCGGTACAAACTCTGTGTTATGAGACGCGCATGCAGTTTTTAGATACCCAAGAGCAAGCGGTCGAACAAGACGACAACGAATACCCTACCAATGAACAAATGCAGCGCTTCTATGAACACTTGCAAAGTACCTTTAGCAACACCGGATTTATCATCAAACAGCACCCTGGCCAGGTGATGACAAAACTCAAACGTTTGTTTAACCGTGCCCGCCCAGAGCAACAAGAGCTCAATATTCTGCGCGGTATGCTGACTTCCGTAGATAAACAGCAAAACAACCAAGACTGATACTCAGAAACGTCACTAGAGCGCTACTATGAAGGGGCGCTCGTGCTCCCTCTATACACTGCAGGTTAATACTTGACTATTTTACTCAGGTAATTACAATGACAGCCAATACCCGAGTATTTTACTCAAGTACTTCCAGTAAATACTTGACTCTAATACTCAGGTAATTAAAATTCACACTCTTGAAGAGTATGGGGGCGATATGAAGTTAACATCCAAAGGCAGATATGCGGTTACCGCGATGCTCGATGTTGCGCTGCACACCGATGCAGGGCCCGTTCCCCTTGCCGATATTTCACAGCGGCAGGAAATCTCATTATCTTATCTTGAACAATTATTCGCTCGCCTACGTAAGCAAGGGTTAGTGACCTCAGTGCGCGGTCCAGGCGGCGGTTATTTACTAGGTAAAGAAGCCGGTGCTATTTCGGTCGGCGATGTTATCAGTGCGGTTAATGAGTCGGTGGATGCCACTCGTTGTCATGGCGCTGATGGTGGGTGTCAAAGCGGCATGCGCTGTTTGACCCACACTTTGTGGTCTGACTTAAGTCAGCGCATAGAAGAGTTTTTACATGGTATTAGTTTATCTGAGTTAGTCAGCAAATCTGACATTAAAGAAGTGGCCGATCGCCAAGATAAACAGCTTAATGATGCCATTAGCAAGTTAGAAAATATTCAAGTCAGCTGTCAACTGTAAGCAACTAGGTTGCCGTAAGCGGAGAAAGTAATGAAGTTACCGATTTATTTAGATTATGCAGCAACAACGCCGGTGGACCCGCGCGTTGCCGAAGAAATGATGCAATGCCTGACAATGGAAGGTAATTTTGGTAACCCCGCATCGCGTTCACACCGCTTCGGTTGGCAAGCGGAAGAAGCGGTCGATCAGGCGCGTCACGACATTGCCGATTTAATCAACGCCGATGCCCGTGAAATTGTATTTACTTCAGGTGCGACTGAATCGAATAACCTAGCTATTAAAGGCGCCGCTAACTTTTATAAGAAAAAAGGTAAGCACGTGATTACCGTGCGTACCGAGCACAAAGCGGTGATCGATACCTGTCGTGAGCTTGAGCGTCAGGGCTTTGAAGTGACGTATATGGACGTTGAAGAAAACGGCCTACTTGATTTGAAAAAGCTGGAAGCAGCAATGCGTGACGACACCATTTTGGTGAGCGTGATGCACGTAAATAACGAACTAGGTGTCATTCAAGACATCGCCACCATCGGTGAGATGTGTCGCGAACGTAAAATTATGTTCCATGTCGACGCCGCTCAAAGTGCCGGTAAGGTGAAAATTGACTTACAAGAATTGAAAGTCGACTTCATGTCATTTTCTGGCCACAAAGTATATGGCCCTAAAGGCATTGGTGCATTATATGTACGCCGTAAGCCACGTGCGCGTTTAGAAGCACAAATGCACGGTGGTGGTCATGAACGTGGTATGCGCTCGGGCACGCTGGCAACGCATCAAATCGTTGGTATGGGCGCAGCATTTCGTTATGCCAAACAGGATTTTGATAAAGACCATGCACACATCAGTGCCCTACGTCAGCGTTTAATTGACGGCATTATGAATGACATGGACGAAGTGTATTTTAACGGTGCACCGGAGCAGTCGGTTCCTGGTATTACCAACATTAGCTTCAACTTTGTTGAGGGTGAGTCGCTGTTAATGGCAGTGAAAGACATTGCCGTATCTTCTGGCTCAGCCTGTACATCAGCAAGCTTGGAGCCGTCTTACGTGCTGCGTGCACTAGGTCGTAACGATGAGCTAGCACACAGCTCGATTCGCTTCAGTATTGGTCGTTTCACCACTGAAGAGGAAATCGATTACACCGTAAAACTTATTAAAGAGTCCATTGGCCGCTTGCGTGAAATGTCTCCATTGTGGGAGATGCACCAAGAAGGGATTGATTTAGAATCGGTTGAATGGGCACATCATTAAGCCTTGGCGAATGACAAGGTAGCGAGGTAAAAGTTATGGCATACAGTGATAAAGTAATTGATCATGTTGAAAACCCACGTAACGTGGGTGTTCTAGACAAAAACGATCCGAGTGTTGCAACCGGTATGGTCGGTGCACCTGCGTGTGGCGACGTTATGAAGCTGCAAATCAAGGTATCTGATACAGGTGTCATCGAAGACGCTAAGTTCAAAACCTATGGCTGTGGTAGTGCAATCGCATCATCATCGCTGGTCACCGAATGGGTGAAAGGCAAAACCTTAGATGAAGCGGCGACTATCAAAAATACCGACATCAGTGCAGAGCTAGAGTTACCACCAGTGAAAATTCACTGTTCAATCCTAGCGGAAGATGCAATCCAAGCAGCAATCAAAGATTACAAGAGCAAGCAAGACAAATAAGGCGGCAGTATATGGCAATCACCTTAACAGACTCAGCAGCAGACCGAGTTAAATCCTTCCTCGCAAACCGTGGCAAGGGCATAGGTTTGCGCGTGGGGATCAAAACCACCGGCTGTTCGGGGCTTGCCTATGTGCTAGAGTTTGTCGACGAGCTCAGCGAAGGAGATCAAACCTTCGAAGACAAGGGCGTAACCCTGATCATTGATGCAAAAAGCCTGGTGTATATTGATGGCACTGAACTGGACTTCACCAAAGAAGGGTTGAATGAAGGGTTTAAATTTAATAACCCGAACCAAAGTGGTGAATGTGGCTGCGGCGAGAGCTTCACTGTTTAATAACCAGCAGTGAGTACGCCGAAGCGGTGTGCATCGCACGTTTTTAAGCCCTACCCAATGTAGGGCTTTTCATTATAGGGTTTAACCAATGCGTTATTTTGAACTATTTTCTATTCCAGTCAGCTTTACGGTTGATTTAACCTTAATTAATGAGCGCTATTTAGAATTGCAACGTGCTGCTCACCCAGACAGACACAGTGGTGGCAGTGAGCGAGATAAACTCGTCGCCGTACAAAAAACAGCGGAAATCAATGATGCGTTGCAAACGCTTAAGCACCCAGTAAAGCGCGCAGAATATATGCTGGCTGAGCTTGGGGTGGATCTACGCGGCGAACAGCAGACGCTGCAAGACCCTGAATTCTTAATGCAGCAAATGGAGCTGCGTGAAGAGCTTGAAGAATTGCAATCAGCCAGCGATCCGGATGCGGCCATCGCTGAGTTTGAAAAGCACATTGCTGCCTTAGATAAGCAATACAGCAATGAACTCGCGACGCTGTTAGCGAGCGACGATTCAGCACAGTGGCACAAGGCTGCAGATGACGTGCGCAAACTGAAGTTTGTCTACAAGTTACGAGATGAACTAGAACGCATTGAAGATGAGTTATTTGACTAGCGCATTAAACGAAAAGGTTTTTTAGATTACATGGCATTATTGCAAATCGCTGAGCCGGGGCAAAGCGCGGCACCACATGAACATAAACTCGCTGTGGGAATTGATTTAGGCACCACCAACTCGCTTGTTGCTACGGTGCAAAGCGGCGAGGCAAAAACCTTAGCTAATGAGCAAGGTGAGGCTATTTTACCCTCTGTTGTGCGTTATTTAGAGCAAGACGTGGTCGTCGGCACTGACGCGCAGCAGCACGCTGCAGATGACCCTCATAATACGCTGATCTCGGTTAAGCGCTTTTTAGGTAAGACCCAAGCGGAAATCGAAGCCAGTTATGGCCAGCTGCCGTATCAGTTCACTGATACCAATAACAGCCTGCATATTCACACTCGTCAAGGCGATATCAGCCCAGTACAAGCTTCCAGTGAGATTCTCAAAGCATTGCGTAACCGCGCCGAGCAAAGCTTCGGCGGTGAGGACATCACCGGGGCGGTGATCACCGTGCCTGCCTATTTTGATGATGCCCAGCGCCAAAGCACCAAAGATGCGGCCCAATTAGCAGGGCTAAAAGTGTTGCGCTTATTGAATGAACCGACTGCAGCAGCGGTGGCATACGGTTTAGATTCGGGCCAAGAAGGGGTGATTGCCGTTTATGATCTCGGTGGCGGTACCTTCGATATCTCTATTTTGCGCTTGAACAAAGGCGTGTTTGAAGTGCTGGCAACCGGTGGCGACTCCGCTTTGGGCGGCGATGACTTTGATTCCTTGTTGGTGGATTACTTTAAACAGCAAACCGGCGTTGCGCAATTAACGGCCAATACCTTACGGTTATTTATCAATAAAGCCAAAGCCTGTAAGGAAGCACTGACAAGCTATGGCAAAGTGAATGTGGTATTGGAATTTGATGGTCAATCTCACACCGTTACCGTGACCCGCGAACAGTTTGCCGAGCTGGCACAGCCGCTAGTTAAGAAAACCTTACGTAGCTGTCGCCGGGCGTTAAAAGATGCCCAAATCAGCAACGAAGAAGTGCTCGAAGTGGTGATGGTCGGTGGCTCGACTCGAATGCCGGTAGTGCGTGAGCAAGTGGCCGAGTTTTTTGCCAAACAGCCATTAACCAGCATTGACCCAGATCGCGTTGTTGCCGTCGGCGCCGCGATTCAAGCCGATATTTTAGTCGGTAATAAGCCTGACTCTGATATGTTATTGCTTGATGTGTTGCCGCTGTCTTTAGGGTTAGAAACCATGGGTGGCTTGGTGGAGAAAATCATTCCCCGCAATACCACAATTCCGGTTGCACGGGCGCAAGAGTTCACCACGTTCAAAGATGGGCAAACAGCCATGTCGTTGCATGTTTTGCAGGGCGAGCGAGAACTGGTTGACGATTGTCGCTCTCTGGCGAAATTTAGCTTAAAAGGGATCCCGCCCATGGCCGCTGGTGCAGCGCACATTCGGGTTACCTTTAATGTTGATGCTGATGGCCTACTCAGTGTGACGGCGATGGAAAAGTCCACCGGTGTACAAGCAGAGATTCAGGTAAAACCTTCTTATGGTCTATCTGATGACCAAGTTGCCGAGATGCTTACATCGTCAATGAGTAACGCTAAAGAGGACATGCAAGCGCGGATGCTTAAAGAGCAGCAAGTCGAGGCGCTACGGGTTGTTGAAGCACTAGAAGCTTCATTGGCAACCGACAGTCACTTGCTTGATGAGCAAGAGTTGAATGCGTTGCGAGCAGCTATGGCGGAACTCACGGAAATTAGCCGTCAGGCCGATGAGCCACAACAAATTAAACAAGCAATTGAGAAAGTTGATGCGGCCAGCAGCGAGTTCGCTGCGCGTCGTATGGATGCATCCATTAAAAAGGCTCTTACGGGCCAGTCAGTAGACGAGGTATAAGCAATGCCACAAATTATCTTTTTACCCCATGATGAATTGTGCCCCGATGGCGCGGCTTTAGAGGCAAAAGAGGGCGAAACAGTCCTTGATGTGGCACTGAAAAATGGCATCAGTATTCCCCATGCTTGCGAAAAATCTTGTGCCTGCACTACATGTCACGTGGTGATCCGCGAAGGGTTTGATTCTTTAGAAGAAAGTGATGAACTTGAAGATGACATGCTTGATAAAGCCTGGGGACTTGAGGCCGAATCACGCCTTGGGTGCCAAGCCAAAATTCATGACGAGGACTTAGTGGTTGAAATTCCCAAATACAACCTCAACATCGTTAATGAAGAGCATTGATTTGGTTCGAACTTAATTTATGCAAAAAGCCGCTGTAATTTATCTTCAGCGGCTTTTTTGTTTTGGAGGCGCGTTATGGATTCAGCTTGGATATTTCAACACTCATTTATTGATGGGCAATGGCTAAAAGGAGAGGGGGAGTTTGCCGTAACTAACCCCGCCGATGGGAGCGAGATAGTGCGTGCCTCAAGGGTGAGCCCTTCTCAGGTAGAGCAGGCAATAACGAGTGCACAACGTGCTTTTAAAGGTCTCAAAACAACCACTGCTGAGCAGCGCAGCGAAGTACTCTACCGTTGGTATGAGTTGATTATGAAGCATCAACACAGCCTTGCTGAGCTGATGACGCTGGAGCAGGGTAAGCCGTTAGCCGAATCGCAAGGTGAGGTCGCGTATGGTGCCGGGTTTGTAAAATGGTTTGCTGAGCAAGCCAAACGTAGCTATGGTGAAATTATTCCAGCTAGCAAGCCTGAACATCGCATTAGTGTCATAAAGCAAGGCGTTGGTGTAGTTGCTGGCATTACCCCGTGGAACTTTCCCATTGCCATGATCACTCGTAAGGTTGCACCTGCTTATGCGGCGGGCTGTAGCTTTGTGCTTAAGCCCTCAGAACACACACCTCTGTGCGCGTTAGCTCTGGCTCACTTGGCGCATCAAGCGGGGTTCCCTCGGGGCGCCTTTAATGTTCTGCTTAGTGATGATGCTAAAGCGGTTGGGGAACAACTTACGGCCAGCGAAACGGTGCGTAAATTCACCTTTACTGGCTCAACCCAGGTCGGTAGCCAGCTGCTAAAACAATGCGCGAGTACCATTAAGCGCACCTCTATGGAGCTGGGGGGCAACGCGCCTTTATTGGTGTTCGCCAGTGCTGACTTAGATAAGGCGGCTGATGGCATCATTGCCAGTAAGTTTCGCAATGCTGGGCAGACCTGCGTGTGCGTTAACCGTGTTTTAGCTGACGAGCGCATTGCCGACAAGTTGCTTGCCAAGTTACAGCAGCGAGTGGCCAAATTAAAGGTGGGGCCAGGCACCGAAGAGGGCGTTGATATTGGCCCGCTTATTTACCCACAAGCCAAAACGAAAGTGAATGAGCTTATCGACTCGGCGCTGCAAGAAGGCGCGACCTTAGTGGGCGAGCGCCAAAGTCTTGAAGGAAATTTTGTGGCGCCAGTGTTATTGAGTAATGTTACCAGTGAGATGCGTATCAGTCGTGAGGAGATTTTTGGCCCAGTGCTCACGGTTGCCACTTTTAAAGATGAGCAACAGGCACTACAGCAGGCCAATGACACTCCCTATGGCTTAGCTGCGTATTTTTACAGTCAAGATGTAGCCCAGATACACCGGGTCGCAGAGACGCTTGAATATGGCATGGTAGGTATCAATGAAGGACTCATTTCTAATCCTGTAGCACCCTTTGGCGGGGTGAAACAGTCTGGTCTTGGCCGTGAAGGGGGGCACCAAGGGTTAGAAGAGTACCTCGAAGAGAAGTATTTGTGTCTCAACCTTGATTAACTGCTTAAGTGGGGGCGCGTGCAAACGCGCCTCATCTGGATTCCCTCCCAACTATTTGCTCAACTCCCTCAGTTATCTGTACACTCTACCTTTTGTCGTAGTAATTGGGCGAATATGAGTGCAGCAACGCTAAGTTTAGTTATTCTTGCTGGCGGCTTAGGTAGTCGTTTTGGTGGCGCCAAGCAGGTGGCGGTATTGCCGGGTTTGCAAAAGACCATAATGCAATTGAGTATTGAAGACGCTTATCAGGCGGGAGTGCGCCATGTGGTATTGGTCATAAATCAACAAGTGCGGGCGACGCTGTGCGAGCATATATTACCGCAATTACCAAAGGACATGAGTGTTGACTTGGTCGAGCAACATATCAGTGATGTGCCTGCGGCTTATGCTCACCTAGTACATGAGCGCAATAAGCCTTGGGGAACTGGCCATGCTTTGCTATGTGCGAGAGACAAGGTGAGGGATAAAGCTATCGTGATCACCGCCGATGACTATTATGGTAAGCACGCCTATCAGCAAATGGTGGCACACTTTGAGCACAGTGAGCACTGGGCCTGTGTTGCTTACCCAGTGGCGAGTACCTGTAGTGAGCAGGGCGGCGTGAATCGGGGTATTTGTCAGCTTAACAGCCATAACCAACTTCAACGTGTTGATGAAGTGCTTAATATTCAAAACGTTGATGACGAGCTTGTCGGCTATAATGATAAGGGTGAAAGGTTACAAATTGATTCAGGAGCGCTTGCGTCAATGACCTTTTGGGGTGTAGAGCGAGCATTATTTGATGTGTTAGCGGATAATTTCGAGTGCTTTTTGGCGCGCACTGACAACGGTGTCAAAAAAGAGTATTATCTTCCCGATCAAATACAATATTGCATTGACCATCATTTGGCGACCGTTGATGTTTACCCTGCCACACAGCCCTGGCTCGGCATGACTTATAAAGATGAACTCGCTGTAATCGCAAAAAAAATAAAACAGCTCAAGGGATTAAGCAATGAGCGAAGCGGCACTCAAGATTGAACCTATGAATACAGACTCTCATGCGCAGTTATTGGCGCACCAGTTCGGCTTTGAGCCGACCCAGCTTAGTTTAAATCCCATTGGCAATGGTCACATTAATACCACCATGTTATTGAAACATGCTCACGGCGCGGTCGTGGTACAACGCCTCAATACCGATGTGTTTCCTAAGCCAGATAAGCTGGTCGCGAATGCCCGTAAAATCGAACAGCACTTGCTTAAAAAGCATCATAAACAACAATATCAGCTTGATATTATTAAACATGTAGCCACTACAGATCAGCGTTACTTACTCGATATCAACGGTGAGAAATGGCGTGCATTGGAGTTTATCGGTGGTAGTTACAGCGAGGAAGTGGTGCGCTCACCAAGCCAAGCGAAGGTCGCGGCGAATGCGTTCGGTCAATTTGCAGCAGCGCTTGAGGATTTCGACGCCGAGCAGCTTTATCCGGTGATTCAGGACTTTCATAACTTAGCAATGCGCTTGGACATGCTCGAGCAAGCGGTGCAAGCGGATAGCCAAGGGCGTGTAGCAAAGGTGAGTGAGCAATTAGCCTTTTGCCAACAGCAAACTCATCTTGTGCACCAATTGGCAGAACTTGTGACCTGTGTTCCAGTGCGCCCATGTCATAACGACACCAAGATAAATAACATGCTCTTTAGCAACAAAACCGATCAGGCCAAGGCGGTCATTGACCTTGATACCTGTATGCCAGGTTATTGGTTATTTGATTTCGGTGATATGGTTCGTACCTTTTGCTCGCCTGAACCCGAAGACAGTACCGAGCTTAGTAACGTGCGAGTGCGTAAAGATATATTTGCCGCTATTGTTGAGGGTTATATTGAGCCATTAAAAGGGCTGATCACGGTACAGGAAAAGCGCAGTTTTTGGCTCGGTGCGCAAGTGATGCCATTTATGATTGGTGTACGCTTTTTAACTGATTATATTAATGGCGATAAGTACTTTGCCACTAAGTACCCCGAGCATAATTTGGACAGAGCAAACAATCAGTTTGCCTTGTACCGCGATCTCATCAATAACACTGACACACTAAAACCACTGATCGATCACGCTTAGCTTTTTGCTGTCGTCGCGTTATCTCAGCTGACGACAGCTCCAACCAGCGCGTTATTCATCCTGTTCCTTTTGCCTAGCCAATCGCTTTGCGATAGCGTGCTAGTGACGCATTTACCAAGGAATAGATTATGAAGCAGTTT
>CEVA01514421.1_pt1 | contig 10626 bp, 6 predicted proteins | sample 361521 | NCBI WGS metagenome assembly CEVA01 (sample SAMEA2622823, study PRJEB7988) | marine metagenome | isolation source: saline water (ENVO:00002010), including | reverse complement strand
ATTCATAGATCAGGCGGCATTGTTTTTAGAGCCTGGATACTTGGATATGTATCGTTCTTTTAAAAAAATAGTGCAACATAGAAATGCGCTGCTGTCCCAATACCATATTGATAAGCTTGAGCTTGATATATGGACAGAAAAGCTATGGAATGCGTCTATTGTGATACAAAAGTATAGGGTAGCCGTTTTAAGCAACATACAAGACGTCATCAACAAACTCCTTAAAAGTCATTTTAACGACGTATATGAGGTAACTATACAGTATGAATCAAAGCATATATTACTCAATGAGGACTATGCAAGCTTCTGCTCTAGGTTGGGACATATATTAGCACAAGAGCGGTCTATGAAAAGATCATTATTTGGAGCTCATTTAGATGATTTTGCAATAGAATTAAAGGGTCAAAAAGCACGATTTTTTGCTTCTCGGGGTCAGCAAAAGCTCGTATCGCTTCTCTGCAAGCTGTCATTGATTAAATTAGCTTCTCAAAACGATTATTTACCTATATTAATTATTGATGATTTTATAGCTGATTTTGACAAGATAAGGCTAAATCAACTTATAGACTTATTTCTATCATGCAAGAATCAGGTAATTATTACTACTCCTGTATACGATTCTGAAATGAAAAAAATGATGCAAAAAGCTGAGCCAGACGTCTTATCAATGTCTTTTGAATAATTCAAATGTGCAAAATTACCATTTTTTTTTACTAGGGCTATTGACAGAAAAGCAAGAAGTGGTAGAATTGTTACTGAGTTAAACGATTGCAATAGTTAAGGTTTTTATACCATTTGTAATTAGTTGAATTCAAATTTTAATTAGGCTTCATTACTACTCTCCTTTTTTCCATCGCATTGATATTCATATCAGTGCGGTGGAAATTTTTTTATACAGTTTGTAGTTGTTTCATAGTATAGTATTCATAGCTTTAGTATAAAGGGGTAGTATGCGATACTTTGTGCTATTATTATTGCTGTGTAACACTGTGTGTGGCTTATTTGAAAAACCATCTTTGTTATGGTGCACAGAAAGAGAGCTGCAAGCTATTTTGCAAGGGCCTCAAGAATTTAAAGCAATCTTGGGCCAACATTCTCAACAAGATAAAATTCGCTTACAACATGTATGGCAAAAACGAAGCAATTTACTATGGTATGAGTCAGATGTATGTCTTGGTTTGAAAGTTTTGTCTGATAAAAAACTTGCTTGGGGTTTTCAGTTGCAAGATTTTTATCAAGAGCACCAATCTTCACAGATAGCAATTGCAGCTAGTCTGGATTTTTGCCACAGTGACAAAATGAATCGTTTTGACCAGAAAAGCCAAGATTCTTCTTTGGAGCGCAATTTAAAAAATTGCTGTCACGGTATTAAAGAACCCTTTAAAGCTTGCTCATACTCTAAAATGGCAAGTGAGTTTTTTTCTGATAAAAATGTAAATTTGGGCATGTATCATGACTTAGTTACCATAAGTTTAATTAAAAAAATTGCACCACATGCTAGTATACATATTGTTCCTGTAGTAAATAGACAAGGTATTGCTGATGAGCATAGCTTGCTTAGAGAAATAAAGCAGATAAAACCAGAATCGTTTGATATTATTCATGTAGGATTGCAAATAATTGAGCCAGTTATGCAATCTGATCTAGAACAAGAATTATGTAAGCATTCTTATGTGGTTGCTCCAGCAGGTAATCAAGGCCAAGATCGCCAAGAAGCTTATCCTGCAAGTTCTTCTCATGTTTTTTTTAGTGTTGGGGCAATTGATTGGCGCGATAATATTTGTAGTTTTTCCCAGTATACAAAAAATATTGGACCTAATTTTGCTGCTCCTGGATTAGATATACTGTGTCCAATACATACCGATAAAGAAACTATTTATTATGTAGTTTCTGGAACATCTATTTCTGCAGCTTTTATAACCGGTTTTTTAGCGCTGCTGATACCTGAATGTAAAAATAAATTATCTTACAATCAAATAATTAGAGTTATACAAGCTACTTGTATACAGCAACAAGTATGGCAAGGAAAAGTAGCCTTAGGCGCTATAGATATGAGATCAGCTTTATTTTGTGTCCAAGTTTTGGCACAGATACAAAAAGCCGTTTCTCATCGCTGCTTTAATAAGCAATTTGATAAGATACTGACAGTGATATTGTATTGTAATAACTTGCATGAAATTCCAAACGTAAAGCTATTAAAGATAAAAGATAATATCTTGCAGCATGCTTCAAGTTTACAAAAATTAATAGATCTCGTTGTAAATATGGTTCTTCAAATCCTATCAATAAAACAGGAAAATAAGCTTTTTAAGAATTTATTTGACAAAGATACGCTTTGCTTGGTAAGAAATAGTATTGATTGCAAAGTCAATAACAGACTCAACTATCTGCCAAAAAAAGAGCGTACACATAAAAGCTCTTTAAGTAGACAAAAAAAGGATCTATATTGAAAAAAATAGTTGTAGCGATCTGCTTTTTATTGCTATCACAAAGCACTTTTTCTGAAGAATTTGTTTATCCTGTTTCTAAAATAGATGATAATAACATATTCGTAGTACATCAAAAATCTATTGATGAGGTAGAGTTATTATTATGGGATGTGCATAATAAGGTAGCTACTAAGCAATTAAGTTCTATGTTTTTACCTTCAGACGTTAAGGTTTTGCCAAGCAAACAAGGATTTAGCTTTATAGATCGAGGCAGGCTTAGAATCAAGAAGTTTCAAAAACGAGCTCCTAAAACAATAGATTTTTTAGAGCCTATCAGCTCAATTTTGTCGATATATTGGATAGATGATGATAGTTTTTATTTTGTTGGCAAGCACCATAAAGATTACAAAGTCTTTTTTTGCGACATTGCTGATAGGGCAAATCCTGAATTATTCCAGTTACACGAAGCAACCAACATGGATTACTTGTATCCTTGCAAAATAGATAATCAACTATTTAGCATTACTAAAAATAGATTGCAAAAGTATTATATTATTCAGCAAGACTGGAGTTTTAAGCCTTACGAATTTGAAAGCACTGAATCGAAAGATAATAATGAATCATTTGACATATTATTTGAATCATTTGATCCATTATGTTTTCTTTATATGAAAGATAGCCAAAGTGGATTCTTTTTAAAATGTAATATAACGAATAAAGACTTACAGAGCGATGGACTTTTAAGCTTTTCTTGTTATTCATGCAAACAAGAAGCAACAAATAACTGGGAATCGAAATGTCTATTTCAATTTAAACTGCCAACGCAATATTTGATCGGAAATTCGCAAAAAAGGGTATACGATTCTATTTGTCCTTTTTTGCCTAATTATGAAAGAAAAGACAAAATTTATTTTGTTGACTATGATCAAGAATCAGAAAAATGCTTGCTATATAAATACGATATATGCGAACAAAAAATATCTTGTTGTGACGAAAAAAAACATACAAAAAAAGAAGATGCAATTGCTCCATTTTTATTACAAGATAAAATGTATCATGGTCTAATCTTAACTAGGCAGCCTGTGAAAAAGTTCTTTAATTTTGATGAAGAATCAGGAGTTGCAATGTTAGAACTACCAGAAAATTTTTTATAAATTTTTGACAATTGTAACAGACAAATAAGGACAGGTTTGAAGTTCAGTATAATAATTATTATTTATCAAATTTTGTTATTAATATCTTGTATCATAAGATCTATGGCTTCTTTATGTTTAATTTAGTTAAAGTTTACATAATAGGTCTTATGCGAACTTTAACTAAATTAAACATACTGCATGACGATAACCGGCGTCTGCTGATTAGCGCTAAGCACTTCTAATAATTTAACTAAATGATGCTCAGGAAATTTAATATATAACTCTGCTGTGATTTCAACCCAAGCAAAATCTATATTCGGATTTTCCACCAAAAATATTTCTACTGTTTCTATGAAAGATTTTTTGGTTACACGTATTTGACTTAAATTTAAAATGTTTTGATCTAGGCATTCTGATTTAGTTGCTGTTACGCAACCAACATGATGGTAATGATTTAAAGATTTCAAAACGGTATAGATTAAATTTCTTCCGGTGACAATATCTTTGCTTTTTAAATAATGAGTTTTTGGCGTCATAAATAAATTTTGCAATTCAATTATGTTTAAATCTTTTAAAGGAAAGTCAAAAAATTTTGGCTTTCGAGCATCGCCTGCAGTGAATTTTTTATCACTGATCAATGACATTGGCTCTGAAAATTCTTTCATTCTTTCTCTCCTAAATTTACCGTGTTTTTTGTAAATTTTTTATACTGTACAAAAAATCAGAAAAAACAGTCAATAGTTTTTTCAAAGAAAAATTAATGTTTTTTTTTACAAAGTTAAATCATCTTTAATATCAGATTAATTTGCTTTATAATAAAACTATTAATATTTACATCTTCAGCCTCCAAGGACATTATGACAAAAAGGACTACTTTATTATCTTTTTTATTAGTTGTTACTTTTACCTTTCAAGTAAACTGTTTAAGTAAACAATTAGGAAAAAACACTTGGCAACCTAGGCCATGTTCTTCATATGGTTATCAAGATATTGTCATGATGCAGCCTGTGTACGGATCAAACTATCATCATAATCAATGGCAAATTTCATGCATGCTTCACCCAGATTACATGCAAAGCTTTAACACATTATGCAACAATGATTGCTCTTTAGGAATTATGCCTTTTTGGTCTCAAAGCAATATTATGACTATAGGAAATAACGGAGTAAGCGATACTAATGGATATACTTCAATAAATGGACAAGTGCCGATATTAGCTTTGCCAGCAGATGTTGATGGTTACCAATTTGGACTAGGTAATGCAAAAACAATTGGTGAATTATCTATAACACCTACCATAAAGCATATTGGTGGCAATTTTATGTTTTATGCAGTATACAATAAACCTATTCAAGGATTTTTTTTAAAAGTAAAAGCACCACTTGGAGCAATGATTAGCAGTTTGCATGTTCATGAAAAAAATGCTCAGTTTGAAAAAAACATTGATGAACAATGGGTTTCTTACCCTTCTCCAGAAAGCAGGTTTAACTCTTTAACTGATGCTTGGATGGGTGCTTCAATTTCTGCAAGTAGTCAAAATGAAATAACTCTGAAATCACGATTGCACCAATCTCTTACCCTTGAAAAGGGAAAATTATTTTGTGGTAAGATGACCTCTATACGACTAGCTGATATAGCACTGTCTACCGGTTTAACTTTATCTCATAGCGAAAATAATTTTTTATCTTTTGGTATTAAAGCAACGTTACCGACTGGCACAATACCATTAAGCACATATATTTTCGAACCTATTTTTGGAAGAGCTGGCCATTGGGGTCTAGGAGGAGAAATTACAAGTTTTTATAAATGGCAACTGGCAGAATCAAAAGAATTTAGCATATGGATGCAAACAGATTTCTTACATTTATTTCATGGAAGATCTCCAAATTTTAGGTCTTTTGATTTACAACAAAATGGACCTGGATCTAAGTATTTATTAACTCAATTTTATTTCCCTAGCAACACAGGAAGAATACCTTCTTTTGTTACTCAAGCTGTTAACTTAACAACATTGCCAGTGATTTCATCGTTTGACATAGAAGGATCAATCGCATGCATAATAAATTATGATAATAATAACTGGAATTATGGACTGGGAATAGATTTTTGGGGACGCAGCTGTGAAAAGATTACAATAGATTGTTGCGGACTTATTAAAGAAAGTAGTCCTAATCTTAATGACTTTGCTGTTCTTGGTAGACAAATTAGTGAAAATTCTGCAAATATTGCAGAGGATCTTTTTTATTGTGAGCCTCGTGCACGTATTAACAAGTCAGAACCACGTAGATTAGTTCCAAACATGTACGACAACAACATTAAAGATGCAAGATTGTCTGAAAATCGTATCCCACAAAATTTTTATGAAGCATTAGATATTGCAGGAGCTAGTGAACCTCAATCTATAAGTTATAAATACATTACATATGCAGGATATACTTGGAAAAATAATCAGTATTCTCCCAATTTAAAATTAGTTGGAGGCGTAGAAATTGCAAAATACGGTACTTTTAAGCTGCATTCATGGTCAATTGGATTGCAAAACTCATTAAATTTTTAATTAATTGTTACTTTTTGATCTGCTTTTAATTGTCAACGCTTTAGATGTTCGAGTCAAATTTGCAAACATATTATTAGCAGTACCCTAATACTTTTAAGGTCTATACATGCTTAAATCAGAATGCAGCTTTCATGATTTTTTGCCAATAGAAATTGTCTTTGCCTTGCGATTTTTTTGTTGTAAAATCTCTGCCGCTGTATTTGCAGCTTCAACAGGCACAGCACTAGAGAACCCTGTCGACACAAAAGCAGTACCTGTTGCAACAGCAGGCTCAGATGCTTTTTGGGCAACAGGATAAGCTGTAACTACAGTTGTTCCATTTTGTGAAATAATAATTAATATATCTATATCAACAGCTTCGTATTTATAATTTATTGTCATTTCATGAAAACCTTGCTGATTGATTTGACTAGTAATAACGTTACCTTTTTCAAGTGCATTGTAAATATTTATAGCTTTCCAAGTACTTGGAAATACCGTTTTGATAAATATTTGATTTGTTAAAATATTTTGCAACGTATATTTTGTACCACCACGAGTCCAATTTTCTTCACCAATTTTTTTCACTAATCCTGTACTTAAAAGCTTGTTGACAGCTTCTTTTGTATGACCCCCTGCAAATTCAAAGGTGTATACATCTTCTTTGATTCGTTTAATTTCAAAATCAATATCAACTATATGTTTCCAATTGATAAATACATTTTGAAAAGCAGAAAATGTTGTTAATTTGATGGGAGCAGCCTGAGATATACTTGTACGTTCTGCATGTAAAATAGCTTGAAATAATTCTTGTAGATACTGCACTTCTCTTTTGCTAAAGCCATTATTTTTACTGAATTTATTCTTATAATTTTCGATCGTATCATTTTTATAAAGCAACAACTTTTCTTGTTGCTGCTCTTGTTGTTTTTGTTGTCTTTGTCGTTCTGCTTCAATAGCTTTTTTTCTTTGTTCTTCTTGCTTTAATAGCTTTTCAAGATCTTTTTGTATTCTAGATACATCTTCATCTTCTTCTTTTTCTATGGTTTTGCGAATAACGTCTGACTCTTTGTCAATGAATTGTCTACGTTGTTTTTGAATAAATTCTTGTGCTTTACGCAATCTTTCAAGTTCTAAGCTATATGATTGAAATAATCTATCAAATTCTTGCTCTTCTTTTTGCAATAATTCTTGGTATTCTTGAGACTGTTGATAAGATGGTTCTTGTTTGTAAATAACATCTCTATCGCTTTGCTCATCACTTAACAATAAATCTCGCAATTGCTCTTCAAGTAAAGCTAGATTCTCTTTTTTTTGTTGATAAATCTTATCTATTTTTACTTGTAAGCTTTGATTAATTTTCGCTCCATATTGTAACAACAAGTCTATGCTTTTTGTGTCATTATTATTAAAAGCTATTTCTAAAGCTGTTACCCCTTCATTGCTTTCTACATTGGGATCAGCATTATGTTCTAGCAAATATTGTATGATTTCATAATTTACAGAATCTTGTAGCACTGCTAACATCAAAGCTGTAAAGCCTTTTTTATTTTGCAGATTTGGATTTGCTTCAAATTTTAATAACATTTTCAATATTTTTTGAGCATTAATTATAACAGATCGCATTAAAGATGTTTCGCTAAACTTATCTTGATTGTTAATCATCGAGACTAACACCGAAGGCGATTTGTGTTCTTCTATATACTTTAGTAATAATTCTAAAATAGCCTCGTCTTGTTTTCCTACAGCATAAAGTAAAACATTTTGATCAGATTTATTCATTTGATCAATAGCGATATCAAACTGACCAGCATTGTTTTTATGGTACAACAAATCACGAACAATATTAATGTGTTGCTTGCCTACGGCAACCATTAAGGGAAAATGTTTTTTTGACTCGACAAGATTAATGTTGATATCGTTATGCTCTAATAAAGCTTGTACTGCTAATTCGTTACCAAAAAAACAAGCAAGATATAAAGCAAAAACTTTATCGTCATGCCTCTGTATGTTTACATCAATACTTGGTTGTTTTAATAACAATTTTAACAAATCAATAGATGTTTTTTTTTCTGATGCAAACATTAATGCAGTTTCGCCTAATGAATTTTGTTTATTTACAAGATCAGGATGTTTTTTTAAAAACTCATCTACTTTAGTAACATTATTATTTGTAGCAGCGTTTAAAAAATCTTGAATTGTTTTTTGTGAAATAGAACATAAGACACTATTGTTAATATATAACAATACTAAAAAACATAATTTTATTTTCATACTAATCAACTTTTTTATATCTTCTTTAGTAAACGTTACCATATTGTCAAATATAGTGATGCGCAATAAAGAGTTTTATAAAAAATTCGATCTCTTTTGTTGCCATAAGCCACAAAGACTAATTGCGATAGCATCAGTAACATCTTCTTTTTTAGGCTTGGGCAATTTAGGAAATAGCATAAATAATACTTGAGCTACTTGTTCTTTTTGAGCGCCACCAAATCCTGTAACAGCTCGCTTAACCTCTCGTGGTGAAAACTCATGTAGCTGTAAATCATTTTGATTTGCTAACAAATACAATACGCCTCGCAAGTAGCCTAATTTAAGAAAAGATTGAACATTTTTTCCTAAAAATGGCGTTTCTATAGAAATGTCAGTAATTTGAAATTTTTTAATTTTTTCCATAAAAAAATTAAAAAAGATACCAATTCTGATATCTAAAGTTTTTTTAGCCGGCAAAGATAGGTACCCGCAATCGAGTACCGTATCCTTGCCTTGTATTTTACAAACAATAGAAAAACCAGTAATAGTAAATCCAGGATCAATGCCTAACACGATCATATGTGAATAACTTTCGTTAATTTATTAATTCATGCTCTAAGTTTTCTTCTAATATAAGAGATGACTTCTGCAACTCTACTTCTTCATTATTGACGAGTTGATCTTCTTCAGCGATTTCTACGTCTATTACTTCTTGCTGCTCTTCTAACATTGGATCTGGGTGTCTATGTTGAGCTACTAGTGTCATTATCTCTTTGATTTCTTCTATGTTTGAAAGTAATGAATCTTCAGTTGTAGCAGTTAAATGATCAATCTCTTCAGGACTATATTTAAAATTAAATGTTGTATATGGAGCTGAATCAACATTAATACTATTAGAAGGAAAATATAAATATGTCGAAATGTTTACATCGTAATCGTCACTTCTTGGGTCATTTATAACAGTCATACTTTTGTCTCGCAGCTCTTCTTGTCTCAAATTTGTAATATTTGAAAATGCTATACCTTTACGTTGACAGTACAAGGCTATAGCATCAAGTTGCTCTTTTTCTGCAGGATTAGAATCATACAAAAATATCACATCTAAATTTCGCTCTGTTCTATCTAATAATGTTGGAACAGGAATGTTAAAATCTATACCAGCATCAAACATACCAAAATTTTCTCTATCTTTTAATAAGCTTGTTTCTAAGCCTTTAGAATAATTAGGAAATTTAGCATATGTTAAGGTATTTCGAGATGTTAATAGTTCTTCTATTTGACCGTTAACTATGGTTTGTACAAAACTATTTGTTAATAAACCGCGCTTTTTCATCTCTTCTAAAGCGCTATCTTTAAATATTGTTACTGGATGTCTCATAATTCTTTGCATAGCTACTAACTCTTGTAGTGTAATCGCAAAAGCTGACCCATACATGCCAAGACAAAAACTTAATGGATATTCGCAACAAATTTCATCTTGCTTAAGGTAACCGTTTTCAAAACCAGAGCCTAAATATTCTACTGGAATATAGCCTAATTCTTTGCTTCCGCATTGCAAAGGGCTCATCTCGAACCATTCATAATTTGGAAAAATTTCAAATTCAGGCTGTTCAAAAATTGTAGCGCATAAAGGGAGCGGAAAATTGCCTTTTTCACTCTCATAAGCGATAGATGACCACTTTTCAGACAAACGATCATTGCCCATAAGACCAAGTGCATAATCACCTACTACAGCACCAAATAAATTTACCAATGACATATCTTGTCCGTGAGCAAATCTTTTTGCAATTTCAATCGAAACATCATCTGTAGATTCAAATGAAATTAAAGGCGGACCATATATACCATTAATTCCAACCATATTGTAATCAGATAAACGTTCTTTATAATCCTGCTTAATTGCTTGTAAAATATATTCATATGCTTGTTCTTTGTAAGCTGTTGCAGCCAGATAACATAATTGAGATATTAACCATGTAGAACCAGATAAACCTGCTAAATATAAAGAAGAATCAAGTATATGAGTCTTTGCTGCTCCATGTAAAAAACCAAGAGATCCTATCATAGCTCGATTGCCTCCACCGCTACAACAAAAACCTACTTTCAAAGGCTTATCTATACTGAAATAACGAGATAAATTATCTTGGATAATTGGCATGCGATTATGTATATAATTTTGCTCAGCTTCACATAAATTTGATATCGTTTGTACCTGTACAGACGATGTTGGTTGAGATGGAGAATAAACTTGTTTAATTAAATTTTTAG
>CEVA01058529.1_pt1 | contig 10630 bp, 15 predicted proteins | sample 361521 | NCBI WGS metagenome assembly CEVA01 (sample SAMEA2622823, study PRJEB7988) | marine metagenome | isolation source: saline water (ENVO:00002010), including | reverse complement strand
TCGACCTTTGGCTCTTCAGCCTCGGCCTTTGGCTCTTCAGCCTCGGCCTTGGGCTCGCAGCACTCTCCCAGCCACACCGAGAAGAACATGTGACGGTACACCTTCCCCTGTGTGCGGAATATGTCGTCTATCTGTTTCTGGCTGTCAGGCTCGAAGGCGTAGTGCCGTATTTCTGGATCCCACAAAAAATTGTAGGATATGCGTGAAATACCTTTGACGCGAATGTTGGGCGTAGTGCCCATTTGGTCTCTCTTACCTAATATTATGATTTTCATAGAATCTAAAAACACCGAAGCTCTCCCCCCGAATGGGAGGAGAGCCGGCGGATAGCGGCTGTTTTAGCCGCTGGTGTGGATGGGAAGTTAGTTAGCAAACGTGAATCCTGGTACTTGGCGCACCACTTCAACAAGCTGAACTGCAGGAATCCTACCACGAGTGTCTTTGCGAGCGGCCATTCCGTAAACGGACTGAACACCTACAGCCGACAAGTGGGCTTGGTTTCCTGAGTTGGCGAAGTCGTCGTAGTGGAAGATTTGTTCCCCGAATACGCCACCTTTAGCGTAGTAGAGAGCATTTCTTCCGGCGGCCAATGCGTAACCGATCGGAGTTCCGATCTCGTTAGCTTGAACGAATGTAGATCCAGCTGGGAACGCGTCGTCAGCGGACTGAGTACCTGCGGAGATAGCACCGGAGATGTCGACGTGAGAAGCACCTTCGATTGCACTCATGTCAGCGTTGAAGTCGCCGCTATCGTAGCTGTACAAGCGGAACTCGCCGTTTGGCTTGATGCCGAGGATGTGCTTGGTTCCGGATTCTTGGACGGCGTTTTCGCCCCCACCACCTGGAATCTTGACTCCTGCGCCAACGAAGTTAGCCATGTAATCTCCACCAGCTTCACCGATTGATACCGTAGCGTCAGCTATGTCTGTGAAGTTCGAGAACGAAGGAAGAAGCGGGCTGCCTTGACGACCGCGAGCTGAATCCATGATCACGTTGTGGTTAGCGATTACGTTGTTGTCCCACTTGGCGTATGAGCCTGTGTACAACTTGTTGTTCTCACCGCGAGCGTCGGCTTGCGTGATGGCTTCCAAGTAATCGGGATCACTGCGAAGTGGACGAAGGCAGGCATCGGAGGCAAAGAATAAATAGCCTGGGATTTCCTGATTTACGTCTCCTCCGGTGTTCATGGGCTCACCACCGCCAGCAATAAGAGCTTGCTTGGCTTCTTGAATGATGTCCGTGCTGAGACCTTCGGAGTACTTGAGTGCTCCACTGGCTCCGTAAGCGGAAATCAAGTTGCTTCCGACATTAGCGGAATTCAAGCAGGTTTGGCGAAGTGCAAGCATGATGTGGTCTTGCTCGGTACGAGCCATCCACTCAGTCATGACTTCAGCCGAAAGCTGATCGATGGTTTTGCCTGTGAAGCGCATCAATTTGAGAACTTGCGTCCATGCGACTGCATGACGAACGAGATCGATTTCGAGATGAAAGGTATCGAAATCGAGGCTATCCGTAGAGTTCTTCAGAACCTCTTCCCCACGGACACCTTGTCCGCGAATCGGAGCTACAGTAGTGAAGACCACGCGGTCGGAACCGCCTGCAGATAGGTCGCGCTTTTCAGTTATGGGTTTGTCACTTCCTTCGCCGCCGATGAACTTTGCGAACACGTTTTTTTCCCTGGCGTCCCTCGTTACGAGTTCGGACCAGATTTTAGTGCGCAATTCATCGGAACCGCTTCCTTTGAGAAGGTCGGCGTATGAAGAGATGTTGCCTTGGATTAGATCAACGTTGGCACCGGAAAGACCGGCAGCAGCGTTGTCTGCTGGGAATGTTTTATCAGCCATTGTATTATATAGTTATGCGTATGTATTACGCTATGAGTACTGTTAGTGTTGGTACTCCATTAACTACTTATCGAAGTGGCTGGGCTCCCCCGGCTGATCCTAGAAGTTTGTAAAGATCCTCAGAAGACAGATTCGGAAGTTCCGCAGTCACGCCGTTGGTAGTCAACGGAGAGTTAGCAGGTTGTGCCGCCGTGCCGGTGGTTAGAACCTTGGCTTGAGTTCCCATCTGCGGAGCTTGCTGCTGCGGGACTTGCGGTGTTTCCACCTGCTGAGTCGGCTGCTGCGGAGCAAACTGAGATGCGAATTCGTTAGCCAATAGTTCAGGCCACTTAGGTGACTCGAACACGGATGCGTAGTCGGGATCTGAATGAGCTACCCGGACGTATTCATCGAACTGCTTGCGGGCAATGTGATTCTTGTCCTGCAGTTCGGGAAAGCGTTCGTAAACTCTGTCTCGACTCTCCACCGTCTTTTCCTGGTGGGTATTGTAGGCGTACTGCTGCTTAGCTTCTTCTTCTCGCTCTCTCCGAGCGGTGAGAGATTGCATCTCGAGTTCCTTGCGCATGATCTCGCGCTGAAGTCTCAGCGCTTCGGTCGTCTCAAGTTCCTCGGCTGCTTTCGCTACCTTTTCTTCGAGTTCGGTGATTTGGCCTTGCAGTTCACTTACCTGTCCGTCGTATGGGTCGGGCTTCGGAGCCTCGGCTTCCTGCGGTGGTAAATTGTTAGGAGCAGCTTGTTCCTGTTGGTTATAGATGATTCGGGAGGCGTCTGCGAAAGTTCCGTTGAAGGCTTCCGATCTGTATAGATCGATAACCTGCTGATCTAACTCAGTCCTCGGTCGAATTCGTCTTTTAGCCAGACGTTCGGCCTCACTTTCACCTTCGACCTCAGGCTGTTGACCTTCGGGCTCGGGCTCTGGCTCGGCAGCTTGTTCGGGGGAGACCTCTTGCGAGACCTCCTCGGTTACTCCTAGTGCTTCGCGGAGGTCGTTTGTGGACGCTTCCTCGATGCTGTCGGTTACTGTTTCTTGCGGGGATTCAACCACCGCGTTTTCGGTTTCCATGACCGCACATTAGCGGCTCAAAGCGAACAATGTAACCGGTTGTGAAATTTATTTTTTTCGTTCTCTCCACATCTTGTGAAGAGATAGTGATATGTGTACCAGAGTTAGAATCCCGCAGGCGAAGGCCAAATACGGGTTCATGTCGGTCAGGACGAAGGTTCCGCCTGTTCCGGTTACTGCGAGAAATCCATCTTTCATTGTTTTAGGTGTTTGCGGACGTGATATTTGGTCCAGATTATTGGGATGAAAATATATAGAGCCGCCCCGATGCAGCATAGGATGATAGTATGGTAGATGCCCTCCACTACTTTATCGAAAGTGCTCTTCTGTTCTGCCAGTTGTTGTTTGACTAACCCGTTCACACCGTCCTCCGTGAGAGCCTGTACGGCTTTCTTCACGTTGGTATTCTGTTTCGATTCCTTGTATATCTGGCCCAAGGCCGCTCCCGCTAGTCCACCACCGACGGCTCCCGCAGGACCGCCAAGGCTTCCGGCTCCGGCCCCTAGTCCACCGCCCAAGGTTGGGGCGAAGGTGGAAATGCCGCAGGAGCTGAGGCCCAGTAGAAGAGCTATAAAAAGAAATTTCACAGAAAAAAGGGGGCCGAGGGAATAAACCCAAGGCCCCCTAAGATATGAATGAATTGAGTTAACCTAACTCGATCAACCGAGGGCTGATGAGAAATCGCTATACTCGCCTAAGACGTTGTCGCCTATGTAGAGAGCTCCAACTTCAACGTCGGCTCCCGAGTTGGTGCCTCCGTCAACGTCGGAGTCAGTAGCGGTAGCGTCGGTTTCAATGAACTCGAACTTCGAAGTTCCGGCATTCCAGCCCATGAACTTGTTAGTTCCGCCACAGTCGACGAGAAGCCCGGCGTCAGAACTTCCGTTGCCACCTTTAGAGACGGCTACGATAGCGTCATCAACGTTCAAGTTAGTCGTTTCGACGGCGGTTGTCGCGCCTTGAACAGTCAACGAACCGGTGATCGTCATGTCGCCGCTAACGGTTCCACCTGTTTTGTCGTACTTGTCGCTGTCCAAAGAATCGATGTTGCTTTGGAGAGTGCTGTCAGCAGCTTCACGAGCGGACTCTTCCGAGTCGATGTTGCTTTGAAGCGTAGAGTCAGCGGCTTGGCGAGCGGATTCTTCCGAATCAATGTTGCTTTGAAGCGTGGAGTCGGCGGATTCACGAGTTGAAGCTTCCGTGTCGATGTTCGACTGAAGCGTAGAATCAGCGCTTTCGCGAGTTGAAGCTTCGCTGTCGATGTTCGACTGAAGTGTGGAGTCAGCGCTTTCACGAGCGGATTCTTCGGAATCAATGTTGTTTTGCAACGAAGTGTCGGCAGATGCACGAGTTGAAGCTTCGCTGTCGATGTTGGATTGGAGGGTGCTGTCGGCCGCTTCGCGAGCTGTTTCTTCAGCGTCAATGTTAGACTGAAGCGTATCAACCTTGCTTTTTACTGCGGTACCGATTTGTGAGAGAATATTAGCCATTATGTTTTCCTATATGTTGGTTATTGTTGAACGAGAACGTACACAGAATCGCATGTTGCGCGCATTTTAACAACCGGTTGTCAGAATAACTAAATGTGTTGACAAAACCGCTTCTAACCGCTTATATCCCAGTATGGGAAAGCCTCCTATTCGCTATCTATCTCCTCGTGCCATTCGAGAGCGAATGGACGTAAGTGCCGGGACAGTAAGAAGATGGGCCGCTAAATACGGTTGGGCTCGTAAACAAATCAACGCTCGCGTCATAAGATACTCCGCAGCAGACGTTGAAAAAAGCTTGGGGGTACTCTTCCGATGAACATATTAAGCCAGATCGGGACGGATGTTAAAAACCATGTGCAAGACCATAAGGGAAAACTGAAAATCGTAGACACTGAGACTAACATTCTAGACCGATCCGACGACGACATAGGCACTATGGCATTAGGTACCGACACCGACGACGTGTATATCCATATCGGATCAGGAACTTGGGTGAAGTTGGTTACCGAATCGACATGAACACTTTCGTATTCGGGCTTCAACGTACCGCGACCAACTACGTTCATCAGCTGCTCTGGAAAAACTTCAACTGTTTCGCCAGGCAACCGAGTTCCAGTAAGGAACCCTTGTGGAAACATACCCCGACTCCTTCCACGGCCTTCGACCAAGGACCAATTCCCGACGACTCGATGATAATCGTCGTGAGCAAAGACCCCGTGATGTGGGTCGACTCCCTCATACGGAAGCCGATGGACGCCGACAAATGTTTCGAAAGCGGTGATGAGGAGCCTACGGTTTCCTTGCGTAATAAGAAAATACCCTTACGCAAAATCGTAGAGTATTGGAACGACTACAACACGGCGTGGGCTCCGTATATAGACAACGACCATAGGATCTCCACCGTAAGTCAAAACGTTTTAGTGGGGGAAGGTTGGCGAGATAGATGGCTAAACGAAGTGGCCGAAAAGTATGGGTTGAAATTCGAAAAAGGGGAACCCATAGACATAGAGAGTACTCCCCTATCTCGAACTTTCGATGAAAAGGTAAAACAGGCTTACCACGACAAAAAGACTGAATTCCTTTCGAATGCTCAGCGTGACTTCATAATGGAACACGCCGACATGGAACTTTTTGAAAGACTATATGAGTAAAGACATATTTTTAGCTACTCCCTGCATGGGGGACGTCGATTACAAGTACCACATGAGTTGCTTGAGGCTTAACTCCCACTGCCTGAAAGAGGGATACCGAATAAATCATCACGTGATCGTCAGCAGCTTGTTGACGAGAGCTCGCAATAACTGCGTATCCGCATTTTTGAACAGCGACTTCGACAACTTCCTGTTCGTCGATTCAGACATACAATTCGACGCATCGTCGGTATTCAAATTGTTGAACAGTCCTTATGACGTGGCGTCCATTCCTTATCCCTTGAAATGGGTGAAGTGGGATAAGGCAAAACGCGGTTTGCTGAACCGTCCCGAAGGTAAGCTCGGCAACATGGCAAACACTTACACGATCAAGAAAACGAATCCAAGGGATGTTCCGACAAAGGACGGGTGGCTGCAAGTCGACCACGCCACCACGGGATTCCTCCTCATCCGTAGGAAGGTGTTCGAGAAAATGATCGAGGCATATCCCGATCTAAAGATCAACAACCCGTCCCAAACCACCCAAGGTCTGACGGGTGACGACCAATGCTACAATTTCTTCGACTGCATATTCGATAAGAAGACCGGGTATTATTACGGTGAAGACTTTTCTTTCTGTAAACTCTGGCGAGAAATCGGCGGTCAAATATTCGCCAACGTGAATGATTATATGGCCCACTGCGGTAGGCACGAGTTCATAGGCAGGTACCGAGACGAATTCGTTTACGACTTCAGCGAGAACAACTGAAGCCTTCCCGTCACGAAGTTCAAATTTTCAGGGGTAAGCCTGTCTACGTTAATAGAGCTTCGGTTATATCCGATGCTCAAGCCGCCCTTCTCCTCCCCTTTTAGGATAAGCTGCTCGACGTAGTCGTGAGCACCGTAATGTTTCAGCCACTTCCAATACATTGACCTAGTTCCTTTGACGCACTCCACGAGTACGTCGAGTCTACAAAAAACAACGGCGTAGAGCGTTGTGTCACGGAATACTGCCGGTGTGGACGGAGGCTCGGATAACGGAGCCTCTATCCGGAGGATCATGTCCCATCCAAGGCATCCAGAAAATCCTGAAAGGCATCCGGGCCTAGTTCATCGTGAACTTCCTTGAAGCTGTCCATTTCTTCGGGCGCGCCAGCTATTACGTTTTGTAGAGCCGCCGTATTTATGGATATTTGTGAAGAGTTCAAAGCTATCCCCGAGATGGAGACTTTAGTGGCAAACAAATCTATCGCCCGTCCCGTAGTCGGTCCGGAGGATGTCATAGTTTCGCCGGGGTCGTTTTCTCCCGCCGAATTAAATACCTTTAGGTTACCCATCTGAGCTTTGCTTAACTTACGTCAGTCACTTCAATACCGTGCTTGGCGCCGAGATACGAATTGACCTTGTTGACGTCGGAATCACTCAAGCTGGATTCAAAAACGAGAAATTCAAATAGCCAATTAGGGGCGTACGCACCGCTAGAACTCTGGAAGACTTTGAATGTTTCGGCGTCTTCCAGAAATACGCCGGTGGGCGCGGCCGCCGAGCCAGCTATGTCAGATCCCCCATTATGGTAAGTATACGTCCTGTTGGCGGAAGAGTTCGTTTTTAGGCAGTAAATATGGCGACCGTGGAAGCTATCAGCATCCATCACAGTGGTTGAAAACAGCACCCCACCTGTCCCGGAGGTTTCTTCAGAACCAAAGGGCCACCATTGATATACGTAACCCCCGCCGCTATTGTTGATTCGCATTCTTGGCTCGTTGAAGTTTGACGTCCCCTGCAACGACCACTGGCCCCCTTCTGTAGAAGTTCGCCAAACGAAGAAGAGCGTCAGATTAGCAGCAGAGATTTCTGAGTTGGTGTCACCTACGAACTCGAGTTGGTCCGTAGAGGAATAAACTAAACTTGGAACTGCACCGATGCCGGACTCCGTACATAGCGTCGGCTTGTTCGCTTCCACGGATTGTACGAAATCAAAGCCGTTGCCTGAACGGTCGGCAAAGCAACCCACACGCTTACCGTCTGCGGTGACGGGCGTTCCTTTGCCAGAATCTGCGAAGAACGCTGAGGAATATCTAGGGTCGAGCCATAGGTGTGGACTAAGCCCCGTTATGTCAGTGTCGTTTACCGCGACCCCGTCGGAGTCGTAGCTGTGCCAGACCACCGGATCAACCGATGCGCAAACGTTGATCTTTTTATTATCTATCTGGTAAACGGTGTCGCCCGCCGCTGGAGACAAAGCGTCTCTTTCCGTTGTGTCTGCTACTGTGATAAGTGTACTTGCCATGATTTTTAAGAGTTTTCGTAAGTTTGCCAGTGCGTGCCGTCGAAGACATAAATGTCTTCCGTATCCGTCCCGTAGGCTATAACGCCCACCGCGTCTCCTGTTCTCGACAGGATGTCGAGATGGGGGGCTCGGATATCGATGTTGAAGTTACCTCCGGCTGCGGGAGCTGCGGGAGCTGTTTGGCGATTCGCCATGAAGACTGATGCATCGGACGTATGTCGGTAGACAGGCTCAACAATGCTCGCCTTGTAGCTCGACACTTGGGAGTTGGACAAATTCCGAGGGACGTTGCCCAAGGACACGTGGCCTATGTCGTTGTCTATATGCCCTGCGGTAATCATCCGTTTGCTCGTTTCGTTTTGAACATGTCGGGGTTGCTTATTTTACGGTTCTTGACTTCGATCTTGAGGACTGTTTCCGCAAGAGCCATCGGCGATAAGCCTTCCAATGCGTTAACGACGGCCTTAAGAGCAATTGTCTCCTCGGGCGTCGTCGAACGGTCGAGCATCTTGGTAAGGAACCTGCCTCTTTCCGTCTGAAAACGTTTTTCAAGATGGATAAAAGCTTCATCTACCGTGAGACGCTTTATGTCGGAAAGCTGGTCGAATATTATTATGTCGGTCATTCGTCGATGGGAGGGTTCCACTTGTCTGTACTTAGTTTCGATAGCATTTGATCATAAGTAAGTGCCGGCTTACCTTCCAAACACGGAGGTTTAGACCCTTCGTATTTTACGAAAGTCTTAGACCCGTCCGTAGAAAACCTCAATGTCTCAGCGGAGGTGTCAACCACTTGACTGAAGTCTATGTCCTCAACCTCTTCTCGTTTTATTATTACGTATTTTCTATTCATGGTGCCTCGGTTACTACATTTGCTGCTGACATATTTACGGACACGGCGTGGTTGTTACTGGGGTTTGTTGTTCCGGCAATCTTGCCTAGGTCGGGGATAGTCCACGCCCCTGCAACACCGTCCCAGGTCGCTCCCTCGCCCATTCGCCACCAACCGGTGGGGGCAAAACTTTCCAGATCGCCGGGTCCGTTCGCGTGCATGGCGGCCACGTCTGCTTCGCTTATGGTGGAGCTGAAGATTGCAACTTCGTCTATCTTCCCTGCGAAGGGGTAGGATATATTTTGCCGAATCCCGATCGTAAACTGTTGACCGCTAGTCAAAGTATCCAGAGATGGCGTAGGCACCTCTGCCTCTGGCCTATTGTCAAACATGTTTCCGACCTTATTCCCGTCCAAATAAATATCGTATCCAGGGTTGCCGGAGTTAGTTGCGGAAGTATTTGACCAAGCGGCAGCGATGTGATGCCAATCACCCGCAGATATAGTAGTAGCAGGGGTTCCGGAACCGTCGTCATAGCTGTCGCAACCGTAACGCTCCCCTTTGGCTATTGATATTATTTCATTATCCAACGCACTCGTGTAGTTTCCGCCCAAGGCCAAAAACCAATCTAACCAACCCGGACCGAAAAGAACTCCGGCGTGGGGGGTGGTACCAAAGGTTTGGTTGCTGTTGAACCACATCGAAAGACCATAGAGATCGATGTCTTGGTTCACGGTTACTTCGAGGTGTTCATTCGAACCGTCAAAGGAAAACGACTGGGTACTAAAGCTCGGTGTGGTGAACGGAGTGGAAGTTACGGCCGTATTACCGTTGTCGGTTCTGGTAGTTGTGACCTCAAACACGTAGTCCGTGCTGCCCACTAAAACTCCGGCTGGGGGCTGAAAAATGTTTACCTGGGACAGGCCCGAGCCGCCACCGCCACCGGGATCAAGCAGCGTTACACCGTCTGCGGCATATAAATCCCAATCATACGTGTGGCCAGCAGCCACGTCTAAATTAACAATAATCTTGTCATCGGATGCCCAGTAAGAGTAGTTCGGAGTTGCTGTAGCGGCTATCGCCTCTGCGGGCGTGGGATCCGGAACAGTCCAACCAGTGGGTTGGGTTTTACTGGTCAACACTCGTCCGACAACCCCACGCAAACGCTCCACGGGACGGAAGGCTCGGGGCTTCTTCCCGATAAAACCCTGTGCATCTATAGTGGCACCCCCGGAGGCAACGCCACCGTTGTGCCCGAAGCACTGCTCGCTGCCGCCAAACTTCGTAAGATCGCGCCAGCGGGTGCGCAATCTTTCCGTGAATCGTTTCTTAGTTTTGCTCATTTTCTTTTGCGGTAGAACGCCATGACGAAAACCGAACCCGCGATAACGAGAAGAGCCGCCATTTCAATCCAGTTAGTGGGTATCACATCAACAGTCATCGGATTAGCGGGAGTTAGGTTTTTGATCTGTACCTATAGCTTGGTTGCCAGGTCGATTAACCTTACCGACGGTAAATAAAGTGCCCCCTGCCGAATTATGAGAAGAGCCCAGTGAACCACCCATGGGAAGGTTGTTGTCGGCGCCTGAGTCGATGAGAGGCCACATCCGCTTAATAACTTTACTTTTGGAAGCGTCCCGAAGTCGGGTGCGGAGATTGGGGTGCTTGTACTGAAAAGTACCGCCCGTCCTCCGGTTAGTGTTGATGTATTTGGCTGGTGTCCAGTCGTGAGTGTATACGGCCATGATAGTTATCCTTGTTGAGTTTGAACTTGCTGTTGATATTGATTTGCTCCCTGAGGGTTGGAATTGCCCATGCCTTCTACGGCTCCGGAAATCCCGTCACCTGGTTGCGGTGACTCACCCTGTGCCGCGTTGTCGCCCATCATCTTCATGATTTCAGCTTCCGTCTTGGGATCGGGGGGAGCTTCAGGCGGTAATAGCTCGTCCGTATTCTCGTAGCCCATGGCATCCAAGATACGC
>CEVA01044081.1_pt1 | contig 10637 bp, 8 predicted proteins | sample 361521 | NCBI WGS metagenome assembly CEVA01 (sample SAMEA2622823, study PRJEB7988) | marine metagenome | isolation source: saline water (ENVO:00002010), including | reverse complement strand
CATCCAGAAGTACCTTCACGAGCCGCACATCGTCCAACATGCCCGTCCCTTTCGGTCTAACTGACAAAGAAGGGCCGAAACGGCCCTGCGCAAGAGTTCTAAGAAAGCCGCGGGCACGGGCAAAGTCAAGGCTGGAGATCGAGAAGCAGGGGCGGCGTTGACGGTGTCGGAGGCCCGGCCTATATTGGCGCTCACACGACCCTCAAGCCACCCCCACAGGAGCCTCCGACCGATGAATGTCGTTGAAATGACAGGCGAATTCGTGTCCTACAACTCGGCCAGCCAGTTTACCAACGTGCCCGTATCCAAAGCCATCGCCAAACGGATGCGGGAAGCGGGCCTCAAGGTGGAAACGCTCAGCTACAACGACGCGAACGGCGTGCCCAAAATGTCCGTAGTGGGCAAAAAAGGAAAGGGCACGGGTGGGATCGCGCTGATGGGTCACTCAGACGTGGTACCGGCCGAGGGCTGGGCGTGGGATCCTTTCAAACTCACTCGTAAAAACGGCCGCCTCTACGGCAGGGGCAGTGCAGATATGAAGGGTTCAGTGGCGTGTATGATCGACGCGGCAAGCCGGCTCAGCGCACGGGATCTGAAACAGCCGATCTACGTCGTCGCCACATCGGATGAAGAAATCAACTGCGGCGGCGCAGACTACGTGCACCGCCACTCCAGGACACTGAAGGAGGGGAAAGTTCGCTTCGGGATCATCGGGGAGCCGACCCTGCTCAACGTCGTCGTTGCACACAAGGGTTCCTACAAGGTTTCCGTCACGGCACGCGGAAAGGCCACCCACAGCAGCACAGGACGTGGGATGAACGCAAACCACAAAATGGTTCCCTTTCTGAACGAAATCATCGACATAGGGAAGAAACTCGACAAGGACCCGAAATTTCTGGACAAGCGTTTCACCCCACCCAACTGCACGATGAACATCGTGATGGGCGATGGGAATACCGCCGCGAACATCACAGCCCCGCTCAGCTCGGCCACGATCAACTGTCGTGCGATGCCCGGTCAGAACTGGTCGTCGATCACGAAGCGCATCCGTGCCCTCGCGAAGAGACACGACGTCTCCGTAAAGATCTGGGATGGCCTGCGCCCCCTCGACACCCCGGTCGACTCCCGCGTCGTACAGGAAGCGCTCTCCGTCACCGGCAAGCGAACGACGAAAACCGTCTCCTACGGAACCGACGGAATGGTTTTCGGAAAGACGATGGAATGTGTGGTGTTGGGGCCAGGAGACATCAAGCAGGCCCACACGATCGACGAATGGATTCTCCCCGAGCAGCTCAAGAAGGGCGTCGACGTGTTCGGGCAGATGATCGCGCGGTTCTGTATCGAAGACCCCGCCTGAGCCTTTTCTCACCGACGTGTCGCAGAAGAGCGAGCTCTGAAATTCACCTCTTTCCTTCTGCGACTCTCGGGTAGACACGCTCCCCCAACCTGAATGACCGACTCCCCCCTGATCGCCGGTCTCGACGTCGGCACGACGAACGTCAAGGCGCTCATTGCCGAGCCTGACGGCACAGTCGTTGCCCTCGCATCCACGCCCACCCCTTGTCGTCGGCCTGAACCGGGGCGCGCGCACTACGAGCCTGACGAGATCTGGAACGGCGTCCTCCGCGTCCTCCGCGAAGCCACCTCGCAGATCCGGGAGCCGGCACGCATTATGGGACTGGCTGTGGCCAGTGTGGGCGAAACGGGCTTCCCCGTCGACGCCTCCGGCGAACCGGCCTACCCCGGCATCGCGTGGTTCGACACGCGCAGTGAGCCCCAGGCCCGGTGGCTTAAGGATGAAGTCGGGGACGATCGGATCTACAATACCTGCCGAATGCCGATCCAGCCGATCTTCGGCCTCTGCAAACTCCTCTGGTTACGCGACAATGCACCGGACGCGTTTAAACGGACGGCAACCTGGTTGAACACGGCGGACTTTGTCGCGTTTCGTCTTTCCGGGGAACAGGCGACGGACTACTCGCTCGCCTCCCGCACCCTCCTTTTCGACATCGCAGCCCACAGCTGGTCCGCGTACCTCCTCAACCTCGCGAACCTTTCACCCAACACGCTCGCTCCCCTCGTCCGGAGCGGAACCCCCCTCGGACAGATCCTTCCGCACGTCGCCGACGCCACCGGCCTCCCGAAGACCTGTACCGTCGCCGTGGGTGGACACGATCACATTTGTGGCGCACTCGGGGTGGGTGTCGTCGAGCCGGGCGATGTTCTCAATTCACTCGGGACGGCAGAAGCGGTGTTCGTTCCGACCGAACGGCCCACCAATGACCCTGTTCTGGGCCGTCAGGGATACAGTGTGGGCAGCCACGTGGCGTGGGACCGGTATTACCTGATCGGTGGTCTCTATTCCTCGGGGGACAGTGTCGACTGGGTCTCCAGACTTCTCGGGAACCTGGATCGCGAGGACCTGCTCGCACGCGCTAAACAGAGTCCACCCGGGGCGGGCGGGGTCACCTTTCTACCCCACCTCAGAATGGCGAATCCTCCATTCGGAGATGCCCCTTCCCGTGCGGCCTTCATCGGCCTGACGGGAGACACCGAGCCGTCCGACGTCTATCGCGCCGTCCTCGAGGGGATCTCTTTCGAATCTCGACTGTGTCTTGACGGGATGCGGAATGCGGCACCGGCGGGACGCATCATCGCGATCGGCGGGTCCACCCGCAACGACCTTCTGATGGAGATCAAGTCCAGCGTGTTCGGACGCCCGATCACCATCGCACAAACTGAAGAGGCCGTCGCTCTGGGAGCGGCCGTGCTGGGGGGATTGGGGGCGGGGACGTATTCCGACATCGATCACGCCGTGGCGAGTTTGAAGGTTGAAACCCGATCGATCGATCCGGACCCCCTGCTAGCGGAGCGTTATGAAACGCTCTTCGGGAGTGTCTACCGCCACCTCTATCCATCTCTTTCCCAGCTGAACGAACGAATACACGACGTGCAGGGAGATCGCGAATAGTGGAAACCATCAACTGCTGCATCGTGGGCTATGAGGGCATCGCGGAATTTCACGCAGAAGCACTCACCAGGATCGAAGGCGCCCGCATCCACTCGATTGTGGGTCGTCGGGAAGAGCTTTTCGGAGGCCTTCGCCAGAAAGCACGGGGCGGCCAACTGGAGCACGGATCTCGAGACCGCCCTGGCCGATCCTGACCTTGACGCTGTCGTGGTCGCATCGCCAAGCGAACGACACGTCGAACAGTCGCTTGCCGCGCTGGCTGAAGGGAAGCACGTCATAGTCGAGATTCTTGTGGCCATTTCTCACAAGGGCGCACGAGACGTGGCTGGAGCTGCACGAAAGTCAGGCTTGAAGGTGCAGGTGGCGCATACCCGCCGCTTCGATGAGGTGGGACGTTTCGTGAGCGATTTTGCGCGAAGCGGGAAGCCGGGTGACATCTACCAGCATCACTCTTACAGCTACTGGTTTCGCCACAAAATGTCGGATCGACGGAATATCAAAGGAGCTGGGTGGACGACGTCCTGTTCCACCACGGCTGTCACCTCGTAGACTTCTCTCTGTGGACCGTCGACAGCGACGTTCGGCGGGTCCGTGGTGAACTCGCTCCCCGTCACCCGGTGAACGACACCTCAATGGACATCAGTATGCTCATCCGCTACGCGAATGAGGCGATTGCCACGACCAGTCTTTCCTACAACGCACGGCAGGCCGCCACCGGGAACATATACCTGTGTGAGAACAGCGTCCTCGAAGTTAGCGGGAGTCCGGTTGTCTTCAACGGCGAGAACGTCTTCGAGGCGACGGCAAAACCCGAATCAGGCGTACTCGTCCAGAACCGTGACTTCATCGAGGCCATAAGAAACGACCGCCAGCCGACCTGCAACGCAGATGAAGCGCTGAAGTCGATGACCGTTCTGCAGCAGGTCTACGATCAGATGGTTACGATGGAAGGCGTTGAGAAATACAGGAGAAGGTGGGATGAATGAGGCTCGGGGTCGGGAAGTGGATCTATTCTAGTTTCAATCGCATCTCGTATGACGGTCTCTTGCTCTCGACCGGTCCGGTGGTCTCGAATCCCAACGACTCGTAGAGGCGAAAGGCCCGATCGTTGTCCTGATTGACGGTCAACCGCAATGCGGGTTTCCCGACCGTGCGAGCGGCCTCGATGCTCGCCTCCATCAAGGCTCTTCCCACGCCCTTTCCCTGCCACGCATCCGCTACGCAGATACCGAGGGTCGGGATCTCGGACAGAATGCTCTGCAGCCACACATAACCCACCACCTCTTCGCCCACTTCTAGAACGTGACACCGAATGCTTTCGTCCTGGGCGACCTTGTGTCCAGATTCGGTCGTGAGCGGATAAGGATAGAAGTAAAGAGCCGTTTGTTCAGAACACGACTCGAGCATTCGCCCGATGCCGGGCCCGTCGGACGGGCGTTTCCATCGAAGATGCCCAACCGTCCCGTCTGCGAGCTCCACGCGGGCGTCCTCACTCGCGTAGGCCTGGGTTACGAGTTCGATGTTACGTAGCCCATCCAGCCCACTCGCGAGGGGTTCTTCACCTTTTTCCACGCAGGTCACGAACTGGTCGAGCAGCCCGCTGAAGTAGTCAGGGAAAACAACCTCCTCAAGCTGTTCCCCCTCCTCCGTCACAACCCTCAGTGTTGAACCCAGAAATATGGACCCTTTCGTCCCGTAGATCTCGAGGACATTCCCGTTATGCGGCACGACAATGGTCGAGGTGATCTGTCCGTGTCCTCCGTTTTCGAACGAAACCAATGCGTGCGAAGTCTCTTCCACCTCGATGTCCAGTACCGGACTGCCCCCGCGATGGACAACCTCGAAGATCTCCCCGAACAGGAATCGAAAGAGGTCGAGGTAGTGCGTTCCGACGTCGACCAGCACGCCTCCCCCACTCTGGGCCACGTCGCGCCGCCACGAGTCGTCGTCCCAAGGAACCCATTTGGCAAGATGTGCCCGGGCTGAAACGAACTGTCCGACGGTGCCGTCCTCCACCATCGTCTTCAGACGCTGATAGATGGGCCACCCCCTGAGCACGAAGCACAACTGAAGGTGGACGTCTTCCTCCCCACATACCCGAATGATTCGTCGGCAGGCATCGGGGGTCAGCGCCATCGGTTTTTCGCAGAGCACGTGCTTTCCTGCTTTCGCCACTGCGATCGCGTGTTCCTCGTGCAGGCTGACGGGAGAAGAAACGTAGATCGCGTCCAGCTTGTCGTCAGCCAGCAGATCCTCGACGGACGAATACGCGCGCGGCACATCCAGTTCGGCGACAAGGGCATCAGCACGTCCCTGATCGCGCACCATCAGGGCGCCGACCTCGCACGATGCCAGCGCGTGCATCGAGGGAATAACCCTCCGCTGCGCCACGCTACCCGCGCCCAGGATGCCCCAGGTCAACACGGGTAAGGCCTGAGCGGGAGAACGGGAGAATGAGAGAACGGGAGCAGTGCTGACAATCCCGTATGCAAGAGTGATACCCGTGCGCTCACCTGAGACCCGACAATTCAATGACGCGGCGATCCTCCATAGCCCGATCGGCGGAAAATCCGATCAGGTGGCCGGCGATCGAATCCTGTATCCGCGTGCAGGCGAGTGAGGGTGCGCCGCCCTCGACGAGATCCACAAAATCGGCTACCAGCCTTTCGTCGCCCCCGCCGTGACCGCCGAATGCTCCGTGCATATCTCCACCCGCTTTCAGGTCCACGACCTCCTCGGCGTATTCCTTGCCCGGGCGCGGGTCGATGTGTCGCACGACAAATCGCGCATCTTCGAATACCCCCTGAATCTCCCCGTGAGTACCGACCAGGTGGATGGCTCTCGACGGTCGTGCGGTCCCCCCGACAAGGTTGTGGGTCGCTGTAGCGCCATCTTCGAATTCGATTGCGACGGACTGGTGGTCGACGACATCATTGTCGCACTTCCAGACACATCGCCCGTAGAGGTTATCCCCCTTCAGAGATGTGATTTTGTCCTCGATCGAGGGCGACTCCAGATGCTCCAGCGAGTCCCACACGTAGAATGACCATCGATCGGGATGATCGATGTAGTGCTTCCGTGCCGAATAGTCACACTCGGACTCGATCGCACAATCCACGAGACAACGCTCTCCCGCACCTTCCGGAGCCTTCTCTTCTCGGAAGTAGGTATTCGTCCCAAAGCTGCTGACTGCTTTCGGAGGCACACCAGCTTTCATCCAGGCGATCAGGTCCAGATCGTGACAACACTTCGCCATCAGCATCGTAGAGTGACATCGGGATCGGCTGTTCCACTTCCCCCTTACGAACCCGACGGCCATATGATGGTAGCTGACGTGCTCGATCGTCTGCACGTTGATCACCTGCCCAATGGCCCCCGCCGCTACGCGTTCCTTGATCGCGTAGTAGAAGGGAGCGTATCGCAGGACGTGGCAGATCATAACCTTGCGATCCAATCGAGAAGCCGCTGACGCGAGGCTCCACATCTCGTCTTCATTCGTCGCAAAGGGCTTCTCGAGCAGAACATCGTATCCAGCCTCGAGCAGAGGCAGCGTGGTCGCGACGTGCTGGTGATCCATCGTGCCGTTGATCGCGCAATCCGCAAACTTCGGCACCGCCGCGAGCTGCTCCACCGAATCGAAACATCGGTCCTCGGGGATGGAGAAGCGCTTCGCCGTCTGCTCACGCCGCAGCGGAATCAGATCGGCCATTCCCACAATCCGGAGCCGGTCGGGGTTCGTTTCGGCGAACGATGCGTAGGTCAGCGCCCGGTGACCAGCCCCGATGATGACCGCAGTTACCATCGGCTCATCCGGAGTGACGGAAACGGTATATGAGATTGCATCCGCAAATCAGATCCAATTGCCTTCACGACAGATCCAGACCGTTGAACCACTGGATGAACTTTGGAAACATCACCTCAGGGTCGGGAAGTTCTGCGTGCCAGCGTTTTTCCCACTCGAAGGTGACATATCCATCGTAGTCGCGTTGCTTAAGCAGATCCATCGCCTCCTCGAGCGGCAGCTGTCCGGTTCCCGGCTCGACATAGCGCCAGCCATCCTTCATCGCCTTCGCGTGCCCGGTGTCGTAAACGGCATCCTTGATGTGGATGTAGTAGACGCGATTGCCAAAGACCGCTAGGGAGTCTCGTGGGGCCTCTTCACCCACCCGGGCCGTATGCCCGACATCCCACAGGACACCGAAGGACTCCGACGAAATACGGTCGAGCAGTAGCCTGCAGTCTTCGGATGAGATCCACAGGTCGTGTGTCTCGACGACCCATCGGAACGCGTCAGCTCCGTCCAGTTCCAGAATCTGACCTATCATTTCCTGCCCGATGTCCGCCATCTCTGACTTTTCCTTCCCATCAGGAATGCCACCTCCAAAAACGCGAAGCAGGGGAACCCCCAACTCGGTAGCGATCGGGATCGTTCTTCGTGCTTCCTCCAGGTTGGTGTCCACCTTCGTCTCGTCGCAGATCCGTAAGCTCGTGCTGATCCCGCATACCGAGAGGCCGGCATCGGCGAACTTGCGCTTCGATTCCGCCAGACCGGTAGTGAAGGCGGGGAGTCTCGTCACATCGATCTCGTCCTGCAGACCACGGAAGTCCACCGCCGCAAACCCGAACGAGGCACCGTTATCGATCACCTTGTCCAGATCCCAGTCTGGACAACCCAACGTCGTAAAGGATGGCCGCACTCTATTCCTCCTTGTCACGACCTCGTTCGGCTTTCGACCTCAGGAGGCGCGGTAGCCGTAATCCCTTTCAGCCGCCTCGACCGTCACCCTGCCCTGCCTGATGTCTTCCTCGATCTTCGACCGGAGTCGGTCTCCCGGGTCCCCGTGTCCTCCTCCACCGGGCAACCGCAGTGTGACGGTCTGGCCAGGTTGGAGATCGTAGGTGCCCTTCGGCGCAAGAGGGGTTCCATCGGACAGGAAAAGTTCCCCAGCCTTACCGTCCGCGCCCCCGGCGAAACCCCGAGGCGCCCGGCGTGTTCGATCGTACATGCACGAGTGCTGTGCGGGCAGCCCCGAATCGACGGTCAACACCATTTGCTGGCTCAGCCCACCCCGATGCTTTCCGGCGCCTCCTGAATCCGGGATCAATTCCCGCCTCAGCATTCGCACAGGAGAGACGGCTTCGATCGCTTCCGCCGGAACCCCGCGAATGCCGCTCGGAAAAGCGGTAGCCGACAATCCGTCAGCCGTCGGCCTCGCACCCATTCCGCCGGCAGAAAAGAAGATGTAGGCGAACCGACGACCCTCGAGATCCACACCTTCCAGCTGGGTATTCCAAAGGCCCGCCGACCCGTCCGCGATCACCCGGTCGGGGATGGCTTTGCTGAGTGCTCCGAACACGGCCTGGGACAAAAAGTGGCCGACGAGGTGGCGCGCACCCACGGCGCAGGGAAACTGCGCGTTGAGGATGCAGCCCTCGGGCGCGGTGACTTTTACAGGTCGGAAGCTGCCCTCGTTATTCGGGACGCTCGGACTGATTGCACATTTCAGAGGGTAGGTCGTATAGGCGTGCGTGTAATTGTAGACGACGTTGATACCCCAACCGACCTGTGGTGAACTGCCTTCATAGTCGACAACGAGGTCACGATCCCCAATGTCAATCACGGCCCTGATCATCAGGGGCTCATCGAACCCGTCGATCTCGATCGCGTCTTCATATCGGCCATTGGGTACGGCCTCAATCGCATCCCGCGTTGCGGCTTCCGATCGGTCGAGAATGGCTTCCGCAAGGCCTTCCAGATCTTCGAGGGCGTACTCGTCCATCATCGCCAACAGCTTCTCCGCCCCCACATCATTCCCGGCCTGCTGGGCATAGAGATCGCCCACGACCTGGTCCGGTTCTCTCACGTTCGCCCGGAGGATGGAGATCAGGTCCTCGTTGATCGCGCCCTCCCGAAAGAGGTGGATAATGGGTAAGTTGACGCCCTCTTCGAAAACCTGACGCGCGCCCGCACCCAGCGTCCGCCCCCCGATGTCCATCGCGTGACACGTGTTGGCGAACCAGGCCACTCCTGCCCCCCGATGGAACACGGGTGTGACGACAGTAATGTCGTGAAGGTGCCCCGAGCCAAGCCAGGGATCGTTCGTCAACAAACTGTCGCCCGGTTTCAGAGATTCCAGCGGGTGGCGCTGGACGAAGTGTGCTACACACGTGGCCATCGTGTTGATGTGGCCCGGCGTCCCCGTAACCGCCTGCGCGAGCATCCGGCCCTGCTTGTCGAACACCCCCGCCGATAGGTCTCCAGCCTCCCTCACAACCGTCGTAAACGAGGCGTGCATCAAAGCCGCCGCCTGTTCGTTGACAATGGAGATCAACCGACTCCACAGGACCTCGAGTGTTACTCCATCGTATTCCATCTCACCCATCGTCACCTTCCTCGTGTGTCAATACGAGTGCGCCACACGCGTGAACGCGTGCGACCCAGCCCGGCGGCACGACCGTCGTGGATTCGGCCTCTTCGATGATGGCAGGACCGAAGAGTTGGGATTCACGATTCAGTGCATAACGTGAATAGATGGTCGCTTCGACCGGCTCGGTACCCTCCACGAACAGCACATCGCGCACCCCCTTCACGGCAGATTCCGAATCGGCGGCAACCCGAAGCGGAGGGGGAACGGGCTTCGGCCCCGTGACGGTCACGCGCCAGTGGACCGATTCGACGGGCACTCCATCGCAGATCCGGCCGAAGGCCTTGCGGTACGCCTCGTCGAACGCAGCCTGGATCGCTTCGCGCGATCCCTGATTCAGTTCGCCAGAGGGAATCGGTACGCGGATTTCGTGACCCTGGCCGACGTACCGCATATCGGCCGTACGGGCGACCTGTATTTCGTCCGACACCCCGCCTTCCTTCACCACCTGCCTCCCTTCTCCTTCCATTTCCCCATAGAGCGAATTGACCTGCTCGACATCCAACTGTTCGAGCCTTCCAACCCGTGTGCGGGCGAAGTCGAAAGAGATGGGGGCAAGCAAGAGGCCATAGGCTGACCCTACACCGGCAACAGGCGGAACAACGACGTGCGGCAGTCCAAGCAGACGCGCTACACCCGTTGCGTGAACCGGACCCGCTCCGCCGGTGGCCACCAGCGCATACGGCCGTATGTCCACACCGCGCTCCGCCGCGTGAACACGAGCGGCGTTGGCCATATTCTCGTTCACCAGCCGGTGAATTCCTCGGGCGGCTTCCATCACGCTTCCCCCGAAGGAATCCGCCAGAGAGGCGATCGAGTCCCTGGCCCTGGAAACGTCCAACGTCATCTCTCCACCCAGAAAATGGTTCGGATCGAGGAAGCCGAGTACGAGGTCCGCGTCGGTCACCGTCGGTTCGCCGCCCCCGCGATCGTAGCACGCAGGACCGGGAGAAGACCCCGCGCTTTCCGGACCGACAGCGGGCAACCCGAGGTCATTGAGGCGCGCCACACTGCCTCCACCCGCCCCAATTTCGATCATATCGAGCACAGGTACGAGAAGAGGTAGACCGCTACCTTTCTTGAAGCGGTAGACCCTCGCGACTTCGGATTCGGTCGTGATGGGAAAGTCACCACCATCGGTGAGGATCGCCTTTGCGGTCGTCCCCCCCATATCAAAAGCGAGGACACGCGAAATCCCGCACTGCCTTCCCCACTCAGCAGCAGAGAGTGCCCCACCGCAG
>CEVA01231566.1_pt1 | contig 10653 bp, 4 predicted proteins | sample 361521 | NCBI WGS metagenome assembly CEVA01 (sample SAMEA2622823, study PRJEB7988) | marine metagenome | isolation source: saline water (ENVO:00002010), including | reverse complement strand
AGGTAAGCCCAACGCCGCAATAGATACGCTACCTGGGCGCCATGAAATCCCGCGTAGGTATGCACTTCATCTAGGAGCATCATTTCAGGTGGACGGGAGGCGGATGGGCCTAAGCCGAAGAGATGACGGGACCAACTATCAGACATTCTCTGGTTCAGCATCTCAGTTGTTGTGAAAAGAATGTCAGGAGGGTTTTTTTGAAGAGTTTGCCGTGTCAGTGACACTTCTTCATTCGTAATCTCCCAGTCACAACTGCTGCATATAAGAATTTCCCGGTTCTCTCTGATTGCATTTTCTGGCCAGACGAGTGGACCGCTACAATCCCGATCGGGACAGGCCATAAAACCGCAGCGAAATCCGTCATCCTTTCTCTCCCAGCCCTCAACCTGCTTCTCCAATAAAGTTTTTGCGTTGAGTGGTGTCGCTCCGAAGAACGCACCGATGCGAATCTTGCGTCGGTTTTCTTTGGTAAATTGATCAAGACGCCGAGCTTCGCTGTAGATTTCTGAGAATTGGTCTTTGAGGAGTTCTGTGCGTGGATAAAGCGCCAGACATTTGACCCAGTTCGGATCGTCCGGTGGATCCCTCAGAAGGTGTGCAGCGATGCGGGCAAGCGCGGGAATATAGAAAGCCAAAGTTTTTCCGCTACCGGTGCCGGCACTAACCAAAGTCCCGGTTGACCACGTTTGTCCAATGCCCGAAATGATTCTTCGGGTCGCACGCACCTGAAACTCGGAGAGCTTGAAATCCTCACTTCTATTGAGAATCATAACTTCCAAAGCACGCTCCAACGTCTGCGAGGAGGTGTCTTTGATTAAGTCATTGATGGCCGTGGCGGGATCAATATCCCTTTTAGGGTAATGCCGTTGACGACGAGAAAACCTAAAGTCCGACACCAGTGTGCGCCCTTGTTGCCATCCATCTCGACCAGAATGCTTAGGGAAAAGCTGGCGCAAATAAAAAAGCAAGCGAACTGTTTCTGCCATCCTAGAGCGATAGCCTTCGTAATGCCCATCTTGCGTTTCGAATAGAAGGCAACGATTGATCATTTCCCTTATGACGTCTTCGGTCTCGAGGAACCCTTCAAAACCTTGCCCCAACGCATCATCGAGCAAGGGGAAAATAATCTCGATTAGTTCTTCCCTACTAATGGCGGTGTCCGTCAGTCCCCAGACGAGCAATCTCGCCTCTTGCTCTTCGATACGGTCCAGAACGCTCTCGAGAAGTTCTTCTTCTGACATCAACGTTACCTGACGATCCGGTAATCACCTTCAGAGTTATTTTCGCGCAACCAAGTCAACACCTCCTCGGTTAGGAGTTCTATTGATGCACCTCCTCGGTCGATTGCCGCCAGAAACACTTTCACGTCCTCTGGGACATCATGGTCGAACGCGCGAGCAGTGCGTTCGAGATTTCCAGATAAGTCACGCGCGTGTTCTACCGTCTGCGAAAACTCAGAAAACTCAGGGAATTCGTCGCGAAGAGAAGTCAATTCGTCATATATGCGTCCGTATTTTTCTAGGGCGCTTTTGTTGCTCTCGGTTTGAGCGAGTGTCTTGCGTAGCTGTTTTGGTGACGACCCTCGGCACTGTTTGTCAATAAAGCCTCCCCAGGATTCAATTGCTTCGGCATCTAGTTTCTTTCGCCACGCCGCCCCCTGTTCGAGAAGTTTCGTCCAGTACTTTCTTTTCGTCAGACTCGCCGCCTCTGGCTTCTCCGAGAATTGCTGAATAATTTTTTCCAATGGGCCGAGAGGGGCGAGTTGTGCCGCGACGGACAGATCGACCTCAACCTCGTGCTCTTTGAGAAACCCCACCCTCTTCGAGACAATCTGAACGCTTTCCTTGAGGCGGCGCGCCTCCGACAAGCGGGTAGATAGAGCTTCAGCCTCATCGGCCGTTTCTCTTATTTTTTTCAGTCGCTCCGTTCTTTCGTGAAGGCTTGCGCACTTGTCTAAAAGCGTCATGGCCGGCCTATGATCCGTTCGAACTGGCAAAAATCGACTTTAATTCGTCGAGTACCGTTTGGTTTTTTGCGACGAGGTCGGCGATGCTCATACCTTGGTCTGCCTGTTCGCGGGAATTAATCTCCGCTCCCAGCTCCTTCATGAACAAGTTCAGCAGCTCTATGAATTTATTGATCCGGTGCGTTTCATCGATGTCGATCTTGCCCAGTGCATAAATTACATCGTCCAAATTTTCTATAGAGACCGCTGTTGTGATGTGCTCGAGTTTATCAAGTGCGTCAGAAACGGGAGAGTCTCGAAATTCGTCTAATCGGTTGAGAAGAGCCTGCTTTTGATGAGGGAATTGGGGGGGCCAAACTCCAGCCTCCTCTGCGAGGTCAATTAGCTGCCTTACCTCATTGACGATAACTTGCTTGTCAAATTCCTCACCCAATGCGCTTCTGATCAATGTATTCAGGTCAGAAAGGTTTCGCGCGATAGAATTACTACGCGACTGTAACTGGTTTTTTGTAATGTTGCGAAAATGAGCGCGTTGGTCAGGATCTAATTCCTTCAGTGGGGGAAGCGTTTCTTCTTCAATTAATTTGAGGCGTGCGATATCGATCGCATAGACAGTGCTTCCTGTCCCCTGAAAAGCACCAATTTTGGTGGCTAACAGGTCCTGTAATGCTTTGCGGACCGACGCCGCTTCAGTCTTTAGGTCAAGCCATCGCTTTTCGGGTGAGTCGGGTGGGTGAGTGGAACTTACAAACTCTGGCGCCGGCGAGAACACCGCTTCAACAATCGACGGTCGCCCAGCGACCTTTTTGGGCACGACACCTAGAACTCGCCCTTGGCGTACTAACGCTGTCGCAAGGATAGAAGCGTCCTTGGAGGCCTCTTTAGCGATGCCATCGAGATACTCAGGAACTAACCTGTCAAGGGTGTTCGCGATTAAAGCTGTATCTTCAGCTGCTTCAGGGTAATCCAAGGTCGAACCTTGGTTATCGCACCTTAAAAAAGCCAACATTGTTCGTCGCAATTGGCCATCATCGTCACGAGTACTTTTCGCAATCACTAGATTCTTTTCGTTAGAAGGCCGGTTTCCTGCCGCATGAGGCAGCTCAATTATATTTTGGTTAGCAATAACGGGTTTTATGCATGCAGCGTTCCAATCAACTGCGGAATTCAATGCGGAAATAATCGATTTACGAAGATCGTTCGCATACCTTTGAGGGAGGCGTTCTCCTGTAACCCACTTCTCAAGCCGTTCTTGCCAGCCTTCAATGAACGCATTGTTTTCCGGCGGCGCTATGATGACTGGTGGTATTGGTATGTCCGGCGGAGGGTCGACAGGCCCGGGGGGAGCCCCAATATCAAGTTCTTCAGGTGTCGGCAGTGAAAAGGTCTTAAATATACCGCTGTTTATGGAGGCGAGGTTTTCCGGCATATCCGGATTGCCGCCCCAGTAGATTATAGTCTGTCGCAGTCGACCCTCAATTTCTTGACCCAGATTTTTGGACGATATCCAACTCGCCAATGACGCTTTTGCAGGATGATCCGAAAAATTACTGGGTGGGAAAGCTTCATTCTCGAAGTTTATTCTGTGGCGATTTAAGGGGTCACGTATAACGTGATTGATCACCGTACGTGGGTTGAACTGAAGGTCGCCACCCTTTCGTAAAAAGTCATCTGCCAGTTTCCCGATTGCGTGCTTGTTGTAGGGAAAAAGAGGCACATCATTTACGCTACCAAAGGCTTCGAGTAGTTTCGACTCTTCCTCGGATTCGATCTCATCGCGGTAAACCTCTACCCAATTGGTCAAGCCCATTGTTCCATCGTTTCGGCTTTGCTCAAACTTTCGGAGCAACTCCATCTCCCCCCATCGAGCTGCATTGAGATAGGCAGCGACCAAACATTCTGTACGTTTGAGCACGTCCTCCTCACTCGGCAAAATCGATTCGACGACCCATTCCCGTTTAGCTCTGGTGTTGATTGTATCGCGACTAGTCAACTCATAACCGTCTGTTACAGCAAGGGCGGTACGCATCGGCGATCTGACCGTCTGGCCATCGCGAACCGCCTCTTGGATGCATACACTTAGAAGCACTTCTTGAATTCCAGACAGGGCTGCAAAATCTTCAATCAGGAGAACTAGTTCTTTTCCCTCTTCCAAGAGGAGATCCCGAATCCGCAACACTATTTCCTCAAGTGTCACCCCCCCCATTGCTTGATTGAGACGGAATAAATTACGAATTGCCTTATCAATAACAGAATTAAGGACCTCAGCAGCTACCTTGTAACCATCATCATCCTGGCCTCTATTGAGAATGGTTTGGTAATAACGTTTGACTGACTGGCCAGCCCCACCCAGATCAACGTCATCGGGTAGTTTGAGGTCTGCAACCTTAAACTGAGGAAATTGCTCGTCTTGCGCCTCATCCTTACCGCGGATAGCCCTTTCAACGATCCTAGGCATGACATCCCGCTGAAAATATTGAGTTAAAGCACTATCATTGAAATAATTTGGCAAATTTTGAGCGTGATTAAGTTTAGATTTTAATGCGCGTATATCTGGATGATTTGGTTCACCCCCTAGTTTTGCCTTCAGTATTCTTGCTTCCTCCCGAAGAGCGATCTGAAGATTCGCTAGAAAGTGAATTGCCCCATCCTCTGGATTCACCGACGAAACAGCGTCTTCCAATTCACTACGAGCTTGCGCAAACCGTTCGTCTCCGCTTAGAGGCTCAAGAATTAGTTCAACAACTGATTTGAGACTTGCGCTTTTGGGCACACGGATCACGTGCATTTTTTCCGCACGTGGGTCGCGCTCTAAATGCGCGGCAAGCCATCGGATCATATGGGACTTGCCTGCACCCGACGCGCCGGTTATGACCAGCAACAATGTTCCTTCAGGCAAATCGGTCGTTAGAAAACTATCTAGCAACTCGTCTTCAGTAGTCGCTCGCTTTGAACTACTGCCGGCATTGCGAATTGAAAGAGGAGTTTCCTGGTGGACCGAGAGAAGGGCGGCATCTGACATGGACTCCGCCTCAGTCTTGATGCAACGGCTTATCTCGCCTTCTGTGGGCCAATATGAATGTAATGCGGTCATTGACCCGTTCCTCGATAGACCACGTGAGTGAACGACTTTAACTGATGCCCGTCCTCTCTTTGGATTACGCGGTTCTTTCGAGCATCTGCCCGCGCCTCCAACTCTATGAATCCGGAGAGTTCTAGTCTCCAGAGTGCACGGGAAAGCGATGTAGAAAGCGTCTCAGGATTCTGGGGTTTCCGCCATTGTTGAGGATCAAGCTCTCTCTCTACCTTAAGTCGATACTCCCCTCCGTCGAGAACGGGTAATCTCTCGGCCAATCCGCTGACGAAATCATCAGCTGCATATGCCTTATTCTTTTTAAATAGACATAATACCTCTTGCTTGATCGCTTCCGTCGGATCGACCATTAATTCCTTGAATTTACAAGCAAATCCCAAATAATTTGCCCATACTCTGAGGCCATTTAACCTGACATCGTTTTGGATTGGCCTTTTTTCTGGATCCTTTATTTGTAGCGATTCAAACGTCTGAACTTTATCGATTTTTGCGAGAGAGAAATTGTAGATATCTTGGGCCAAGACCCACGATAGAGCCCTCGTGAAATCGGCCGCCTTTGTTCTTTCACTATCCCAAAAATATTTATTGTTAGATTGATCAAATAGGATGTTTCTAATCACAGATTTTAGTTGATCTCTAAATTTGTCTATATTTCCTTTGTTTAACTTAATATTTTTTGCGTCGTCGCAAAAAGAAATTTTGCTGTCATTTTCAACAAAGAAGCCCAATTGCGTCCATCTTAAAAGCGTTTGACTAACTCTTTTTCTCGCGTTTTCCTCTTTGTTAGAGCAAATATCAATCAACTTATCCTTGTTTGTATCCCCTTCAACGGCCAAAGCTCCGCAGAGTGTAACAAGGACATTGTAATATCCGTCATTCGCAATATTGAGAATCGTCATATCGTAGATCTCTCGATAAACTTCCTCAGACTAACGCAGTTCGTGGAAATTTCGACGTAACTTTTATGATCATAGACTGAACGTATATTTATTGGAGCCAGTATCACATTGATAGGCCTTTCTGAGTACTCGACATCATACGGGATCGGTTCCTGCCCCCAAGGAAGTAGGACAGTCACCCTTGGTAGAGGGAGTATACTGCCTCGATCATCCTTAGACTCTAAGTCACGTCGAACAATAAAATTCCGAGGCACGTGTTTATGAAGACCCTTTAAGCTGGTTTCACTATCCCAAAATTTCGTCGAAGCAAACACTTCACAAACACCGTAATTTTCTACGAGGGACCTCAAGGCTTGCTCGAGTTCCTTAGTGATTCGATCCGTTCCCTCTGGATAGTAAATCACCAAAGCGTGAGAATTTTCGGAGAAATCCTCGCCCAAGTCCGTCGTTCTTTGCTCAGCAATATGGTGAATGCCGACGCCGATTGGGATATTATAAGCGAGTTCTTCTGCCGCCTTCGTTCTGCCGAGTGCAGGACACCCCCTGCATACCCGAGAGACAATTATTTCCCGGCCCGGTGTCCTGGACGTGTAGAGTTGAGCAATAGCCTCGCCCATTCCCATATCTCCGCTTAGTGCACGGAGAAGCAAGTCCAGCGATTTATTGGCCGCCTCACGGTTTCGAGACTGCTCCGCACCAATAATCTCGTTGAAATAGTTCTGGTCGAGATGCTGGCCATCGAGGGTCCTAATCGGGATTTTCGCGTAATACTCGGTCCAATGGTTCTCGATGCGTTGTTCAAAAGCAGCGTCATCCTCTTGCTCTAAACGTCCCAACGTTTCTGGGGGGGTCGACGCCAATTGTACCAATCCTGCGCGCGCCATCAGAATAAGCGTTCGCATATTCCAACTCTGATTGAAGTCGGTTTGCTGCTGTAGATTGGGGGGCACGGTCTGTAAATCTACATTCCTTAGATCGCCAAGTTGCTCTCCCCTAGTGAACATTGCTGTCCAACGGGAGAAGGCGTTTTCCTTACTAAGCCTGCCTCCCGTTGACATACCTTCGGCAATAGAAATGTCCCTTGGGGAATAGATCGTGACAGAAAGGCAGGCGTACCCATCGCGCCCGCCTCGTCCAACTTCCTGATAAAAGCGATCAAGAGATTCTGGCACCGTGGCATGAATAACAGTGCGAACGTCGCTTTTATCGATGCCGACACCAAAAGCTGACGTCGCGATGACACCGTCGAGATTATTCTCAGCCCAATCCTGAATGACTTGTTCGCGCGTAAGATTTGCGGTCTCCCCTGTAAACTTGGCAATGCGTACATTATCCAACCCTCTCGCAAGAACGCACTTCCATTTATTCGCATCTTCCCTCCGAGTGACATACATAATGAAGGGCCTTGGCGCGTGCCTCAGTAGATCGAGGACCCACGCTTGCTTCTGCTCTTCGTTTTCAGCGGCAACGGCCCAATATCTCGGTTCCGGTCGAAGATGCACGGCCGAAACCATTTGTACTTTTTCAGGTGGGCCGAATAGCTTATCGAGAGTTTCCACACTCTCAGGACTAAATGTTGCTGACATCAAAATCGTTCGGAAGGCAGATCCCTGGGCGCTTTCCAACAAACCACGCCTCAAACCTGCAATTGTTTGGAACGCCGGACGAAAACTATCCCCCCATTGCGCAATCAGATGCGCTTCATCGACGATGAGGTACCTGAGCAGTCCCGACTTCGCGGCGATATAAATCGAAGGTAGCAGAGCACCCGTCACAGCCTCCGGCGAGGCAAAAATAATCCCCTGCTTGCCTTGTCTGATATTGCTCTTGATCGTCTCCTTCTTGTGTTCGTCTAGTTCTCCATGCCAAGCCAGTGGAGGGACTTCTGCGTGAGTTCGCCTGAGCAGCAGTTGCTGCATACGGCGCGCTTGATCAATCGCCAATGCAGTCGTCGGCACAACAAAAATGGAAAGACCTCTATCCAGCCCATTCATAAGGACGGGTATTTGAGCTACGAGGGTCTTACCCGCGCCTGTTGGAAGATTGACGATCAGCGTCGACCCCTCTGGCATGAGCAAAGCGCTTAATACGGCCTCCTTCTGCCCAGGGCAAACGTAAGTGTCGTAGTCGGTGAGTTCACCGACAAAAGGATCGATCGGGATTGTGGCATCTGCCCGGACCGCAGTTTTCTTAAAGCAGTCAGAAAATATGTCGACGTGATCATTCTCGTCGGTTCGTTCACCCCAAGGAAATGGAAGCCAATCGGGGTGCCATGCCGTTGGTGTAACCACTCGGTGGTCCACAGCATCCTGGCACCTAAAGCCAAAAGATTCCCAGATCTCACGTTCGGGCCATCCCTTGCCGAGGTTAACCTTTAGCTTTGCGACCCCCGATCCATACAACCGCTCGAGGACAACCTGGCGAATAAGCGGCAAAAGGTCATTAAAATTGGGCAACCGCTGCAGATCACTCGCTTGCAGCAGAATCTGATGGATGCGGTTGTAAATACCGTCTTTAAATCCCGTAACATCGCTCAAGTTACGAGCATTCTGCGGCCAGTCCGCTAGCGACTGTTCCAACTGACGGAAGTCAAACAAGGATCTGCCGATAGAGTTAGATACAGTCATTACGCGACCAAACCGCGCCGGGATGCCAAATAATCAAGAGAGTGCGGCGAGAGAAAGACCGCGCCCATTATGTCCAAGGTTATGCGGGGCACCTCTATGCCCCTGTACAAATCCTGCGCTGTTTTTGTTTCTATTTCGAGGAGACGTTCTTCGAATTCCGCATCCATGTGGTCTGAGTGACGAATCCGTGTTTGGAGTTGGGCGAAGCGTGCTCTGTCGACTTCTTTAGACGCCTTGAGAGCTTGAGCAATCCTCCTCTCTAAATCACTTCTCTGACGAAGTGAGACCCCAGCTTTTTGACGCGCATGCGGAACAATGTCAGACCAATAATCGACAACCTGGATCTCTATCGTTTTGAGTTTCGCCCATCGATCCCAGTTCAAATTGAGATCCCTGCTACCATCATCTCGTGGGACTTTGAGGTATGGCTCCTGCAATAATTGCAGAACACTCTCATCGGTGACAGGTTCCAATTCACCATCAAACCAAATTTGTTGATAGCTGGGCGGAAAGGCCATGTCGCCTCGTCGCCGAAGAGCATTGATTGCTATTTCTTGATCACTGGCCGTCGCGTCAGCGTAATTCCGCGCAGCCTCATCAGTATCAGCTTCAATTAAAAAATCGAAACGGAAATAGAGATCCGCCAATTCTTCACAGTGGTAGTTGGTTCGTTGACGCCATAGCGCGATGCTCCGTCCTCGATCATCGAGTGTTGTCAATTCGGTCAACCCTCTCAGGAAGGTGTCGCCATATCTGAGAAGGCGAACCTTCTCTTCGCGAGCCTTCTGCAACATCGAGGTGCGTCGCCTGCTACTGTAAGGATAAGAAAGAGGGGTGTGATAAGAAGACCCGGGAGCATCAAGGTCCAAGGCTTCCATAAAACTGGCCAGAAAGCGATCTAGCGGAATAAGCGTTTCGTTGCCCCTCCGCACTAACATGTAGCGTGAAACAGCATCGTCTGGCGGAAGAGCGCCTATATCGGGGCCGTCTTTCTTCCGCATATTGAGGATGTCGATGAGCCATCCGTCGACTGCTGCCTCGAACTCACGCCAATTATCGTCCTCGTCGAAGAGTTCATCATAACTCTCCTCAGTGGGAACAATCAGAGCGTCCAAGGCATCCTGATCGTCAATGCGTCGTAACTCCTTTGCGATCATACCGTCCGAACCACCTAGACGTTGTTGTATATCTTCGATCGCTTCAATGCCCTCAAAGAGGACCCGATGACCGAACGAACGCATTTCGTCCTCAATCAAGTACTGGAGACTTGCAATCGATCGATTGAAGACCTCGAGTCCGCTTTCTAGGCAGACACTCCAAACCGTTTCGAAGGAGTTGGAGGCGCACCGGATCACGATCGACTGAACCGAAGACCCTGTCCCATAGCGGTCAACTCGGCCGATCCTTTGCTCAATGCGATTGGGCGAATAGGGAAGATCGAAATGGATAATTACCTTGTCGCCCCCTTGGAGGTTTAGGCCCTCCTCTGCGCGTTGGTCGCACACAAGCACACGGTGCAGGGGGTCGTCTTGGAATCTTGCAAAGACACTTTCTGCGTAGTCCTCGGATAGGCTATCCTCGTATCGATCAACGGGCACCGACAACCCGGAGGCGAGATCTTGTCGCAGTTTGTTTGCAACTTCCTGATCGCTGCAGAAAATTATGAACTTTGTTCCCAAGTCCGATGTCTCGATGATTTCTGCAACCGCCCGAAAGGGTTCCTGTTCCTCTCCGAGTAACTCAAACCAATAGAGGACATCCTCCAGCGCGCGGGCTTCCTCTCCACTCGAATTGGCAAGTCCTGGTGCAATGTATGAACTGATCAGAGTTTCGGGCGAAACCCGCAACGATAGGGACTTTAAGACCTCAAAGAACCAAGCGCTGAGCGCCTGTGCCTCTTCGCATTCCGGAGTGTCGGCGAGTCGTGCAGAAGCAGTGCGACGCCATTCTTCGAGTGCCTCGACAGCCTGAGTCATTGAAGGCGGAGCGAAATCAACAAAGGTAACTCCCGAACGATCCGGCGTTAGACCAGGGACCCCTTTGCGCCTATTTCTCAGTATGCGGCGG
>CEVA01154231.1_pt1 | contig 10656 bp, 9 predicted proteins | sample 361521 | NCBI WGS metagenome assembly CEVA01 (sample SAMEA2622823, study PRJEB7988) | marine metagenome | isolation source: saline water (ENVO:00002010), including | reverse complement strand
TCGTTAGAATTGATCTATCCCCTACCCCTGCTGGTTGCCGCCCAAGGATTCTTTATTCATTTTGGTGTCCGCATTGCTTAAATAATCTAATATGATGGCTGCCAAGACAGGGCCGATGTTTCCAACCGCTCCGATCTCGTCAACACTGGCTTGCCGGATCATCTCTACGGAACCGAAAGCCCGCAAGAGTGCCACGCGGCGTTTTGGGCCGACGCCTGGAATAGAATCTAGCGCGGATCGCAACGTGTTGCTCTGTCGCCGCTGCCGGTGGCGGGTGATGGCGAAGCGGTGCGCCTCATCGCGTATGATTTGGAGTGTTCGCAGGCTTGCGGATGTCTTGGGTAGTATGATGGGCGCAGGTGCGTCAGCGGCAAATACTTCATCAAGGCGCTTGGCGATTCCGAACGTCGGCACGGTGAGTCCCAATTCGTGAAGGGCGGCACATGCGCTCGAGAGTTGGCCCTTGCCCCCATCAATTAGGAGCAGATCGGGGAGGGCCTCGTTTCGTTCGACCCGAGCCTTATAGCGCCTCAATACCACCTCCCTTATGCTCGCATAGTCGTCGATACCGTCAACGCCCTTGATGTTGAAGGTGCGATACTCGCTCTTGCGTATCTTGCCACCGATCATGCAAACCAGAGAGCCGACTTGGCTGTCACCCTGCAGTGTCGAGATGTCTATGGCTTCGATGCGGTGCGGTGGTTGCTTCAGGTCAAGGTCGCGCTGAAGCGCCTGGATGTCGCGCGGAACACTCTCCCGCCGCATCTCGCGCTTGAGGCGCCGTTGCTTGAGGACCTGCTCCGCGTTGGATGTGGCCATGCGCATCGTATCCGCTTTGTCACCGCGCTGTGGGGTCATCAGGCGTACGCGCTGACCCCGTTCACTCAACCAGTGGGCGATGCCGGCCTCATCTTCTAATGGGCATGGCAGGTGGATCTCTGCCGGGATAAAGTCGGTGTTGTGATAGAACTGTCGGACGAAGTGGGAGACGATCTCCTCATCTTCGGCGTCGATGGTGTTGGTGAGCAGGTGATGCTTTTGATGTCCTGCCATGCCCTCGCGGATTTCCAAGACGAAGCAGCAGGCTTCATGGTCATCACGGGCAATGCCGATAACATCGCGATCCACGTTGCCTTCGATCAGCCGCGCCCGGCGTTCGGTGGTCGCGCGCAGCGCGCGGATGGTATCTCGCAGGCGCGCGGCTTTTTCGTAGTTCATAGCCTCAGAGGCGTCGTCCATCTGCCGCTTTAGGTCACGAAGTACATCACCGGTGTGGCCCTTTAGAAAACGCACGGCGAGGTCCACGATCTCACCATAGGCCTCCTCTGATACCCGCGACTCGCATGGTCCCTCGCATCGTTTGATCTGGAACTCGAGGCACAGGGCCACGCCATTCTTCGGCAGGCGGTAGTCGCATGCCCGGACGGGGAAGAGTTTGTGCATGAGATCGAGGCTGTTGCGCATGGCGCGTACGTTGCTATAGGGACCGAGGTAGCGCGACCCGTCGTCCTCAATATCACGCGTGGGAAAGATGCGCGGGTACGGCTCGCGCGATATGCAAATGAAGGGATACTTTTTGTCGTCTTTGAGCCTGATATTGAAGCGGGGGGCGTGCGTCTTGATCTGCGCGGACTCTAGTACGAGCGCCTCCTGCTCAGTGTCGGTGACTAGGAAGTCGATGTCCACGGTGTTGCGCACCATCGCAGTAAAAAGCGAGCGTCCATCATGGGCCGACTCTGCAAAGTATGAACGCACCCGAGCGCGTAGATTCTTTGCCTTACCCACGTATATGACCCGCCCTTCAGCATCGCGAAACAAGTACACCCCCGAGGAACTGGGAAGCGTGTCTAGTGTCTCTTGTAGCATTATATGGCCTTTGGGGGGAGTGGAGACGGGTTGCAACGGGCTGTGGCGGATCGTACCGTTATAATACGCAACGACTTCAATGCCTACAACGCTTGCTCGACGTGGAGTGTGCCAATGCGGAACTGCCCGATGTGTTATGCTACGTGGATGCGCTCAATGACGCGATTGGGGGGGCACGAAATCGTGGGTGTGAGTGTGAGGAGTCCATTCGTAGTCCGAACACCGGAGCCTCTGGATCGGGTGGTTGGAAAGACGGTCGGGCCCTTTGGCCGCTTAGGCAAGCGCATCGTATGGTCACTTGAGGACGATGTGCACTTGGTGGTCCACCTCATGGTCACAGGCAGATTCCATTGGAAGGGCGTTGGTACCAAGCCTATCCGAAAGACCGATCTGTTGTCCTTCCACTTCAAGCATGGCACACTCCTAATGACCGAGGCTGGGGCGAAATAGCGGGCATCGCTGCACATTGTTCACGGTGAGACGGCGCTGGCTCCATTCGACTTGCACGGCCTAGAGTCGCTGGACTGCACAGAGGAGGATTTCCGCGTGCGCCTCGCCAGCGAAAACCATACGCTGAAGCGGGTCTTGACGGATCCACGTATGCTGAGCGGCATCGGCAACGCCTATTCGGATGAGATCCTGCATGCCGCTCGACTATCGCCATTTCGGACGACGTCCCATTTGAATGAGGAGGAGTGGGCGCGCCTGTATCGATCTGTGCAGACCGTCCTAGCGACATGGATTGATCAACTGGCCTTTCGCGGCGCATTTCCAAGGCGCGTTTATGGCGAGTCTTGTAGGGACTGCGAGTCGAAGGTGCAGCGCATCGCCTATGTAGACGGGGAGATGAACGCCAGTTGGATGGCGCGGTATTGAGAGATCGGTCTTTTTCCCGTTTACTCAACAAGGACTGGCCCAAGACGATCGAGGAGTTGGAGGCCCACACGGTCCTGTCGAAACAGGGCAGCGATTCGCGACGATGAGCGCGCGCCGAACGTATGTTCTCATCGTGGATCAGGATGGGCGTGCGAATACTGAGCAGTTGCGAGAGTGGCTGCAGGGGGGTGGTCGATCTGCTCGCTGGAGAGTGCGCCATACGGGCCGTCGGGGCTGGCTGTAGCCATCACTGTGGAGCGAGAGATTGATGGCACGGCGACGCAGAAGCGCTGGCGGGCAAAGAAGAAAGGCGGTGGACCCGGTAGAGGTCTGCCGCACTAATTGAGTCGGTCTGAGTCAGCGGCGGAATAGGTCCAATTGGGGGTCCTCGGCAGGCGGGGCCTCGTGTTCCGGGATGTCGTCGAAGAGGATGTGCGGGTTGGCTTCCACAATGTGCTCAAGCATGGCCTCTATGGATCGGCGGGCAAAGTCCGCCATGGTCATGTTCAGGCGCGGGGCGATCCATCGCACTTGGTCGTGTTGAAGGATCGTTAGGCGTGTCTGCAAGGGGCGCTTGAGTTCCCCCTTGGGGATTCTTGGTGTGCTTTTTTTTTCGGCGAGCGGATGAGGTGCGGGCATATCCGCATATTCTGAGAGGGCCGCTGCCAAGTGGTATTGAAGTCGCTCTACGTTGAGTTGCATCGGTCGATAAGCCTGTAGGTCTAACTGAGGGTTCAGTATAGTTAGTTGCTGGTCGTTGTTAGGCCCTAGCGAACTCCAGTGCCTCGTGATATCTAGCATAGGGGACCTGAAGAAATTGGTCAAGAGGTTTGTGTGCCAGTTCTCCACAGTGGGCCCCCATGGGGCTGGCGCGCGAATGTGGATGTAGCGGGGTACCACGCGCAAGTGGTGGAAAATCAGTGGTGTAGACAACAGTAGTTCTTCACATGTTTTCCACATAGAATTTTGCCTGTGCTACGCCTGCCGAGCCACCAAGGGCCTGCGTTCCGCCTCATCGCCAACATCAAGCTGGTCCTTGCCATGAGCTGAGGGGTAGCCCCTATACCCTCCGAAGGCATCGCTCAGAGGATACAGGCGGTCGGCGATGACGCCCCGCCAATGGCCATTCGTCTGAAGGCGCCCGTCAACGATGAGCGAGGCTTCCCGAATAAGTGAGACGAACGTGTCCTGGATCTTCGGATACACCACCACCTGTATGTAGCCGCTTTCGTCCTCAAGTGTGATGAACATGACGCCTCGGGCTGTGGGGGGCATCTGCTTTAGCAGCGATGTACCCGCGACCGTAACCTGGGGCTCGTGCTTCATGGAGGCCACGCGATAGCAGGAATCGATTGTCTGTACCCCAAGCGTTGTCAGATGGCGGCGAATGAGGGCGACCGGGTGGACCCTACCGGCCTGATGGGTCTTGAGGTCCCACACGATGCGTTCACGCGGCGTCAGGGGTGCTAACGAGGGAATTTCATCGGGAGCGATAAGGGGCGTTGGCAGCAGTTTAGGCGTGAGCAGTAGGTCGTACCGCTGAACCATGACGCCTACCTGCCAGAGCGCAGAGCGACTTGAGTCACTTATCCCATCCAAGGCGCCGGAGCGGGCGAGGGCATCAAGGGCTTTGCGAGGGACGGCCACGCGATGGAAGAGTTGATCAAGGTCTTTGAAGTGGCCGTCTAGGCGGGCCCAGGCGATGCGCTTCGCCGTGTCTTCGGACACCTGCTTGACCGATGTCAAGGGCTTGCGGATATGCCAGCAGCGACCTTCCCACTCAAGATCGAAGCGGAGCCCCGACCGGTTGATGTCCGGGACTAGCATGGGATGGCCCAGGCGCTCGGCCTCCTGCTCAAGGGTCTGCTGGCTGTACATGCCTGGGCGGGCCTGCATCACGGCGGCCATATAGGCGGCGGGGTGGTAGTACTTTAGCCAGGCTGACTGGTACACTGTGCGCGCAAAGGCAGCCGCGTGGCTGCGGCAGAAGCCGTAGCCGACGAAGTTGGACACTTTCTCAAAGACGACCTCTGCCACAGCGGCGTCCACCCCCCGGTTCTGTGCGCCTGTAATAAAGGCGTGGTGCATGCGGGCCATCTCCTCGTCGTTGTTGCCTTTGGACATAGCTGATCGGAAGTCATCGGCATCCTGGAGGGGCATCCCGGCGAAGGCGTGTGCGATTTCAAGGATTTGCTCTTGGAATAGGATGACGCCATACGTGTCCGCTAGGATCGGTGCGAGATCCGGATGATCATAGGCGATCGCCTCCTCACCCCGGCGCCGGCGTATAAAGGGATGCACCATGTTGCCTTGCAGTGGACCGGGCCGGAACAGAGCGATCTGGCAGATGAGGTCATCGAAGTTTTCGGGTTGTAAGGAGGCAATTAGATGCATCTGTCCCTGGGATTCGATCTGGAACATGCCTAGGGTCTTGCTGGTGCGGATGTAGGAGTACACCGCTTCATCGTCTAGGGGAAGCTGGTCTAAATCGACCCCTTGATCGTAGTGCCGATGGATCAGTTCCTCGGCTTCGCTTAGGGTGCCGAACATCCGCAGACCTAAAACATCCAACTTGATCAAGCCGAGGGCTTCGACGTCATTTTTGTCGAACTGCACCATCTTCACGCCATTGGCGGATATCTGCACAGGGGTGAAGTGATACAGCGGCAGTTCAGAAAGGACCATGCCACCATTGTGCAAGCCCAGGTGTCGAGGGCAGTCCTGCAAGCTCTCAACGAGTTCATAGATTAGGTCCAAGTGATCGGACTCGAAGGCTGAGGTGATCTCAGCCTCGTAGTCGCGCACCGCCGCAGGCTCCCGGGGGGGGACAGATTTAGAGAGCTTGTTGACCACATGCATCGGGAAGCCAAGGGCCTTGACTACGTCCCGAAGGGCCTGTCGCAGGCGAAAAGTAGATATCGTCGCCGTCATGGCTGTGTGTTCGATGCCGAATCGGTCCTCGATCCAGGCTATGATCTCGTCTCGACGCTCGCTATCGAAGTCGATATCTATGTCGGGGGTGCCCTTGCGGCCACGGTGGAGAAATCGTTCGAAGAGCAGGTTGTGTTGAAGGGGATCGACACCTGTGATGTTCAGTAGGAAGGCCACAATGCTATTGGCGGCAGAGCCCCGCCCTGCGCATCGGATCGCCCGGCGGTGGGCTTCCTGCACGACCTCGTTTACCACTAGGAAGAACTCGTCCAGTTGTAGGTCGGCGATCACTGCGAGTTCGCGATTGAGTTGAGCGAGGGCTGCGGGAAGGGCTTCACCGGGATATTTGTGCTGCAGGCCCTCAATGCAGAGGAGGGCGAGTTGTTGATCGGGGCTATAGGCGGAGGGAATCTGTGCGGAGGGGGTGGTGATATGCTCCGATAGGAGATCGACCGAACAGGCTTCGGCCAGCGCGGCGGAATGGTCCAGCGCGGTGCGAGAAGGGATCAGAGCGGCCATGGCCTCGGACGACTTGATGTGGGCTTCGGCGTTGCTCGGACGGGCAGGGTGTGGCTCGTGTACCGTAAGGCCCAATCGCACGCATGTCAGCAGGTCGTAGCGGCGATATGCCTCGGGCGAAGCGTAGCGCACGTCATTGGTCGCCACTGGTATGATGGATAGTTCTGCCGCTAGGCGGAGCATCTGCTTGGCGGCATAGAGGTCCCCAGGGCGCCTTTGGTTGCAGACTTCTAAGCGAAGATGATCGCCGTAGATCGATTGCAGGTCGTGCAGCCAGCTCTTGGCCTGCTGTAGGCGCCTGTGCTCGATCAGGCGATGCAGATGGCTCTCGATGCCGCCTGTGAGGCAGAAGAGGCCCTTGTGGTGGCGGGAGAGATCACCTAGGGTGAGTGGCTCGTCTTGGCGCACGTGGAATAGGGTCAGGAGCTGGCACAGATTGGCATAGCCGCCGGCGTGCTGGGCTAGTAGCACTAGGGGGGCATCGTGGAAGGTGACCTCCGCCCCGATCACTGGGTGGATGCCGACTTGCTGGCAGGCCTGCTGGAATCGTACTGCTCCATACGTACCGTGGGTGTCTGTCAGGGCTATGGCGGGCTGTTCAAGTCGATGGGCTGTCTCGACTAGGTCTTCAGGGGAGGATCCCCCGCCCAGAAAAGAGAACCAGCTGCGCACGTGCAGGTGGATCACCGGGAGGGCTCCATCAGGGGTGACAGTCGGTAGAGGCGCTCAGGCAGAAAGGCTCGCTGGGCAGCGATCGGGCGACAGAGCTTGCCAGGGAAGCGGCGAGACATCGCAAGGGCGAGATGTTCTACGGCTGGCTTGTTGAATAAGTCAGTCTGTACCGCTGCATTGGGCGTGAGGCGGCCCAGGGCGAGGCTGAGGGCGATCAACTCGTCCGGTGGATGGGGGCTCGCCTGGCACAGGTCCAGCGCCAAATCGACCAGGGTCGTCAGGGCCCGCATGGGGATTTTCAGGTGGCGCATGGCGGTGTGCTGGGCTCGACGGTAGGTCGCCACTATGGTGACGCTACGAGCGCAGTCCGGTGTTTCGGCCAGTGCCTTGCGGGTTACGAGTTCCAGCGCCTGCTGGAGCTGCTGCTGAGTGGTTATCGGCCACTCAATGGCCACTCGCGCGGTAACCGTCAGCGGGTCCCAGTAGGGCACGGGCTGCCTCACGCGATCGTTTGTATGTAATATCGCGTGCAGCCGAAGCCCTTCATCCTGAAATTGTGCTTGCAACTGCCGCTTGGTTAGCGTGCGAACCGCGGCGAGGCTGGATTGCCCGATGTCCATGAGGAGCCGGATGCAATCGGCGTGGAATCCGAAGAGCGTGAGATGGGCTGTAGGGACTTGCTGCAGAACTGTTTCGTCTTCTGCTGGCCGTACGACATTAAGCGTGCCGGGAGGAGCCAGGGTGGCAGCGATCATCGACAGGTTCCGGCTCGTGGCATAGCCACCAGGGGCCTGCAGACGCTCAAGCAATGATTGCAGGTCGCGTCGCGAACAACCTTGCAGGTGCAGCCAGCGGCCCAGGTAGCGATTGTTCATCACCGATTCGATCTGCGGCGTGATATCGTAGCAGAGCCGGAGTACTCGGTCCCATTGGGCCTCCTCCCACGTGGGTTCCAGTTCTACGATGTGTGCATGAGGGAAGAGAGCCCGTGTGCGACGTATGGTGTCGCCGATCATGAGGCCTTGCTCAAGCAAGGTCCACGATGCAGACGTGATGTGATGCCCATCGTGGACCACGATATCGGTCGTCTCGGCAGGTTCGCAATCATCGTCGTCATGGTTCCGCTCTCCGCCAACGCATAAGTCAGCAACACGCAGCTCGGAGGCGGCGAGGGCGCCGAAATGCGGCAGAAAGATGGTGGCGATGCCCCTGTTCTTTTTCATGACCAATATTACGCAATAAGTGAACAAATGTATAGCATAAGGGGCGAGAGGGACGAAGGCAAGTATTTATCCTACTTTCACTTCTGCTTTCGCTCTTCTCCCGTATGGTATTATCTTACAGGGTCATTCTTGCAGATCATCCCCAAAGGGATATGTAGGTAGAGAGGCCTTCCCGAAAAGGTGTGACGGTGTCGAGTAAAAAAGAGATACCGGGGTTGCGGTTGTGGAACGCGGTGCGGACCCGGCAGCTAGAAGAGGAAATACGAGACTTGGAACGTCAGCTGGCGGCCAAGCAGTTCGAACTGCTGGAGCTTGGGGGGCAGCAAGAGGAGCCGATTGCCAACCACGTCCTGTTGGGGCCCTCGGGACCTGCCTATTTGAGTGAGCTATTTTGCCACCACAACGAGCTCGTCATCTTCCATGTCATGGCGGACTGTGAATTCTGTGATGTCTGGCTCACCTCAATGCATTCACTCGCCAAGCGATTGCAGGGGCGGGTTGCTCTGGCCGCCGTTTCGCCCGAACCGCTGGATCACCTATCGCGCCGTGCGGCAAGTAATCAGTGGTCGCTTCCCTACTATTCCTCGGCCGCATGCGACTTCTCTGAGGCGATGGGCTTTGAACACGATCATGGAGAGGCCGCCGGATTGCTCGTATGTCAGCTCGTAGAAGAAGACATCTACGTGGCCGCCAAGGCACCTCTGGGGCCAGCCCCGTTCTGCAGTATGTGGATCCTGGGGGATCTGCTGAGGGGGGACTGATGGATCGGCGAGCGTTCTTGGTTGGTTTGCTGTTGGAGGAGTACCGCCGCATTTGGATTGACCATGAGGCGGAGCGTCTGGGGCTTGAGTGTGGAGTAGGGGAGTCCTCGCTGATTGACCTCGCTGTGAACTATGGGGTCGAGGGGGCCACGGCGGATATTCTGGAGAAACTGGGGGATATCTTCGTGGTCATGTGCGAAGCGCTCATCGCTGAAGAAGTGCCGATCCGGGTGGTAAGGCGACGAATCGAAGAATACGTGCAGGAGGAGCTTTTCAAGGATTCGACGCAGAATTAGGCCTCAGTCCGTTATGGTGTCCAAGTACCACTTCCCGCTCTCCACGAACAGGCAGTAGAGGCCCCACGTCGGGGTCAGTATCTGATAGTATGTGCGCTGGACTTCCCCGTCCCACCAGAGCGTCCGCAGGGTCCAACGGTCTACGATCTCCGCAATGCGGTAATGGCGGTCTGCCCACTGAAATGCGATGGGTTGATCTTGATGAAGCCGCACTGCGATGGGCTGTAGGTGCCGGTGGGTCATTCTTCCTCTTCCTATCTGAAAATTTGAGCACTATTGCACTAACATACCGACCTACTGTGGAGGGGGCAATAGTAAGGCGGCATTGAGCGGAGCGCCGTGCCGGTGTACGTCGCTGTAAGGTCCGCACCTCAACTAGGTAATTGCTTGTTTTATTAAGGCCTTGGGGGTATTTTTGTACCAGTCTATGGAAATATCGATCTACGGATTCATACAGGATGCGGTAGCAGCAAGGGGGTGGGCCGTCGTCGCCTGTAGCGATCTCACGGAGTCCCAGGCGCAGTTGGTGGCGAAGAACCGGGAGATGCGGGTGGACGTGGTCCACTTGCCCGCGGGACGCTGCTATCGGTTCGAGCCCATGGACTGGGGGTTGATGAGCAATTAGGAGATAGGAGCGTATGGTTGGAGTGGGTCTACTGGATACTCACGTGTATCTTCAGTTGCTACTTCGTCGTGCTGTTGCTGGAATTCAACCGACCTTCGCAGAAGCTGATGGAGCAGATTGATGCCTAGGAGGCTCGACGTCTTGAGATGGCGCGCCGCTTGCAGGCGGCGACTGAGGGCGTTGTTGAGATGGACAGCCGTCTAGAGCGCCTGACCAACCAGATGGATGAGTTGGAGGAATCCCGCATCGCTATTTTGCCAGAGGCCAACAAACGGCTGATGGTGTACGTGCCGCCGGGTCCCTTCACCATGGGTGGCAGGGACGAGGACAGTCCGCGCAACGAGCAGCCGGCCCACACGGTACATCTTACAGGATACTATATAGGCAAGATGCCCGTAACCAACCAGGAGTACAGAGAGTTCGTGCAGTGTACGGGGTATCGCGCGCCCATTCACTGGCAGCGAGGCACGTTCCCCACCGGGATGGGGAAGCACCCTGTGACCAATGTAACCTGGCGGGATCCCTGTGCCTACGCCGCTTGGCGGGGAGCGAAGCTGCCCACGGAAGCCGAATGGGAGAAAGCCGCGCGAGGAACCGATGAGCGTCCGTACCCCTGGGGGGGACGCTTCACCGAGGGGGAGCGCTGTAATGCTAGCGGGCTCATCGGCACCACGACGCCAGTGGACGAGTTTCCCGAGGGGCGAAGCTTCTACGAGGCCTGGGACATGGCCGGCAATGTCTACGAGTGGTGTGCCGATCACTATGACGAGGAGTACTATCACGATAGTCCGGCGACCAATCCCCCTGGACCTGAAGGCGGGCAGGAGGGCACGATTCGTGGCGGATCCTACCAAGAGACTCGGGCGGCCCTCCGCACCACGCACCGC
>CEVA01142575.1_pt1 | contig 10662 bp, 14 predicted proteins | sample 361521 | NCBI WGS metagenome assembly CEVA01 (sample SAMEA2622823, study PRJEB7988) | marine metagenome | isolation source: saline water (ENVO:00002010), including | reverse complement strand
AAATAGTCAGATTCTATTATAAAGGAGACAGAAAAAAAGTCAACCCAAACAAAGAATAAGAGAATTCATTATGAAAAAAGTTTTTTTATATTTTTTTTAATAAACTCTTTATTTTTAATATATTCAAACTTTTTTTTAATAAAAAGTGATCTTAAAGAACATAAAAAAAATCATGTTATTTTATCAATATTTTTATTTATTTTATTAAACTTTTCTTTTTTATTATATAACATTTATGGTAATACACTATACCTGTTAATTTCAGCTTTAATAGTAATATTATTAAATATATCAGCTTTATATAATTTAAATATTATATATAAAAATGATAAATTTTATAATATTTATTTAACAATAATAAAATTATTCTTAATATTTGGTTTTATATTTAATTTATTATTTAATTCAATAATATTATTAGATATACTATCAAGTACAACAAGTTCAGAAATAACAAAACCTTTTATTATTTCTATTTTTAATTATTTATTTGGGATATTTATTTATATTGAAAGCAAAAAAAATGTTAATGATATAGAGCTTGATTATAAAGATTTAAAATATTTTTTAATATATATCTGTTATTTATTTATTTTATTTATTTTATTTATTTACCCGTTTATATTTTGTATTTTTTATTACATTAAAATAATTGAAAAATAATATTTATTTGCTATAATTATAAAATTATAGGAATAGATAATGAATAAAACCAAATACGAAGAAATTTATAAAAAAATAAAAGAAATAAAAGAAAAATCTTTAAATGATTTCATAGAATATTTATGTGAAAATAAACAAGCCAGAGAGATCTGTGATTTATCGTCCACAAAAATTCCAGAGTCTTATTCAAAAATAAAATTAAATGAATTTGAAATTAAGTTATTTGAAAAAAAATACTTTAAAGAAAATACAAGTGAAGAAATTGAATTAGAAAAATCTAATATAGAATTAAATGAATTAGCTATGGAAAAGTTATTAGATAATAATCTAAAACTAAAAAAAGAAGAAAACAATATAAAAATAATAAACCATTTAAAAAAAATAAAAGAAAATAAAAAAATAAATTTAGATTTTTTAAATAATTATATAGAAAAAAATAATAGAAAAAAAGCAAAAGATTTATTACACATAGAAATAATTAATTTAATTAGTGAAATAATAGATAATATAGTTTTTGTTCCTAAATTTTCATTAGATTATTTTAATAATAAATATATTAATTTTCTTTACGATAGAAAACACAATATAAATGATTATAAAAAATTAAAAGACTTCTTTAAAAATTACATAGGCGAAGCAGCAATGGATGCTGAAAACTATAAATGGAAAAGTATTGATTATAAAACAGCATATAAATCAGAAATTAATAGAATAATTGAAAATAATATTTATATAAAAAAAGAGAATAAACTATATATTGAAAAAGAGCTTTTTAGTATAATAGAGAGTATAGATATTAAAGATATTTTTTATTTATATGATATAGAAGAAAATAAAAAAAAGTATAATGTAGCTTTAAATAATTCAAAAAAAGAAGAAGAAATAAATAATGTAATAGATGGTTTTATAGAAAATATAAATAATATAGATAATAAAAAATTCTTATTATTTGTAGATTCTTCAGAAGAATATGAACCCCCAAGTGAAAAGATTTTTGATATAACTGAATATTCTTTTTTTAAAGAATTAAAAACAAGTAATATTAATAAATTTAAGAGTAATTTTGGAAATTATTACTGTGATGCTCATAATTTAAATTTGTTTATTGTACTAGAAGAAACTAATATATTATCTAATAACAAAAAAGTAATAAAATTAAATGCTTTTTATTTGTATAATAAAAGTATACAAAAAATAAAAAAAGAGAAAATAGATTTATCTATTCTCCCTAATAAATTGATTGATAATTATAAAGTTATCTTAAAAGATTAAAGAATCCATTTATAACTTTTGTTAATAAATTCATTAATAGATAAAAAGGCTAATTTTATATTTTTATCTGATTTATTAACTTTTAAATATTTTGGAACAAAATTCTTATCATTAATTTTTGCTTCTACTCCATCATACATTAAATCACCTTTTCTAAAATCGATGCTTTCAAAAAATACTTCTACTGAATTATTATCCAATGATAATGGAAAGCTTTTCAATGTGTGTTTTTCAATAGCACTAGACATAGGTACAACTTGAAAAATAGGTGTATTTATAGGAACAATTGTTCCACGTAAATTTTTTGTATATCCTGTCGAACCAGCAGGTGTAGAAAATAAAATACCATCACCAATAATGAGATCTGAATCAATATTACAATATTTACTTGTTTCATTACTATCAACACAGATATGATATTTTAAAGACTGTGGCTTGGCTCTTTCAATCCAAACATCAGCAAAAGAATCACCTTCAAAAATATTACCAGAGCTATCTTCTGCTCTAAAATGTAACATTGGGAATTCTAATATTTCTAATTTTCTATTAAATAAATGTAATTCTTTTTCTAAATTGATATTATGCATATAATAACCAATGCTGCCAGTATGAATGCCTACAAATGGTATATTTAAATCTTTATAAGATTGAATAGCATCAAGTAATGAGCCATCCCCTCCTAAAACTAAAATATAGTCTGCTTTTTTTATGTTTTTTGTAAAATTCAAATTATTTTCAACATAATTAAAAAATTTAGGCTCTTTGTTTCTGTTATAGTCATTTTCAACTAAATAAAATAAATTCATATATATACCTATATCATTACAAAAATTTTATTTATTATAACATATTATATTTTTTTAATCAATCTCTTTAGATTTATTTTTATAATAACATTGTGCATCTTTTAATTCTGGTTGTAATGTTATATGTCTTATCTCATATTTATTTTCAAGAAAATCATTAATCTTTAATAAAACACAATTCCAATTATCTAAATCTTTAACATCAATATGTGCAGTTAATGATATTTCTTGATCTGTACAACGCCAAACATGTAGATCGTGTAAATCAATTAAATCATCATCAATATTAATAATCTCTTTTTTTAATATTTCTAAATCAATACCTTCTGGTACAGCATCAAGAATTATATTTATTAATTCCTTAAATAAATTAATAGCCATTCTTATTAAAACAATACATACAATTATTGACATGATTGGATCGAATATTACTAAGTCAAAGAAATATATCATTATTCCACTGATAATGGCAGCAATTGAACCTAATATATCACCTATAACGTGTAATTTAGCAGCTTTTGTATTAAGTGATTCATAACCTAAATGAAGTAGTAAAAAGACAAATAAATTAACAATTAATCCGACTGACGCTATAATCAAAACACCCTGTCCATTAATAACAGTTTCAGTAAAAAATCTGCTATAAGTATTACTTGCAATTTCAAAAACAACAAATGATATAAGAATTAAATTAATGATAGCCGCACTAATTTCCATTTTACTTAATCCATAAGTGAATTTTTTTGTAGCTGGTTTAGAGGCAAAGTACATACCAATAGAAGCTATCATAAGAGCTATACTATCAGTTATCATATGTCCAGCATCAGCAATTAAAGCTAATGAATTAAAAACCTGTCCAGTTATATATTCAACTATTCCAAAAGAAAAAGTAACTAAAAAAGCAAAATAAATTTTCATTTTTTTGCTTTATCTACATCTTTTCCGCTATGATCATGTTTCATAAAAAATCCTTAAACTTCTTGACTTTATTTAGTTATTATTTTATTATAACACTATCAACGAGGAAATCAAATGAAAAATAATATAAAAAATATAGGAGATCATATCATAACCCTCGTCTACTAATGTTTAGTGGACGGTAAACACGGAGACTATGATATGAAAAATAAAAAAAGAGCATTAAGAAGATATTTAACTTATATACATGCAAAAAAGCAACAAGAGATAAATAATTTTCATAATATTGATACTATGCATTTAGGATATTTTAAAAAACAGAATGCAATGGATTGTGGGAATTCAAAATGTTTTTTATGTGGAAATGTAAGAAAAAGTAAAAAAAGAAATCCAAAAGATAGAATTACATTACAAGAGTTAAAGCAAAATATTAATTATGCTCAACAAATAAAAGATATATAATAAAAAACCTGCTCGAAGCAGGTTTTTTTAGTTATTGTATTTTTCCTTTAATAATTCTAGTTGCTTCTTTCAATCCATCTTTTCTAATTACAGGAGCAAATTCACTTTGTTTAGAACTTAACATACTAATGCCTTCTGCAACAATATCATAAACTTTAAAAGATTCTTTATCTTTTCTTAATTTAAAAATTAAATCAATATCGGGTTCTCCAGATTTTTTAACCATAACATATACAGTAGACATACTACCAGAGCTTCTTGTTTGTGGATTGATCAAAATAGTATGATTATCATAAAAAGAAAAAGCATTTACAAATAAATCTAAAACATAAGGTTTCATAACTTGCATAAACTCTATTATATCTTCTTTTTCATGGTTTTTAAAATTTTTCCCAATTACTTTCAAAGAAATATATTTATAATCAATGTAATCAGCAAGGTTGTTATTAACAATTATTTCAATTTCTTCTTGTGTATTTTCTTCTTTTGAACCTAGTTGACTAAATACATTTTCTGAAATACTTTCAATAAAAACATATTCAGGAGAATTTTCCTTAGCAAAAATATTAAAACTTAATAATAATGTAAATATAAATATAATTTTTTTCATAATAGTCCTTTTATCTTTAATGCTAATTATATATTAAAAATAAAATTTAACAATATTATACTATAAATTAAATTATAAACTTATAATTTTTAAATTTTCAAATATTTTCTCTTTTTGATATTTATTTAAGAATTTTTTAATTTTTTCAGCTTTTTCTCTATTTAGATTACTATCAATGTAAGAAAACTTTAACTCTATTCTATTATCATATATTGTATAGTTAAAAATTTCACCACCATTTGCATAGAAAAGAGTTTCTACTGAATCTTTTAATACATTAAAATATATTTTATCTTTTTTATATAAAGTTAATTCGTCTATAATCTTTTTTTTCTTTTCTGCTGGTATATAATCAAAACCAGAATCCATTTCATGTTTTTTGTTTTGTATTTTATCTAAATTAAACATAATAACCTCTTAAACACTAAGAATTGATTTAGAAAAAGTTTTTTTCTTATATTTCTTTAAAAAATCTTTTAAAGCATTAATAAATTTATCATTTTTTATATTATCTTTATACTTTAATTTAATTACAATTTCTTCTTCATTAATTTTAAAATTAATCATATCTGATTGATGGTGATCCATAGACTTTAATAGATTTAAAGTATCCAAAATAATATTATAATTTTCATTTTTTTTATTAATAATTAATTTTTCTTTTATAAAAACAACTTCTTTTTGATGATAACAATGATAGCCCCCATCAATCATTTCTTGTTTTTTATGTAATTTTTCAATATTAAACATAAATATCTCCTAAGTTTTATTTATTATACTACATATAAAAAAAAACTGCAAATTAAATTGCAGTTTTTTATATTTTAATATAATAAATTATATTATTCTTTTACTTCTTCAAAATCAGCATCTACAACGTCTTCGTCTTTATCAACTTGATTTTCAGTTGATTCCGTAGATTGACTTTGCGCTTGTTTTTCACTTTCTGCATGTGCCACTTTTTCAAGAGATTCAAAAGCAGAAGTTAAAACACTAACATCATCAGAAGTTAAAGATTCTTCTGCCTTTTTAAGTTCTTCACTTAATTCATCAGAAGGGTTTTCAAAAGAAGATTGAACTTGATTAATGAAACCTTCAAGTTTATTTTTAGCATCAATTTTTTCTTTAAAAATTCTATCTTTTTCTGCATTATCTTCAGCATCTTTAATTAGCGCTTCAATTTCACTATCTGATAAGCCACCAGAAGATTGAATTGTAATAGTATTTTCTTTATTGCTTACTTTATCTTTCGCTCTAACATTAATAATACCGTCAGCATCAATGTCAAAGGTAACTTCAACTTGTGGAACACCCCTTGGCGCAGGATCAATACCTTCAAGATTGAATTCACCTAATGATTTATTATATTTTGCTTCTTCTCTTTCACCTTGTAAAACATGAATAGTTACAGCAGGTTGATTATCAACAGCCGTAGAGAATACTTCTGATTTACTACAAGGGATTGTAGTATTTTTTTCAATAAGAGTAGTCATAACACCACCAGCAGTTTCAAGACCTAATGACAAAGGCGTTACGTCAAGAAGTAGTACATCATTTACGTCACCAGAAAGAACACCACCTTGAATAGCTGCCCCAAGAGCAACTGCTTCATCTGGATTAACATCTTTTTTAAGTTCCTTACCAAAGAATTCAGAAACTTTTTGTTGTACAAGTGGCATACGAGTTTGACCACCCACAAGAATAACATCGTTAATATCACTAATAGAAAGACCTGCATCAGCAAGCGCAACCTTAACAGGCTCAAGGCTTCTTTCAACGAGATCTGATACTAATGATTCAAGTTTAGCTCTTGTAATTTTAATTGCCAAATGTTTAGGTCCAGTAGCGTCTGCTGTAACATAAGGTAAATTAACCTCTGTTTGTGTTGTCGAAGAAAGTTCTACTTTTGCTTTTTCTGCTGCTTCTTTAATACGTTGCATAGCAAGAGAATCTTTTCTAAGATCAATTTTATTTTCTTTTTCAAATTCTGAAACAATATAATCAATTACTGCATTATCAAAGTCTTCACCACCTAAGAATGTATCACCATTTGTTGATAAAACTTCAAAGCTTTTTTCGCCATCAATTTCATCAATTTCGATGATAGAAATATCAAAAGTACCACCACCTAAGTCATAAACCGCAACGACTGTATCTTCTTTGTTTTTATCCATACCGTATGCAAGTGCCGCTGCTGTCGGTTCGTTAATAATACGTCTAACATTTAGACCAGCGATTTTACCTGCATCTTTTGTTGCTTGTCTTTGAGCATCATTAAAATAAGCTGGTACAGTAACTACAGCTTCTGTTACTTTTTCACCTAAGTAATCTTCTGCTGTTTTCTTCATTTTCTTTAATATTTCTGCTGAAATTTGTGGTGGTGCTAATTTTTTATCTTTAATACCAACCCAAGCATCACCATTATCAGCTTGAACGATATTAAAAGGCATAAGATTAATATCTTTTTGAACTACTTTATCTTCAAATCTTCTTCCAATTAATCTTTTAATAGCAAAAACAGTATTTTCAGGATTAGTAACACGTTGTCTATTAGCAGGTTGGCCTACAAGAACTTCTTCATCTGTATAAGCGATAACGGAAGGAGTTGTTCTATTACCCTCAGAGTTCTCTATTACTTTTGATTTAGCGCCATCAAGAATAGCTACACATGAATTTGTTGTTCCAAGATCGATACCAATTACTTTACTCATTTAATTTTCTCCTATAAATTTTGGGCATATTATAATATTTTTTAAAATAAATTGCAAGTATTATTTGATTTATTATGAGAATTTGTTATTATATACAATTTGAAAGGAGTTTAAATGTATAAAAATTTACTGTATCCAATTTGCTTTTCTTTATCAATTAATTTTTTATTGTTATTTGTTTACCCATTAGTGTTATTAAACGTTTTTTTTGGGCTTTCATTAGTTATACTCTGTTTTCTTTATCAAGTATTTTTGGTATTTCCCGTTGTATTCTCAACATTTAAAAAAGAAAAGTTTAATGAATTGGATAAGTTAATGGAAAATAAAACATTAAAACAAAAATTTATATCTTATAATAAATATTCAAAAATTTTTTGGAGAATTTAATTTGGAATATATAGAAAGAGTAAAAAGTTACGCATTTTGGTTATTAGGGCTAAAAGATTTCACAGAGCAAGAACTTAAAGATAAAATAATTAAAAAATATGAAAAAGTAGATTTAGAAGAACTTGAAAAAATTATCCAATATTTAAAAGAATCTGGTTATGTTAATGATGAAGAATATGCTAAATCATTTATAAGAAGTAAATATAATCAAGGATATGGTTGGATTAGAATAAAAGGCGATCTTGTTTATAAAAAAAATATAAAAGAGCATTTATTTTCAGAAGAAAAAAATAATTATGATTGGTTTCAATTAGCAAAAGAAATAAAAATAAGAAAATATAAAGACAAAGAATTTTCAGATTTTAAAGAAAAACAAAAAGCAATGAATTACTTAATAAGAAGAGGTTTTTCTTATGAAGAAGTTGAATATGCTTTTGAAAAAGATTAAATTTTTCTTTTTCTATTTCTTTTATTTTCTTTTTGTAATTCTTTTAAAACTTCTGGTGATAAATCAAACGCTTTTAATGTTCTTTTCATTATTTCAACACAACGAGTACTTTGTTGCATAAAGCCAGTACCACGAGCTAAGTGATAAGGTGGTTCTTCTCCAAGTTCTGTATACTGAGTCTTTGTCGGATCTAATATTTCATTTGTAAATTTATTTTGAATAAACCAATGTGTATCTCCATTTTCTTCTTTACAAACTCGTGGATTATATACATTAGAGTGTCCACATAAATAATATAAGGCTTCTGCCGCAGCATAACAATGACCAGTTGTATGTATTTCATTAACTCTATTTTTCCACTGACCTTTTAATAAATCAGGTGTTAATATATCTTTATTTGTCATGATTTCATTACATATAACTTCAGACTCTATTGTATTGCATAAATCGTAATATAAATATTTATTTTCTTTTTTCATAATCAACCTCTAAATACATTATATCAAAAAAAAAATAAAATTATATATAACTAAAAGATATATAAATAATGTAAAATTCAATGTATAGTTATATAATAAATTAATAAGGAAAAAAATGGATTTTAAAAATTTAACAGCAGAAGAAAGAGTAGACTTTATTTTAAATAATTTTGAAAAAGAAATAGTACTAACATCAAGCTTTGGTGCTCAATCAGCAGTATTATTACATATGTTATTAAATCAAAATCCTAACTTGAAGGTTGTATTTTTGGATACTCAATATTTATTTCCTGAAACTTATCAATTTGTTGAAGATTTGAAAACTAAATTAAATATTAATCTTTATACTTATAAATCTTTATTATCTAAACAAGAACAAGAAAAAAAGTATGGAAAATTATGGCTACAAGGAAAAGAAGGATTAGATAAATATAATTATTTAAATAAAATAGAGCCAATGGAAAGAGCAATAAAAGAACTAAATATAAAAACTTGGGTTTCAGGAATAAGAAAAAATCAAAGTAAAAACAGAGAAAGTAAAAATTTTACAGAATTAAAAAATGAAATAATGAAAGCTTATCCAATATTGGATTGGACAGATAAAGATGTTTACTTATATTAAAAAAAACATAATCTTCCTTATCATCCTTTATGGCATAAAGGTTATATATCAATAGGTGACGTTCATTCAACTAAATCAATAAATGAAGTTGATAATATAGAAGAAATAAGATTTAATGGTGTACAAAGAGAATGTGGTCTTCATTTATAATAAATTTTATTTATTGATAATTTTGATAAATTAATATTTTTAATGTCACTTTTATTTATTTTGCTTATAGTGCTGTTGGTGTAAGAATATCCACTTATAATATCAATTTTATTACCATTAGACTTAATATTTGAATATTTCTTTATAAAGAAATAAAAATCTCTATAAAAAAACTTATCTATGATTTCTTCTAGTATTAGCTTATTAACTTCCTGATCCTTTTGCTTTAACTTTAAAGTAATAGAGTTATTATCAGATTTTATATATATTGTAATATCTTGTTTTAAAAGTTCATTATTAACTATATTATATATTTTTTCTTTTTTTAAATATTCATTTTCATTAATATTATTTTTATTTAATAATTCATTATAAATGTTTTCTTTATTTTTAAAAATATCTTTAATTTCAATATTTTGAATTTTATTAAAAAACAATTCTATAAAGTAATTATATTTTGCTTTCTCAATTTTTAAATTATTTAAAATTAAATAAAAATAATTTTTATGTTTACTTATTAAATAATCCTCAACATCTTTTATATAGTCAAGATATTCAAGCCCTTTTTCTGTATATGGTTCGAATAATAAATCTTCTAATTTTTTTAATTTTTTTATATTATAATTGTATTCTGTTCTATAATGTGTATGTGTTTTTTTATTGGATATAACATTGCAAATTCTTTCATTACAAAGAATGTGAATAAGATCAGGAAATATTTTTAAATTAAGGAAGTTATTTAAACTAAAATTTAATTCTTTATTATTAGTAAAGTTTATAAAAATATCAAGATTTTTAAAAATATTCATAGTGCTCAATCCTCAAAATTGCTTGGATTATATAATAAAATAAAAAATTAATCAAGAACTTTCGATTTCAGATATTTTTATTGATATTTTTTTTAATATTTTTTTTTATTGATTCTTGTTGTAATAGAATATCGTTTTCTTTGCTATTATAGATTCCTAAAAGATAATTTTTTGTATAAGAAAGTAAAGATTTATTTTGTTCATTAATTTTATTACTATTTAATAAAATATCTATTTTATTAACTTTTTCTTTTATCATATTGTTTAGCTTAACTTGATCCATGAACTACCAACACTAAATCAAAGATTTAGAATTGGTTTCCCT
>CEVA01071023.1_pt1 | contig 10668 bp, 7 predicted proteins | sample 361521 | NCBI WGS metagenome assembly CEVA01 (sample SAMEA2622823, study PRJEB7988) | marine metagenome | isolation source: saline water (ENVO:00002010), including | reverse complement strand
CTTACACGCTTCCGTTTGCTCACCTGAATCTCCGTCGAAATCCCTTCGGGGAATTCTCGGCCGAGGAGTGGACCGCGTTGGCGGACGTGGAAGTGGAGGAATTCGACGAGTTTCTCCGCGAGCCGGGCTCGGTTGTCCAGTTCCTCGGAGAAAAAGGGTTCGGCAAGACGACTCACCTGCTGGCCATCCGGGAGAGGTTTCCCGGTGCCGCTTACGTGCACATTCCCGAGGGAGAACGTGCTGAGGTTCCGGATGGGAATCCGCAGATGATTGACGAGGCACAGCGACTGACCTGGTGGCAGCAGCACCGGATATTTCGCTCGGATATTCCACTGGTACTGGGGACCCACCGGGATTTCGGTCGCCAGTTGGCACGTGCCGGACGGCGGGTGCGAACCGTGGCGGTCGACGACCGGATGAATCCCACGCGGTTGACCCGGATTCTCAACAGCCGGATCGAGTGGGTCCGACGGGATGAGGGGCCGGTGCCAAGCGTGCGGCACGAGACGGCCGCGAGGATGCTCGAGACGTTTGGTCCCGATGTCCGCCGGATCCAGCGAGAACTCTACATGACATTCCAGGACATGAAGGACGGTATCCGCGATGTCTAAGTGCGATATTTCGATCAAGTTCGATCGGCCCGATCGAACCTACCGCGGTGGTGAAACGGTTTCCGGCGAGGTCCACGTCCAGGTCAACAAGGACATCACCAGCGACGGGATCCACTTGACCAGCTTCTGGAAGACACACGGGTATGGCAACACCGACGGCGGTGGTGACCACAGTGAGACGCTGGCCGACAAGAGCCAGTTGACGGCCGGGCAAACCATGACGTTTCCATTTTCGTTCGTCGCCGACCGCCAGCCGATGACCTACCACGGCCACCACATCAACGTCGACCATTACGTGAAAGTCGCCGTCGATGTTCCGTGGGCATTCGATCCGAAGGCCGAGGAGGAGTTCATCCTGGTGCCGGGCAAGCGGCCTCCGGAGATGACCGGGAAGCGGGACGAGATCATCGATTTCACGCCCGAGACGCCGACGCAACTCGGCGCGGGGTGTAAGACGGCTCTCTACATTTTCCTGGCCGTCATGCTCTTGGCGCTGTCGGTAGTTCTCATCTGGTTTCTGCCGATTGCCATGTTGATCCTGGGGGGGATCTGGGTCCGGAAAAAGATGTTGGCCAGTCGTTTGGGGGAGGTGGAACTGAAGACTCCGCACCTCCTGGTCGGTGCGGGCGAGGACTGGCCGGTGGAACTGAAGTTCACGGCGAAGAAGACCTGCCAGATCAACGGGATCCAGGTGAAGATCCGCTGTCGCGAGTCGGCAACATCCGGCAGCGGCACCAACAAGACCACCAGGCGACACACGGTCCTGGAAAGGGTGCACAATCTGGAGCCGGCCACCCAGCTGACCGCCGGCGAGCTCTTCCACAAAAGCTACGGTGTTCCGTTTCCCGAGACGCGAGCGTACAGCCTGGACGAGGGTTCCAACGACATCGTGTGGACGGCCCAGGTGCGAATCGACATCCCGGTGTTTCCCGACTGGACGAACAAGCAAACGGTGCAGTTTTTGCCCGCCGAGTTTTTCGATGACGATGGAACGGAACAGGCGGAATCCGAGCCGGTTGCGGCAACTCCAGATCCCGCCCGGTCAACATCCGATCCCGCCCGGTCAACATCCGATCCCGTTGATGAGGCTCCAGATCCCTGGTTGGCAGAAGCCCCGTCCGACTTTTCCGCGGAGCCACCGTCGACAGAAGAACCGGCTGCCGTTCCCGAACCGACCACCGCACCCTCGCAGTCCTCGCCGATACTCCCGCTGGTGGAACAGATCCGGGCGGCCGACAGGTTCGGCGACGAGCGGGAGAGAATTGTCGAGTCGTGGTCTGACCGGGAACTGGATATCACTGTCGAGATCGACCGTGTGTCGTCGACATTCAGTTCCGACGCCGCCGAGGCCTACCGAAACGGATGGACAGTCACGGGCACCGTTGCCGGAACCGAACAGGCGATCGAGGTGCTGACGCCCGCGGACCGGTCCGTTGACGGCCTCGGGCGTGGTGAGCAGTGGCCGACCCGAATCGTGGTCTCCAAATGGGACTCGCTCTACAATCGCATCTCGGCACTCGACGTCACGGGACAGTGACCCGGCTTCCGCCTGTCGCAAATCAACTCGAACCGGAAACGCTCACCATGTCTGCTCCTCGTGTCACGTTGTTGTTGGCCTGCCTGCTGATCCCGATGATGTTCGGTTCGGCAACTGCCCAGGAGAACTGGCCGCGGTTCCGTGGAGTCGATGCCAACAGCGCGGTGGCCGACGATCCTCGACTGCCCGACACCTGGAACAAGACGACCAACGTGAAATGGAAGGCCGAGATTCCCGGATCGGGCTGGGGCAGTCCGATCGTGTGGGGTGACCGGGTGTTCGTTTCTTCGGTCCACAGTGATGCCGACTACGAGAAGCCCAAGGCGGGACTGTACCTGGGTCGAGGGCGTCCGGTGCCGCCGGACACGATTCATCACTGGATGGTCTATTGCCTGAGCCTGAAGACCGGGAAGCTGATCTGGAAGCACGAGACGCATTCGGGCAAGCCGAAGATGCCGCGGCATCCCAAGAGCAGTTACGCGGCCGAGACGCCCACGACCGACGGCAAGCGCCTGTACGTACTCTTCGGTGACCTGGGCCTTTACTGTTACGACCTCGGTGGCAAGCTGTTGTGGACTCACGCCATCGCACCCCGCAAGACGCAGTTCGGTTACGGAGCCGCCGCGTCGCCGGTGGTCGAAGGTGGCCAGGTCATCTATGTCTATGACAACCACGAGTCGTCCTACATCGAGGCTCTTGACGGCGCCACCGGGAAGTCGCGGTGGAAGGTCAAGCGTGACGAGAAGAGCACCTGGGCGACTCCGTTCGTCTGGAATCACGCCGGCGGGACCGAGATCGTGGTGGCCGGCCGGAAGGAAAACCGGGCGTATTCTCCGGACGGCGACCTGCTGTGGCATTTTGACGGTCGGATGTCGGTACTGACGATCCCCTCGCCGCTGGTCGCCGATGGCCTGCTCTACATCACCTCCGGTTACTTCCAGGACCAGAAGCGACCGGTGTTCGCCGTGGCCCCCGGAGGGCGAGGGAACATCGCGTTGAAGACCGGCCAGACTTCCAACGAACACATTCGTTGGTCGTTGCAGAAGATGGGGCCCTACAACACGTCACCGATTGTCTACAAGGGGCGGTACTTCACGCTGTTGGATCGCGGCATGGCCACGTGCCACGACGCCGAGACGGGCAAGTTGATCCACAACCGGGTGCGGTTCCCCCGGGGAGCCTCGTTCACCTCCTCGCCGTGGGCCTACAACGGCAAGATCTTCTGCCTGGACGAACGGGGGACGACACACGTGATCCCCGCTGACGGCAAGTTCCGGGTCGAGCGGACCAACCCGCTGGGGGAACTCTGCCTGGCCACCCCTTCGATCGCCCAGGGGCGGTTGCTGATCCGTACCGTCGCTCACGTCTACTGCATCGGCAAGTAAGGTCGGTCCCCGGGAGTCATCACCAGATGCTTCGATCTCTCGCAGTTGTTGCCACGGCCTGTCTGTTCGCTGCACTGTCCGCATCCCCGGTTCGTGCGGCTGACCGCCCGAACATCGTGCTGATCTTTGTCGATGACCTGGGCTGGAAGGACATTGGCTGCTACGGCAACGGGTTTGTCGAAACGCCCCGGATCGATCGCCTGGCCACCCAGGGGCTTCGGTTCACCGATTTTTATGCCTCCGGAGCGGTCTGTTCGCCGACCCGTTGTGCCCTGCAGTCGGGTCAGAACCAGGCCCGGATCGGGATCACCGATTTCATACCCGGCCACTGGCGGCCGTTCGAACGGGTGATCACGCCGCGGCCCACGATGGCGTTGCCACTGGAGACAGTGACGGTTGCCGAGGCGCTCAAGGCATCCGGCTACACCACCGGCTACGTCGGTAAGTGGCACCTCGGAAACGGTCCCCGGTACCACCCTGCCCGACAGGGTTATGACTTTGCAGCGGTGATCAACGGTCCGCACCTGCCGGGTCGTTATCGCGTGCAGGGTCGGCCCGATCTGAAACCTCGGACCGGGCAGTACCGCACCGACTTCGAAGCGGATCTCTGCATCGACTTCATCAGGAAATCCACAAAGAGCAGGACGCCGTTTTTCCTGATGCTTTCACCCTACGCGGTCCACATTCCGCTGGGGGCGATGTCGGCCAAGGCCGAGAAGTACCGCCGGAAGGCGGCGGCGATGAATCGCAAACTGCCACACCCGATCTATGCGGCGATGATCGAGCACACCGACGACATGGTGGGACGGATCGTTGACGCGGTCGAGGCCGAGGGGCTGACCGACGAGACGATGATCATCTTCACCTCCGACAACGGCGGACTCCACAAGCGATACGATTACCAGCCGGCCGCCGACGACATCGTCGCCACGCAGGCCCCGCTGAGAGGAGAAAAGGGCACGCTGTTCGAAGGCGGAGTCCGTGTTCCGTTGATCATCAAGTATCCGCCGATGACAAGGGCGGGAACGGTCAGCCGCGAGCCGACCATCACCCACGACTTCTACCCGACGTTTGTCGACCTGGCCGGGGGCAAGCTGCCGGTGAATCAGCCGATCGACGGCCACAGCCTGAAACCGCTGCTTGCGGATCCGAAAGCCAGGCTGACTCGAAAGGCCCTGCACTGGCACTACCCGCACTACCACCACGACCGTCCGGCCAGCAGCATTCGCGAGCGCGACTGGAAACTGATCGAGTACCTGGACGGTTCGGGGGACGTCGAGTTGTACAACCTGGCCAGTGATATCGGCGAGAAGCAGAACCTGGCGAGTGAGAAGGCGGGTCGAGCGGCCGATCTGAAGCAGAAGCTCAGGACGTGGCGCCAGTCGGTGCTGGCCCACATGCCGCTCCCCAATCCCGGCTACGACCCCGACAAGGCGGCCCAGTGGTGGAGCACCCGATCGGGCAAGCCGGTCCCCAGCCGCCGCCGCAAGCGGTTTCCACCGACCGAAAAGGGTCGGTAGAGGCGTTTTCGCCTGGTGCCCCGAGGTTTCAGCGGCCTCCTGTGAACCGAAGCGAAAACAGGTTGGCGTCGTGCATCCGGAATCTCAGCCTGACGGTTTTCCCCGACAGGCTGCCGAGATCCGGTCCCGACTTCCAGGTGACGACCTGGTCGATCCGGTCACCGATCATCTCGGGGCAATCGGCCAGGGAGAATCCCTGGATCGGTTTTCCCTCGTCATTCTGGATCTCGACTCGCAGGCCGCCGACTGCCGATGTGGCGTAGTTGATCTGCAGGGACTTGCCGTCGAAACGCAGCGGCCGAGTGACCAGGTCGCCACCGGCGTAAGGCGCCTCGATCGAAGCCAGGCCGTCGGTCCGGAAGACGAACCGACGGACATGACAACTGGTCTGGCCGTTGTGACGAGTGACCCAGACGGACATCTCGCGCGGGCTGGTCGGATGCAGGCCTCGCAGCGTGTAGTTGGAACGCGTGGTCCAGTTCTCGGCCCCCGGTCCCGGTCGCACGATGCCCTCCATGAACAACCGGTCGTAGTGGGCACTGGCCCGGGTGGTCAGCATCACCGTGTCGGCACAGTCACCGATCAGCCATTTCAGCGGGTCGTCGACATCGCTTCGCGAGGGCTTGAGCTTCGCGCCCTCGGCTCGCGACAGGGCCTGTCGTGTCTGGGCCAGGCGATTGGAGAGCGCGACGTAGATTTGTGGTGCACGGAAGTAGGGCATCGTCTGGTTGTTGTAGTGGTGGTCGGGGGGCAACAGCCCGACCTTGCCGAAGGTCATCGGGCGGGGCTTGGTCCAGTTGAGCAGGTCCTTGGATGACATCCGGGCCACGGATCGGCGATTCGGATCCCGGGGATTCGGCGGGCTGACCTTGATCGCGTACCGGAGGTAGATCACGTACTGCTGTTCGACCTCCGACCAGAACATCGACTCGAACCCGTCGAAGGCACCGTAGAGCCTGGTGTGGATGATCGGCTTGTCACGGAGCTTGCTGAAACGGAAGCCGTCACCGGAGATCCAGGCGATCACACGGGTTCCGCCACGGCCTTCGATCAGAGTGAACGCCTTGAACCGTTCGGACGGCTTCACCCCCGGTCGCCGGTCCAGGAAAATCTCGGGCATCGGACCCTTGTCAGAGACCATCAAGCGGCCGTCGACTGACCCGACCAGGTTGTTCTTCCGGTTGCCGTCGATTTCGACGATGCCCAGCAACGGCTTCTTCCAGTGCACGCCGTCATGGCTGACAGCGACCGCCAGGCGGTTCGACGCGCTGTAGTAGAGCAGGAACCGCGGCTTGTCATTGGCCGAGTGGGTGTCGTGGATCACCGACACGCCGTTGTAGAAGTGTTTCTCCCAGGGCCGGTCGAGTGTCACCGAAATTTCGGCCGGACGAGGACGATGCAGCCGGTGACGGACTCCCTCGAGACGATCGACCAGGAAGCCGTCGACAAACAATTCGCGACGCGATCCGATGTCGGCGGGCTTGGCTGCCGGGGCCGGTGATGCTGTGAGCAAGGAAACGAAGAGGCAGCCGGAGAGAACGAGGCCGAGTCGTGGAATCATGGGAAAGTCCCGATTAAAGCTGCGCACCGGTCACCGGTTTGCTTGAACTGGAAGTGGGAAGAGCCAACGGTCAGTCGGCCATCAACTTCAACATCTGTCGGCCCAGCGAGTTGCCGAAGCGGACGAAGAACTTGCCGCTGCCCAGGTAGTGATACGGCCGGTCGCTGCCCACCACGCACCACTCGGCAAAGTGCTGGGCCCAGCCCTTCTTGTAGACCGCCAGGGAATCGAGCGAGTAGACCTTGTAGCTCTCGACCGAGGCGACATTGCCCTGGAATTCGGGAGCCTTGGCCGCTTCACGCTGGGCAACCGATACGGCGTTCTTGCCGACAGCCTCCTCGGTGATGCCGGTTCCCATCACGCCGATCACGAACGGCATCTTCGGAGCCTTGTACTCCTTGCGCACGTCCTTGATGAAGGCGATCATGTTGTCCTTGTAGTTGTCGCGGAAGGCGGGTGAGAACTGGTCGTTGAAGCCCTGGAACCAGACAAACCCGGCCATCTCGTGACCGGCGGAGGCGTCGTATTCGGGATGGTGCTTCCCCAGGTCCTTCAGCACTGCGTGAACCGCCTCGTTCATCATCCGGTAGTTCAACCCGGCGTTCTTCTTGATCTCCTCAACCTTGTCTCCCTCCAGTTCCTTCTTGCTCAACTGGTACGTGCCGGCCGAGGGTGGTCGGAAGTTGTAGTGCAACGATTTGCCGCCCCAGGAGGTCTTGATCAGCAGGATGGGAGCGTCGAGTTTCTTGGCGATGGAAAGCCCGAACCCGAGTTCAGGGCCGATCTTGTCGCGGTTGCCACCGAATCCGACCGTCAGCGGACCCGACCGGCGATTCCTGTCGGCGATCGAGGTGATGTGGACTCGCTTGGAGACCACAAAAGCCTGCTTGATCTTGTTGGACTTTGCGGTGAACTCGCCGCCGAGCTTCTTGATTTCCGCCCGGGCCTTTGCGATGGCTTCCTCGCCGGTGATCTCCTTCTTGCGGATCTTCTGGTTCAGGTCGTTGCGAGCGATCATCGTGGCGATCTGATCGTCGACCATCGCCCGGGTCACCTTGGCGCCGTCCTTGAAGACCAGCTTTGCCAGTTCCCGGACCTCCGGTTCCTTGGCCGTGAACAGCGTCGGGATGGTGATGAAGTTGGCGTGACCGACCATGTTGGACTGGCCCGCGAGGATGAAGACCTGGAGCTTCGGCTTGGCCGCCTGCGCCGTCTCGGGGGCAAGCAGGCAGGCAGCGACCAGGAGCAGGGCTGCGAGGGCTGTGCGTTTCTTCATGATGATCAATCGTCCTGGGAGGTGTGAGAGAGCATCATCTTCCCGGCGCGGTGTCGGGAAGACAACCGATGAAACCGGTTCAGTGTTCACTGGACCGTGCGGTTGGTGCCCTCGAGCTGATTGAGCGCCCGGTTCATGACGCGGACGCGGTACTTGCCCCTGGCATTGAAGCCTTCCTGGAACTCGAGCCCGACACGCATCTGTTCGAGCACCGGTCGGGCCTGTTCATCGATTTCGTCCAGGACAATGGCCGCCTGCAGGCGTTCCCACTGGTTTCCGGTCTTCAGTTCGTTGATCAGAACGGGCAGGGCCTTCTCGGGGTGCTCGAGGTGGCAGAGGGCCCGGGCCAGGGCGATTCGCACCGAGGCCGACTTGTCGTCCAGGCCCCGTTCGGCGGCCTCTCGGGCCTTGATCTTCAACGTGCCGGATACGGCCCTGGACTTTCCGGCGGCAACATTGCCGACGCCGGTGGCGGCCCAGTAACGGACCGCCGCGTCCGAAGCGGCGAGTCCGTTGATCAGTTCGGCAAACGCCTTGTGTCCCGATGAGGCCCTGGCAGCCATTTTGGCCAGCAGGCGATTGGTCTCCTTGGCACCTTCCTGCCTGAGGATCGCGTAGCTGTTGCCCAGTTGCCGCGTCCTCTCGGTGATGATTCCCTCGGGAACCAGTCCGAGGTCTCCGGTATCCCGAACCCACTTGAGATGCTTGGCTCTCATGCCGACCAGGTGACAGTGATGCTCCTTGTCGCCTGCCAGGTTGTTGAGTTCGTGCGGATCGGCCTGGCAGTCGTAGAGTTCCTCGACCGGTTTCCGGCTGGCGAAGAACCGTTCGGCTTCCGGAGACAACGTCCCCGCCTTGTGCAGCCGCCGGAGTTCGCGCATCGTCGCCCCCTTCTCGGGGGTGTTCATGTACTGGTAGAAGGTCTTCAGCGGTTCGTAGTTGCGGATGTACTTGTACCGCTTGCCGCGGACCATGCGGATGATGTCGTAGCGTTCGTCCATGCGATCGCGGGCTCCGAAGACGTACTTGCGGAGTTGACCGAGATCACGTCCCAGGAACGGCTGGCCCTGGACGTGGTCGGGAATTTTCAGTCCGGCCAGTTTCAGCACGGTCGGTCCGAGGTCGATCGAGCTGACCATCTGATCGGTGACGGTGCCCGGTCGGCCCTGTCCCGGTGCCGGTCCCCCGGTGCCCCGGTACTGTTCGGGGATCCGGACGATCAGCGGAATGTGTGTGCCCGAGTCATAGAGCCACCGCTTGGCGCGCGGCAGGCCGATGCCGTGGTCGGACCAGAAGAAGATGATCGTGTTCTCGTACAGACCGTCGTCCTTGAGTTCCTGGATCAGTTTGCCGGCCCACGTGTCCATCGCCGTGATCAACTCGTAGTTCCGCTTCCAGTCCTCACGAACAACGGCTGTGTCGGGGTAATAGGGCGGCAGCGTGGTCAGCCGGGCGGCGTCCTGTCGCTGTTCGGGTTTCAGTCCCCGAGTCACCGACCGGTATTTTTCTGCTCTCGCGATTCCACTTTCGTGGCAGCCGGTGAAATTGAACACGGCGAAGAACGGCTGGTTCTTGTCCGGGCGTTTCCGCCAGTGTGCCGCTTTGCCTTTCGCGGCGTCCCATGTCTCTCGGGGATGTCGGAACTGGTAATCGGTCTTGGACCGGTTCGTGCAGTAGTAACCGGCCCGTCGCAGGTAGACCGGGAACGGCTTGATGAAGTCCGGCAACGTGGCCGTACACCTCATGTGATGGGTTCCAAGTGTCGTCTGGTACATGCCGGTGATGATGCCGCTGCGGCACGGGGCACAGACTCCGGCAGTAGTGAAAGCGTGGGTGTAACGGACGCCTTCACGAGCCAACTGATCCAGGTGGGGCGTGATCGCGTGAGGATCGCCGTAACAGCCCAGGTGCGGGCTGATGTCCTCGCACGAGATCCAGACGATGTTCGGCTTCGAGGTTTTTTCGGCCAGGACCGTGTGTGGGAGAACCACCAGCAGACCGATTGCCATGGCCAGTGAGGCTGTCGGGGTTGGCCGTTGTGATTGCCGCATGGGAGAGACCACCTGGGCGGAGACGGGTCGATCGAACGGCACAGGTGGAAAATTTGCGAGTCCATGGCCTGCACAGGACATGGTAAGAGGTTCATCGACGACGTGGTACCGGGTTGTTGGTTGTGTGAGTGGGGAGGCGGAAATGACCGAACCGCCCGACCACAGGGTCGGACGGTTCGGCGATCGACAACCAGGTCGCGATTCAACTTCGGGATCGGCGAGGAACCTCCGAGACCTGCGGGAAGAGACGCTTGATCGCATTGACCGAGTCCTCTTCAGCACCGGAAACGAAGTTGGCCGCACGCTGGGCCAACCTCAACAGTTTCGAGATCAACCGCCGGAGCACGTTCGGCGGCACATCGTCCTCGAGGGCCCTCAGCGCCCTGACACCTTCCATGGCGAACTCACGGATCTTGCCGTGTGTCTTGTCGCCGATCGACTCGATCCTGTCGATCGCCTCGCCGGCCAATCCTCGGGCACGTTCATACATGCCCGCGTTCAGCAGGCGACGGATTCGGGGAGTGGTCTCGTCGACCACGTCGTCCATCGCGTCGGCACCCCGGAACGTCACCGAGACGATGAGACGGGCGTACTCGGCGTAAACATCAACTGGATCGTCGCGGTGATCGGCTCGAACCTGGTTGGGAAGCACTAGGCCCATCGACAACACCGCGACGCCAAGCAGCAGCACTTGCAGTTTACGCATCGTTTCAGTCCTCCAGAACGG
>CEVA01514423.1_pt1 | contig 10675 bp, 11 predicted proteins | sample 361521 | NCBI WGS metagenome assembly CEVA01 (sample SAMEA2622823, study PRJEB7988) | marine metagenome | isolation source: saline water (ENVO:00002010), including | reverse complement strand
AAGTCCCATTATTGGACTGATCAATAAAAGCATCCCATCTTTTTTCTTCTTTTTTAAACTTTTTTACTATTATACTCATTATTTTTTATTTATTAAATAAATTTACTATTTATGATTTATTAAGTCTGTATAAATTAAATGAAATCATTGTTTAAGGATTATTAAAATATATAATGAAAATTAGTAATATTCACGCAAGACAAATTTTAGACTCAAGAGGAAACCCTACAATTGAAGTAGATGTTCATATAAATGATTCTATTTGGGGAAGAGCTGCGGTCCCTAGTGGTGCATCTACAGGTAAATTTGAAGCAGTAGAATTACGAGATAATAATAATACATATATGGGAAAATCTGTTTCAAAAGCAGTAGAAAATATTAATTCTATAATTGCAAAGGCAATAGTAGGCATGAACGTATATGATATAAAATCTATTGATACAGCAATGATAGAACTTGATGGAACTAAGAATAAAAAAAATCTTGGTGCAAATTCCATCCTTGGAGTTTCTATGGCTACAATACGTGCTGCTGCTGCTGCTAAAAAACAATATTTATTTGAATATCTTCACGTAGGAGAAAATTATATTTTGCCCACTCCTATGATGAATATCCTAAATGGTGGAAGTCATGCAGATAACAATGTTGATATACAAGAATTTATGATTTTTCCAATAGGTGCTAATTCTTTTTCCTCTGCCCTTCAAATGGGAATGGAAATATTTCATACTCTTAAATCTATCTTAAAAAAAAGAGGTTTAAATACAAATGTAGGAGATGAAGGAGGATTTGCTCCTGATTTACAATCAAATGAAGATGCTATAGAACTTCTTATGGAATCTATCATAAAATCTGGATACAAATTAGATACAGAAGTAGCTATTGCTTTAGATGTTGCCTCAAGTGAACTTTTTAACACAAAGACGCAACTTTATGAATTAAATTCCGAGAAAAAATTTCTATCCTCAGAAGAAATGATTGAATACTATGTAAAACTTTGCAATCAATATTCAATAATATCTATAGAAGATGGGCTTGATGAAAATGATTGGAATGGATGGAAAAAATTAAATGCAACGCTAGGAGATAAAATTCAAATTGTAGGGGATGATTTAACAGTTACTAATCCAATTCGATTACAAAAAGCTATTAAAGAAGAATCTATGAATGCTATTTTAATTAAACTAAATCAAATTGGAACAGTAAGTGAAACTATAGAGGCAATTAATATGGCGCATTCTTCAAGAATGGCTACTATTATTTCACATCGTTCAGGTGAAACAGAAGATACTATTATTGCAGATTTTTCTATAGCAACTAATGCATGTCAAATTAAAACAGGTTCTTTATGTAGATCTGAAAGAGTTGCAAAGTATAATCAACTTTTACGCATTGAAGAATATTTAAAAAATAACTGTAAATATGCTGGCAATAATTTTTTAAATCATTGAAAAGAAAAAAAAATACAAAAGTATCACCTAAAAAAATATTTTTTTTTATAATTATTATTCTAGGTTTTATTCCATTATTTTTCAATGAATTAGGGCTTTTCAAATGGTATCAATTAAAAAAAGAGCGGAACCAAATACAAATTGAAATTGATGAATTAATGCTTAAAGAAAAAAAACTTTTAGATAAATTATATCGATTAGAAAATGATGATGATTATGTAAAGAAAATTGCTAGAGAGAAATTTCACATGGTAAAATCTGGAGAAAAAAACTTTCATGTAATTGATAAAAGAAAAAATAAATAATATTATGTTATTTTTTATAAAAAAAATATTATTTCTCATATCAATACTTTCTCTTTTTTATTCTCAAGAAGAAACATTTACTAAAACTGAATTATATAATATTTATGGTAATAAATATCTTTCTATTGTAGAATATGCAAATGAACAAAAAATACCTTTAAAATTTTATACAGAAAAAAATAAATTAGAATTTCAACTTGATAATTTTAAATTTTTAATCTCTCCTCATTCTTCTTTTGTAAAAGTTAATGAAAATATTTATCATATGAATTCTCCGATAATTTTTGATGGTAATGATTTTTTAATTCCTATAAAACCATTTTTTGATATTATTAATCAATTAGGAATAAATATTTTCACTATAGATTCTTCAGAAAAATATATTATAACATCAATTCCTCAGTACAATATCAGCCACGTTGATATTATAAATAAAGAAAATGGTGATGTTATTATTATTAATTCTAAAATAAAATTTCCAATAAATAAACTATCTGCATCTATCACTAATGCTGGATGGTTAAACGTTACAATTACTGGAGCGATTATAGATTCATTAAAATTAGTGAAATCCTTTATTCATAATCCTGTTTCTCGTATAAGGATGATTCAATCAATAGAATCTGCTCAAATTTCTTTTCTTTTAAAAACAAAAGTTGATGATTTTGATATTGAATCAAATAAGGATAATATTTCTATTTCACTTCGAACTTCATTAATAGAAAATGCTAATAAAATTAGAGAAATAAGAAATCGATGGTTATTAGATACTATTGTTATTGATGCTGGCCATGGGGGAAAGGATCCTGGCGCTATTGGTGTAGGTGGAATCCAAGAAAAAACTGTAAACCTGGATATTGCACGCCAATTAGGTAAATTAATTGAATCTAATCTAGGTCTTAAAGTTGTTTATACACGCGATGAAGATACCTTTGTACCGCTTTGGAAGCGAACTCAAATTGCTAATGACTCATCTGGAAAATTATTTATTTCTATTCATGCAAATTCTGCACATAAAAAAATAAGAGGATTTGAAACATATTTATTACGACCTGGAAAAACAAAAGATGCTATTGCAGTGGCACAAAGAGAAAATGAAGTAATAAAAATGGAAGAAAAAAATGAAAAATATAAAAAGTTATCTAATGATAATCTGATTTTACATACCATGGCTCAAAGTTCATTTATGAAAGAAAGTGAATTTTTAGCAGCTGAGATACAAGCAGAAATGGATAAAGTCCTTACATCTCCTAATAGGGGCGTAAAACAAGCAGGTTTCCATGTTTTAGTTGGCGCATCAATGCCTAATGTTCTTATTGAAACAGGATTCCTTAGTAATAAATATGATGCAAATTTGCTTGGTAAATCAAAATATAGAAAAAAAATTGCCTTAGCTATTTTTGAAGCATTGGTAAATTTTAAAAATAAATATGAAAACCCTATTATTGGTAACTAAATGTATCCTAACTCTCCAATTGGTGTATTTGATAGTGGTCTTGGCGGTTTAACTGTCCTTAAACATCTTGAAAAGGACTTCCCTAATGAAACATTTATTTATTTTGGAGATACAGCACATCTCCCCTATGGTAACAAAAGCACTGAAAATGTTTTACGTTATTCAGAAGCAATTATTAATTTTTTTCTTGAAAATAAAACAAAAGCTGTGATCATTGCTTGTAATACAGCTTCTGCATTAGCATATACAAAGCTAAATGAAAAATATAATATTCCTATTTTTAATGTAGTGCATCCATCAGTAGAGTATGCAAATAAAATATCTCAAACTCATGAAATATGTATACTAGGCACAACAAGCACAATTAATTCTAAGGCATATACAAAATCATTTTTAAATATTAAAAGTAATTGTAAAATTATTGAAATAGCATGTCCTCTTTTTGTACCAATAATTGAAGAAGGGTGGGCTAATTCCTCAATAGCTAAAGAGGTTGCATCTGTTTATTTAAAACCATTACAAAAAACACAAATAGATACTCTTATATTAGGATGTACACACTATCCTATTATGGCAAAAACTATACAATCAGTTGTTGATAATCATATACAATTAGTTTTTTCAGGTGAAACAATAGGTAATAAATTGCAAAAATATTTAAATAATAATAATTGTTTGAATAAAAAACATAGGCAAGAAACACAATTTTATGTTACTGATTTGCCTCAAAAATTTGTTGAAATTGGTGGAAACTTTTTAGGAAAAAAAATTAATCATGTAAACCATATTACTCTTATATAATGAATAATATTAATTATCTTCTCTCTATTGAAAGTAAAGGTATTAAACTTGGTTTAGATCGTACATATCAAATGATGGCAGCCTGCGAAAATCCTCATGTTGGCTTACCTGCCATACAAGTAGTTGGTACTAATGGGAAAGGCTCTGTATGTTCTATACTAGCAAGTATAATGAAAGCTGCAAATTACAAAGTTGGCTTATTTACATCTCCTCATCTTGTTCGTATTAATGAAAGGATTCGTATTAATGGAAAACCAATATTAGACAGTACAATCAATGAATTTCTACAAATATATAAAAAAGATATAGAAAAAATTGATGCTTCATTTTTTGAAGTAATAACTACATTAGCATGTTGGTTTTTTAAAAAAGAAAATGTTGATATTGCTATTATGGAAACAGGACTTGGTGGAAGGCTAGATAGTACAACTGTATGTGAATCAATTATAACTGTTATTACTCCTATTTCTTTAGATCACATAGAAATATTAGGTGATACTATAGAAAAAATTGCTTTTGAAAAAGCAGGAGCAATGAAAAATAATATTTTGTGTATAAGTGCAAAACAAAAACCAAGTGTAATTAAAGTGTTAAAGTCTGAAGCAAATAAAAAAAACACCCCTATTTATTTTATTGATAATATTAATGATAATAATATTGATGTAAATATTGCTGGTCAAAAACAAAAAGAGAACACACAGCTATCCTTATCTGTAATAGATAAGCTAAATAGTTTTAATATTCCGCACTCTGCTATAAAAAAAGGATTAAAAGAAGTCCAATGGCATGGTAGAAATCAAATGATTAATAATAATCCCATGATATTATTTGATGTAGCTCATAATTCTGAGGGATTTAAATCTTTTTTAAATTATTATCAAACTTTAAAAATTAATGGAAATTCTATATTAATTATTGCATTATACTCTAAAAAAAATATCCAAGATATAGTTCCAAATATTGAATCATGTTTTGATCATATAATATGTACAGAGACAAAAGGCCGAAGTCCAATGTGTGCTAAAAATTTATACAACCATTTTAATCCAAATCATTCTGTAGAAATCATATATAATCCTTCCTTAGCTATAAAAAAAGGAATAGATATGATAAATTCAAATGGAGGAATGGCGATTTTAGGGACTCATTGTTTAGGGCCATATATAAATGAAATATTTAAAATATCCTTTGACATATTATAGAGTATACCTATATTAAAGCATAGGACAAATACTTAGTTTCCAAAAATATCCACGAATTTTTTCCTAAAATCAATTTTCAATTTAATTAAGGAATATTTTTATGAAAACCAGTGAACTACAACAGTTGACGGTAAAAGAATTACAAAAATTTGCTTTAGACCTAGGCTCAACAGATTCTTCCGGTCTTAGAAAGCAAGAGCTTATAAAAGAAATCTTAGAAATTCAAGCTAAGAAAAAAGGTAATATATTTGCTTCAGGAGTACTTGAAATATTACCTGATGGATATGGTTTTTTAAGATCACCTGATTATAGCTATTTACCAGGACCTGATGATATTTATGTCTCTCATTCTCAAATCAAACGTTTCAAATTAAGAACTGGTCATTACATATCTGGGCAAGTACGACCTCCAAAAGATAATGAACGTTTTTTTGCGTTGCTAAAAGTTGATACGATTAATGATATAGCCCCAGAAAAAAATAGAGGTATTATAAATTTTGTTAACTTAACACCTCTTTTCCCTGAAGAAGCCTTTAAATTAGAAACTAATGAAAAAGAGGTGTCCACTAGAATTATTGATCTTCTTGCCCCAATTGGGATGGGACAACGTGGTCTGATAGTAGCTCAACCTAAAACAGGGAAAACTATTTTATTACAAAAAATAGCAAATTCAATTACACAAAATAATCCAAAGGTAGAAGTAATCATACTACTTATAGATGAACGGCCAGAAGAAGTAACAGATATGGCGCGTAGTGTAGATGCTGTAGTAATTGGATCTACCTTTGATGAACCTGCAGATAGACATGTTCAAGTTAGTGAAATGGTTATTGAAAAAGCAAAAAGAATGGTTGAGAGTGGTCAAGATGTTGTTATTTTATTAGATTCAATTACCCGCTTAGCTCGCGCTTATAATACTGTCATGCCACATAGTGGAAAAATATTGACTGGTGGAGTTGATTCAAATGCATTACATAAACCAAAAAGGTTTTTTGGGGCTGCAAGAAATGTTGAAGGAGGAGGAAGTCTTACCATTGTAGCTACCGCACTTATTGATACTGGCAGTAGAATGGATGAAGTTATATTTGAAGAATTTAAAGGTACTGGAAACCAAGAATTAGTATTAGATCGCAACCTATCTGACCGTCGTGTTTATCCTTCAATTGATATTAAACGATCAGGGACTCGACGTGAAGATAAACTTATGGGAAGAAAAGATTTAACTCGTGTATGGATATTAAGAAAGCTTTTAGATGAAATGACTAATATCGAAGCTATGGAATTTTTATTAGACAAGCTAAAACATACTAAAAGTAATAGAGAATTTTTAGATTCTATGAGCACATAATTTTAAAAATCAGATTTTAACTAATAATGTTTACAGATAGAATAGGACGAATTGCACCCTCTGCCACATTGGCTATGACCGCAAAAGCTGCTGAGCTAAGAAGTAAGGGTTTAGATGTAATAAACCTCAGTGTTGGAGAACCTGACTTCCCTACTCCAGCAAATATATGCGCAGCTGCTAAATCTGCAATTGATAAAGGTGAAACTCGGTATACACCGGGAGGTGGAACATTAGAAATTAAAAAAGCTGCTGCTATCAAAATGTCTCGTGATAATAATTTAAAATTTTTTCCAGAAGAAATATTAATATCTTGTGGTGGAAAACATTCTTTATATAATGCATGCCAAGTATTATTTCAATCAGGCGATGAAGTGATTATTTTTTCTCCTTATTGGGTTTCTTTCCCTGACTTTGTTTCTGTAACTGGTGCAAAACCTATTTTTGTAAAAACTAATCCTAATCAACAATTTGAACCTGATTTTAATGAATTAAAAGAAAAAATATCCAAAAAAACAAAAGGTATTATTATTAATTCTCCATCTAATCCAACCGGTGGTGTTTGGAGTAATGCTTCTGTATTAGAAGTTTTAAATATAGCAAAAAGTATTAACGCATGGGTTTTTTCTGATGAATGTTATGAACAACTAACCTATGATAGCCCATATATAAGTACTGCAACTTTAATGGATAACTATGATAAAATACTTACATTTCAGTCTTGTTCTAAAACCTATGCAATGACAGGATGGCGCATTGGTTATACTGCTGGTGATAAAAATGTGATAAAAGCAATGGGAAAGCTACAGGGGCAAAGCACATCATGCCCTAATTCTATTGCACAAGCTGCAGCCATAGAAGCTTTAACTGGAGATCAGACAGAGGTAAAAGTTATGCGTAGAGAATTTAAAAAACGTAGAGATTATATCGTAAATCGATTAAATAATATTAATAATATTAAATGCCCTAATCCTGGTGGGGCATTTTATGTATTCCCAGATTTTAGTGCTTATATGAATATTACTGGAAAAATTAAATCTTCAGATGACTTATCTATGTATCTCCTAGAAAAAAAATCTGTCGTTACTGTATCAGGAGATGCGTTTGGAGGGAGCGGTCATATACGTTTCTCTTATGCTGCATCTAAAGATGATTTAAGAAGAGCTATGGATTTTGTTGAAGAAACATTAAACGAAATATAAAACCTATAAGGAGAAATATTGTTTTACTTTTAATAAATTATGCTTAAAATACCGCCCCTTAAAATATATGAGAAAAAGAAGTAATGTCAAAAATATGTAAACTAACTGGAAAGAAGCCTTTAAGAGGTAATAGGGTATCAAAAGCAAACAATAAAACAAACCGTTTTCAATATCCTAATCTTCAGAAAAAAAAGGTTTTTGTTCCTGAATTAAATAAATCTGTAAATATTAAGCTTTCGGTAAAAGCAATAAAAATTGTGGATAAACTAGGACTTATTCCATATCTTAAAAAACAAGGCTTAACTTTAGCAGATATAACATAATATAATACTATGAAAAAAGAAATTCATCCTAAGGATTATAGGCTAGTTGTATTTCAAGATGTATCATGTGATTATTCATTTTTAACTCGTTCAACCGTTAAAACTAATGATACGATCAAATGGGAAGATGGGAACGAATATCCATTATATAAATTAGAAATATCTGATAAATCACATCCTTATTTCACTGGAAAGCAAAATTTAATCGATTCTGCTGGTAGAATTGAAAAATTTAATAAAAAATATAAAATTTCTGAAAAAGAAAATAATAATTAAATATAATTATATTAAAAAAAATGCGGCACCATAATTATAATTGGAGCCGCTTTTTTTATGAATCGATTTTTTTATCATATTCGTATTTTTTTAGGACAATCTTCTATATTGGTTGGTGGACAAGCAGTTATGGAGGGGGTCATGATGCGTGTTCCTGGTGCATATGCAACCGCTGTTCGAAATCCTAACGGGAAGATAGAAATTGATAGACATAGTTTTATATCATTATCGGAAAAATATCCTTACTTGAAAAAACCTCTGATACGAGGAATAGTTGGTTTATTTGAATCAATGAAAATCGGGTTTTCAACACTACAATGGTCTGCAGAAATATCTGATCCTAAATTAAAAGAAAAACCTCCTAATAAAATTGCAGATATATCGATTACATTGTTTTCTATTTGTTTGGCCCTCACTCTATTTTTTGCTGCTCCTATTGGAATTACTACTTGGCTATTTGATAAAGAACAGGATGCATTCATATTTAATCTTATTGCCGGATTACTGCGTGTAAGTTTTTTTTTAATTTACCTTGTTTTGATATCTTTCATGCAAGATATACATCGATTATTTCAATATCATGGAGCCGAACATAAAACTGTATATAATTTTGAATCTGGGAAAAAATTAACTGTAGAAAATGCACAACAGTTTCCAACACAGCATCCCAGATGTGGTACTAGTTTCCTTTTTATTATTATGCTAGTAGCTATTCTTTCATTCTCTATTTTAGATGCAATAGCAATATACTATATTGGTGAATTAAAAATTTGGATGCGCCTTATATCGCATATACCTTTTATACCCATTGTTGCTGGAATTGGATATGAAGTTTTAAAACTAACTGCTAAATATAGAAAAAATATTTTTTTTCGTATTCTTGCTAAACCTGGTTTGTGGCTGCAAAATATTACTACAAAGCAACCTGATGATTTACAAGTTGAAGTAGCATTAAAAGCCTTAGAATCTGCTTTTGGAGATAAAATAAAAAAATATACTGGAAAAACTTATCTTGCTGAGGCTATTGGATGATTAACAAACTACAATTAGTTATAAATCGTTATAATGAACTTGGTGATCTCATGAGTAAGCCTGAAGCAATGAATAATATGAAAAAATTTACACAAATGGCCCGAGAACATAGTTCTATGGATAAGCTAGTTGAGCATGCAAAAAAATATCTCAGAGATAATAACCAATTACAGGAACACGAAGAAATTCTTAATGGAGATGATGAAGAATTAAAAGAGCTCGTAAAAGAAGAAATTGGTGAACTTCGTGATAATTTAATAAAACAAGAAGAACGTTTAAAAATACTTCTCATCCCAAAGAACCCAGAGGATGATAAAAATACTATTTTAGAAATAAGAAGTGGAACTGGAGGAGATGAAGCTGCTCTTTTTGCAGGTAATCTTTATCGTATGTATTTACGATATGCTGAAAGAAATAGTTGGAAAACTGAAATTATAGCAATGAATGATAATGAAGGTGGTGGTATTAAAGAAGTAATTATTGCATTAAATGGGAATGGTGCATATGGTCAATTAAAATTTGAGAGCGGTGTACATCGTGTTCAGCGTATTCCAGATACAGAATCAAATGGAAGAATCCATACAAGTGCAGCTACGGTAGCAGTATTACCTGAGGCCGAGGATGTAGATGTAGAAATACATGAAACAGATCTTAAAATAGATACTTATCGTGCTTCTGGTGCTGGAGGACAACATGTAAATAAAACAGAATCTGCTATACGCATTACTCATAATCCAACAGGGCTTGTTGTAACTTGCCAAGATGAATCATCACAACATAAAAATAGAGATAAGGCTATGAAAGTTTTGCGTTCTCGCTTATATGAAATAGAGATAGATCGACAGCATAAGGAGCGTGCAGATGCAAGAAAATCAATGGTATCTACAGGTGATCGTAGTGCTAAAATTAGAACCTATAATTTTCCACAAGGTCGCATGACAGATCATCGTATTAATCTTACTCTATATAAACTAAATGATATTATGGATGGTGACCTTGCCGAAATTATTGACTCCTTAAAAATGGAAGATCAAAAAGCTGCAATGCAGGCTATATAAATATTCTAGGCTCTTAATCCCCTAGTATAATATGAATGCTACTAAAATTTGGCGTATTATTGATTTAATTAATTGGGGAACTGAGCATTTTAATAATAAAAATATAACTAATGCACGCAAAGAAATTGAATGGTTTTTATGTGACATTTTACAATGTGAACGAATTGATTTATATCTAAAATTTGAAAACCCTCTAGAACCAAATGAACTCCTAAAATTAAAAA
>CEVA01113947.1_pt1 | contig 10682 bp, 11 predicted proteins | sample 361521 | NCBI WGS metagenome assembly CEVA01 (sample SAMEA2622823, study PRJEB7988) | marine metagenome | isolation source: saline water (ENVO:00002010), including | reverse complement strand
CGAGCCGCGATCCGTCGCCACCGTCGATCGAGTACATCAACGTATCGGGCGGACTGTTTCGGGACATGATGATTCACGATTTCGATCTGGCTCGATGGCTTCTGGGTGAAGAGCCGGTCGAGGTATGTGCACTGAGCAGCTGTCTTGTCGAGGATGCGATCGGCGAGGTGGGAGATGTCGATACGGCTGCGGTCACGATGAAGACGGCGTCGGGCAAGCTCGCGCAGATCGACAACAGCCGACGGGCTTCCTATGGCTACGACCAACGGGTCGAGGCTTTCGGGTCAAAAGGGATGGCGCGAGCGGAGAACGTGCCGACGTCGACCGTCGAAGTCTGGGACGCAGTCGACGTGGCTCGAGAGAAACCACCCTACTTCTTCCTCGAGCGCTATGCCGATGCGTATCGGGCGGAATTCGATCATTATCTTTCCGTCGTCAAGGGAGACGCGGAGCCCTCTATCACCGTTCACGATGGCCGTCAGGCCTTGGCGCTGGCCGACGCCGCGCTGGCCTCGTCGAAATCGGGGCGAATCGAGGCGCCTTCGACGAGGAGCTGACCGTGGGCGAATCCGATCACCGACTGGACCCCGAGATCGTGGAGGCGTTCGGAAAGCTCCAGGATCTGGATGCTGATGACGCGCGGTTCGAAGCTTTCGCCAAGCTCGTACAGTCGTACCGGAGCGACGTCGAGTCTCTTCACGAGAATGCCCTCGACTATGCCGTCCCGAGCGCTCTCAACTATTTCCCTCCACCGCCGGACACCTCGGATGCCGACTTGTCGTTCGCCTTCTCGGACGAAGCAGCGTCATCTGTGCCTGCAGAAGAAGAAATCCCCTTTCAACCGATTCGAGTCCTGTCGCGCCTGATCGAGACGGGCGAAATTTCACCTGTAGAATTGACCCGACTGTATCTGGAGCGGCTGGATCGGTTCGGGGATGCGCTGCACTGCGTCGTGACCCGGCCGGATGAGCTGGCTTTGGAACACGCCCGCCGGGCGGAGGAAGAGATCGGACGAGGAGAGCCTCGCGGCCCCCTCCACGGAATTCCCTGGGGGGCGAAGGACCTGCTCGCGACAGCCGGTATCCGGACAACGTGGGGGGCTACGCCGTTCCGAGAGCAGGTTCCCGATCACGATGCCGCCGTCGTGGAGAGGTTGCGAGAAGCGGGCGCCGTACTCGTGGCGAAGCTGTCGATGGGTTCCCTCGCGAGTGGGGCCCATTGGTTCGAAGGGATGACCCGGAATCCCTGGGATCCGGAGTCCGGATCGAGCGGCTCTTCGGCAGGATCTGGAGCCGCAACGGCCGCCGGGCTTGTGGGCTTCAGCATCGGGACGGAGACGCACGGATCGATCACTTCGCCGAGCCATACGTGCGGGGTCACCGGCCTGAGACCGACGTTTGGACGCGTGAGTCGGTTTGGTGCAATGGCTCTGGGCTATTCCCTAGACAAGATTGGGCCGATGTGCCGATGCGTGGAAGACTGTGCGGCTGTGTTCGCTTCGATCGTCGGTGTGGACCCACGAGACAAGGCGACCGTGGCTGCAGGGTTCAAGTGGCCAATGGAAGCGCGTCCTGAAGTGTTACGGATCGGCTATGTGACAAACGAGTTCGACGATGTAGATTCCGACGAGCGATCGGTCTACGAAGGGGCTCTCGAGACATTGCGAGACCTGGGATGTGTGGTTCAGCCGGTCGAACTTCCCGCGTTCCCGAGTGGTCTGAAGATGACGGTCTGGGTTGAAGCGGCTGCCGCTTTTGGCGATCTGACTCGCACGGACGCCCTCGATAAGCTGACCGAACACGACAACAGCAGCTGGGCGGCCACGTTCCGTGCGGCCCAGACGATTCCAGCCCCCGCGTACGTCCGTGCTCAACGATTTCGCGCGAAGCTGGCCGAAGACTTTGCGACCACCATGCGGGACTGGGACGCGCTGGTTGTTCCCGGACCGGGAAAAGGTAGTATGACGGTCGGGAATCTGACCGGTCATCCAGCGTTGACACTGCCCTGCGGCTTCGTTGAAGGGACACCTCGCGGAATGACCTTCATCGGGCAGCACTACGAAGAGTCGGAGTTACTGGCGATCGGGTTGGCGTACGAACAAGCGACGGAGTGGTATCGTCGCAATCCGGACCTGTCGAGGCTCGAGTGATCCGTCTGACGCGACGGGTCGAAGTGACCTTGCCCACACCGGCAGGATGGGTTGCGGGTGGGGCCGTCTTCTTCATCGCGGCATTCATCTTTACCTGCTCGATCCATCCTTTCCTGGCGGTCAGCCGACCCAACGGGTCGGGATCTCTGGTTGTCGAGGGATGGCTGACTCGGGGAGCGGTCCTGGAGACGGTCGAAGTGACCGAATCCAGAGGCTATGATCGGATCTACACAACGGGCGGGCCGATTCCAGCAGGATCCTACCTTTCCGAACTCTATCCCGATTTAACCACATTCGCAGACATTGCGGCCCATCAGCTGAGGGAAGCGGGGGTTCCCGACCACCGAATTGTCGTCGTCCCTCGAAAATATGTTTCGAGTCACCGGACCTATTTCTCCGCTCTGGCACTGAGGCGTCATCTGACTGATGAGGGCCTTGAAGGAAGTCGTCTCGATATTCGAACCGCCGGGCCGCACGCACGACGATCGTGGCTTCTGTTTGGCCTGGCATTGGACGGTGTAGCGGAGGTGGGGGTTGAGGCTATCCGGCCCGATTCGTACGATCCCGATCGGTGGTGGGCCTCAAGTTCGGGTGTTCGCACGGTGATCGGAGAAGGAATCGCCTATTTCTACGCCAAATTCTTTTTTTACCCGAATGTGGATGAGGATGTCACGAGGATCGTTCACGATCCCAAGAATTGAGGGCTGCCTATGGACAAAGGATACGCGAATCCAGATTTGCTCTGGTCGGTGGAGGACCTTCACTCGGCGACGAATCCCGTCTGCGTCGTCGATACGAGGCCCATTCACGAGTATGTCGCCGGCCACATTCCCGGCGCGATTCACCTGGATGTGGTCGGACTCAGCCTGAACGACACGAGACCTGAGCCGTTCGCGGCGTTCATGTGGACCTACTCCTACCTTTTTCGCAGCCGGGGAATCGGGTCGGAGGAAACGGTCGTGTTCTACGACAACATTTCAGGTACGTCGTCGGCGCGGGGTTTCTGGATATGTGAATATCACGGGCACCGGGATGTGCACGTGCTGGACGGCGGATTCAACGCCTGGATAGCGGCCGGGTTCGAGACCTCCCAGGCCTGTGACGCGGTCGAGCCCGCGGAGTTCAATAGCAACCCACAGCCGGATCTGCACATCGGATATCAGGAAATCGAGGAGCGACTCGACGAGGGCGGCTTCATTCCGTTGGACACACGAGGTGACGGGGAGTACAAGGGCGAGGTTGTTCGGGCGGTTCGAGGTGGGGCGATCCCCGGAGCCATTCACCTCGAATACGTCAACAATGTCGATGAGAACGGGTTCTTCAAGACTGCGGATGAACTAAGGACGATGTACGAACGAGCCGGAGTCATGCCCGAACAAACTGTAGCGTGCTACTGACAGGGTGGCTACCGCTCTTCCCACAGCTACCTTGCGTTGCGGCTGATCGGATACGAGAATGTTCGCAACTACATCGGTTCGTGGAAAGAGTGGGGGGACAGGCTGGAGTTACCAGTCGAATTGCCCGAAGATCGGGCGAAGTGAAGAGTGCAGAATGCAAAATGTAGAATGCAAAGCACCCGAGCAGGCGCCGATCGTTCGGGGTGCGGTCTGATGCCGGCGGTTTCTTTCACGCAAAATATCCAGCGACACGTCGCGTGTCCGAGGATGGCGCGACGGTCGGGGAGGCACTGGACGCGGTGTTCGAGTCGATTCCACGCGCTCGGGGCTACGTGTTGGATGAACGCGGCGCGATCCGCCGCCACATGGGCATTTTCGTGGATGGAGAAGGCGTATCGGATCGCAAAGGTTTGTCGGATCCGATTCGGGCCGGCTCGGAGATCTACGTGATGCAGGCACTTTCGGGAGGATCAGGATGAGCGACCGAGTGTTTGTTGGGACACGCAAGGGACTGTTCAGGCTCGAGAAGGGTTCCGCAGGTTCGTGGGGTATCGAGGGCCGGGATTTTATCGGTGACAACGTAAACATCGAAGCGGTCGGGACAGGTTTACGCAAGTCTGGACCACGGTCACTTCGGTACGAAGTTGCATCGCTTGGACGGCGGCGGAGAATCGTGATCGGAGATCGCCGTTCCCACTTATCCCGATCCGCCTGAGGGATGGGTGGAGATTCCGAATCCGTTTACGGGGAAGGTGGCGCCCTGGAGTCTGGAAATGATCTGGTCGATCGAACCGGGCTCTCCCGATGAGCCGGGACGCGTCTGGTGCGGGACCATCCCGGGTGGTCTTTTCAGGAGCGACGACTCAGGTGATTCCTGGAGTCTGGTACGACCCCTCTGGGATCTGGAAGCCCGGAAGCATTGGATGGGCGCGGGAATGGATTATGCAGGCATCCATTCGATTCTGATAGATCCCAGAGATGCCGATCACGTGACGGTGGGGGGCAGCGTAGGAGGCATCTACCATACAACGGATGGTGGTGAATCGTGGGCGGCTATCGGCGAGGGACTGAGGGCCGAGTACGTGCCTCCCGAGCAAGCCGGAAACCCAGAGGTGCAGGATCCTCACTGCCTCGTTCACTGTCTCGGCGAACCGGATACGATGTGGACACAACATCACAACGGTGTTTTCGTTTCACGGGATGGCGGCCGACACTGGGACGAGATCGAGAAGATCGATCCGTTCACGTTCGGGTTCGCGGTGTCCGTTCATCCGAAGGCGGGGAACACCGCTTGGCTTGTCCCTGGGGTGAAAGACGAACATCGGGTGCCCGTGGATGGGAAACTGGTGGTGACGCGAACACGGGATGGGGGGCTTCCTCGGACAAGCTCACGACCGGGTTGCCTCAGGAGGATGCCTACGATCTGGTCCTGAGACACGCACTCGATGTCGACGATACGGCCGATCGACTGGCTTTCGGGTCAACCACGGGGAACGTTTGGATTTCCGAGAATCAGGGCGATACCTGGAGACAGGTGTCAGGAACGCTTCCACCGGTCTACTGCGTTCGGTGGGAGTCGTCATAGGCGAAGTAGAGTGAAGTCAACACGCGAGGGAGGAATTCGATGTCATTTGCCAATCCGATCATGGATGCGACGCTGAATCAAATCAATCTCGAGGAAATCAAGCGAGAGAAGGGCGATGGGAACTGGTCGCACGCGCTGGTGAACCTGGATCACGTTCGGTCGACGGTGATTCATCAGAATCCAGGAACGGTGAACGACAACCACGTACATGACTACGACGAGTGGTGGGTCATCATGCAAGGTGAAATCCACTGGGTAATCGAAGGCCGCGAGGAGAAAGTCATCGCGAAACCTGGCGACTTCGTGTTCGTTCCGGCCCTGACCTTCCATCACATTTTCCCCGTGGGAGATGGACCGTCCATAAGACTGGGTGTGAGTCTACCCGGCAAGGGGCACCTGCACGAGCGTCCAGAAAAGAAGGCGGAAATCACGATCGCCTGATGATGCGTGCGGTAAAGCAGGGAAGATGGTGCGAGAGCGGGAACGGGCCACGAGGGGTGGCCACTTAATCAATATCCGACCTGCTTGTCGACGATGTTGCGCAGCGGCTCTCCGGCTACATAACGGCGTAGATTGTCTTGCATGATCGTCGAGGTTGCAGCGTCCGTTCGGTCGGAGATGTCGGAGCAGTGTGGTGTGAGGATGAGGTTGGGAGCGTCCCACAAAGGGCTCTCGGCCGGGAGGGGTTCGATTGCCTGGACGTCGAGTCCTGCGCCTGCCAGGCTGCCGCTTTCGAGTGAAGAGATAAGCGCGGGTTCGTCGATGATGCCGCCGCGGGACACGGCGATGAGGTAGGCACCCTTCTTCAGCCGGCCGATTTCGGCGGGACCGATCATCCCACGGGAAAGGGGCGTGAGGGGCGCACAGACGACAACGACATCGGCTTCCGCCATCAGATCCGGGAGTCCGTCGAGACGCTCGCACCGGTCCACCCAGTCGGGCGCGTCCGTATTCCGGGCGTTAACGGCGATGACCTTCATGCCGAAGGCGCGCGCCCGCAGCCCGATCGCCCTTCCGATGTTTCCCAGACCGACGATCCCCATGGTCATGCCTGCGAGACCGACTCCGCGATAGTCGGACTGCGCGATGTAGACGTGGTCGGACTGTGCTTGCAGGAGCCGCTTGAAGTTCCGACAGAGATAGACGAGCATACCAAACGCGGACTCGGCGATGGTGTCGACGTGGGCCCCGCTCGTATTCGTAATGACAACGTCACTTTCCACGAGCTCGGGAATCGCCATCAATTTCTCGACTCCGGCACCGCCATTTTGAATCCAACGGAGTTGCCTGGCCGCTAGGAACGCATCCCGACCGATGTGGCCGAACACGACTTCCGCGTCGGCCACTTCGCGTAGGACGTCTTCTTCCTCTTTAACCGCGACCCACTGCACATTGGGGAACTCGGGGGCGATCTTCGCACTCTCCGCCGGCTTCCACGTCGAAACGAGCTTCACTCCGCCTCCTCGCTAAATCAGTCCGTCCGATTTCATCCAGTCGAGCGTGGTTTCGAACGCACCAAGCGTGGCCTGGATGTCATCGCCGGAGTGGGCGGCCATCGTGATGGGCGTCCCTGGCAGGTCGACCCCGTTCAACAGCATTCCGCAACGCAGATTCCGGGCCAGATCCGGTCTGATGGGTGACTTCAATCGGTTGTGATCGAAAGTGAAAGGGTCGAACTCCAGCGCCCTGACTCCAGGGATTCCGTGGTCGAACACGATTCTGAAACTCGAGAACTCTCCGTAGACGCCCCAACCCAGGTTACGGTCATCGATGATTTTCGCGATGCCGTGGCGCAACGTCGCTGCGGTTTCGTTTGCGTGGGCCTGAGGTTCCCCGGTCGACGCGATCTTGAGTGTGGCGATTCCGGCGGATGCGGAGAGGGGATTCGCATTGAACGTGCCCGGGTGCGGCATCTTCTTCTCTACGTCGGTCTTCTTGATCGAAATCAAGTCCAGGATATCTGCTCGTCCTGCCACCGCCCCTCCGGGCAATCCGCCAGCTAAAATCTTCGCCATGGTTGTCATGTCTGGCGTGATGCCATAGTGCGCCTGAGCACCGCCGGGGGACACGCGGAACCCGGTGATGACCTCGTCGAACAAGAGGATCACTCCGTGATCCGATGTGACCTGACGCAGGTCAGCCAGAAATTCGGGTTTGCAGGGCACCGCACCCCATCCGCCTCCCGTCGGCTCGATGAGGAGGATGGCCACATCTGGATCGCTTTCAAGGTGGGATCGGACCGCGTCAATGTCGTTGGGGGGCAGGACGATGGTGTTGTCGAGTACGGCTCCGGGGATACCCGGGACCGGCACGTCCAGAGGGGGTCTGGCTGCGGGAATGACCGAATCGTGCCAGCCGTGAAAGTGGCCGGCGAACTTGATGACGTTGTTTCGTCCGGTGAAAGTCCGGGCAAGACGAATCGCCATCAACGTGGCTTCAGTTCCGGAGTTGACGAAGCGAACACGTTCTGCGGACGGGATCAGGTCTTTGACCCATTGTCCCCATTCCATTTCGAGCTGGTGAGATCCGCCAAGATGCGTGCCCTGACCGATTCGGGCCGAAACGGCTTTGACGACTTCGGGCGGATTGTGGCTGAGCAGCAACGCGCCGTGGCCGCACCAGAAATCGATCAGCTCGTGACCGCTGATGGTGTACTTCTTCGATCCGTCAGCGTGGCTGATGTAGACGGAGAAGGGATCTGCGTGCCGGTTGTCGTGCGTGACGCCGTCGGGGAAGATCTCCTGGGCTTGAACGGAGAGCTCGCGGTCTGTGGCGAAGGTTGATTCGTAGCGCTCTATGATGGAAGGCATGGGAACCACAGATGGACACGGATGAACGCAGAGGGCGGATGACCGACCGTGGAGCGGAGACCGTCGTCTCTCTTTGAAACCTCCACGTGTGGTGGAACCTGCCCTACGAGGATTGGGAAGAGCCTACACACCACCCATTTTACAGACTTCGTCGAATTCCTTTTTCGTGACCGGCTGAATGGACAGACGCTGGCCTCTCTGAACGACCTTCATGTCGTTCAGTTTCTTGTTGCCCTTCAGGTCGGCGAGATGGACGAAGGATTTGAATTTCTTTTTCCACTTCACGTCGAAGGAGAACCAACGCGGGTTATCATCCGTCGCTTTCTCGTCGTAGTAGCGGTGTTTCTTGTCGAACTGCGAGGGGTCCGGATAGCCGGCCTTGACGATGTCGGCGATGCCGGCCACGCCAGGCTCGTCACAGTTGGAATGATAGAAGAAGGCCAGGTCGCCCTTGTTCATTCCGTCGCGTATGAAGTTGCGTGCCTGGTAATTCCGTACGCCACGCCAGTAGCCGGTTCGTTTCGGTCGCACCTTCAGGTCGTCGAAGCTCGTTTCGTGGGGCTCGCACTTGACGAGCCAGTAATTCGTGTCTTTGGCCATGCTGCCTCCGTCTATCGGTCTCGTTCGATCTCGGCGAGCATCTTGGGCCACGCCAGATCGGCGTAGAAACGGTGTCCTTCCGGGCCGATCACGAGGTGACACCGATCCTCGGCGCCTGCGGCCCGATAAATGGTCTTTAACCTGCGGTAGGCCTTTCGAACCCCTCTCACCGGAAAGATCGGGTCCTCTTTGCCAGCGACAAGCACGGTGGGCTTCGGTGCGAAGAGACCCATCACATCAGGCATTTCGGCGTATTTTAGCAGACCCGGCAGGTAATTGTCCATGCAGTGGTAGATGGACATGATTGAGTCTTCGAACGTGCAGAAGTAACAGGACGGCATCGCATATCTGAGCCGGCTGAGTGCGGCCGCAGCGAAGAGACTGACCGTGCCACCGCCCGAGTTCCCCATCACACCGATGTGTTTCATCCTGACGTCGTCGCGCGTGGAAAGATAGTCGATTCCGCGGTCGACGTCGTAGACCCGCTCACCGGTGAGGGTTCGGCCGAGCATCAGGGCGTGCATCGAGGCATCGTGACAACCGTGTGAGCCAATTCGTTCCTGGGTCTGCTCTCGACGTTCGCCGAAGGACCGCTGTTCAATGCACAGGGCAGCCAGTCCCCGACGCATGCATCCGATACCGAACTCCCGATCTCCTTCCACGTCGATCTGCTTGCTGTTGTCGTCTCTGGCCACTCCGATCGAGTTGTGGAACCCCGTCGTGTGTCCTTGCACGCAGACAAACCAGGTGTAGGGCGGCTCGACATCTCGGGGTAGGCATACGTAGGCGAGGACATCTGACCGGGGTTCGCTGGTGAACACGATCTTTTCGATCGATCCGAACGGATGGTTCATGCGCCAGAGGGACTTGACGTTGAGGTCGCATCGCTCAGCGGGCGTATCCCCCAGAAGCTGCCGCACCTTTGTCCGGAGCCGGCGACGCCATCGGTTGATGTCGTTCGCGTCGAATGCCAGTTCCTGCTCCATGCCCATCATGAGATGACGATGGTGCTGGGACGGCGACAGATGGAATCGCTTCGTCGACTCGCGGCTCGGATGACCGCCGGCGAATGCGTTCGCGGGATGTTTTCGCGTTGCCATTACGTCATTGTCTCCTCAGCACGTGCCTTCCATCGGTTGTAGTTCGGCGAAAGTTTAAGGGCATTATCCTGCACGATCAGTTCCCCTCCCTGGCCCCGGGGATCGCCTCGCTCCTCGTTGAGGTCGGCGAGCCTATTTCGCCACAACGCGACCCGATCAACCTTCTCCGGGTCCTTCGATCGTTCGCGACATTCAGAAGGATCGTCGTCGAGATCGAAGTACATCTCCTCACCCGTGTGGTGATACCAGATGTACTTCTCGTGACCATCCGTGACATACTGCATGCCGTAGTCGTGATCGTAACACGTCGTGTGCTCGCCCTGAACGAACTCGCGCCACTCGGTGCTTCCTTTCGCGAGCTTCTGCAAACTGTCCCCGTCGACCGACTCCGGAATGTCGGCGCCAGCTGCCTCGAGGATCGTGGGCATGATGTCCCGAAGCTCGACGGGCTGATCGAGCACCTGTCCCCGATCCAACTCCCAGGTCTCGGGAAACTGAATCAAGAAGGGCACCCGAGCGGATCCCTCGTAGGCGTAGGTCTTACGCCAATGGTGGTGGTCGCCCATCATGTCGCCGTGGTCGGACGTGAAGATGACAAGCGTATTCGCCCATGCGTCGGCGTCCTGGCGTTTCAGTTCGTAGAGCACGCGTCCGATCTGATGGTCGATGAAGGTGATGTTGCCGTAGTAGCCCGCGCGCGCACGGTGGGTCTCGGCATCCGTGCGGTGTGAGAAGGGGGCGTTGACATCGGCGACTTTCCGGTCCCACCGTGCGCACCAGTCTCCGACAGCGGCTTCTGGGACGTTTTCGTTGCCATTGTACATGTCGAAGTAAGGCTGGGGCGCGTCGTATGGGGAGTGAGGGCGGGCGAAGGAGAGCCACATGAAGAAGGACTTCGTCGGATCACGGTGAGTGAGGAACTTGATTCCTTCCGACGCCGTCCAGTGGGTGGGATGGAGATGCTCCGGCAGGTGAGACGGTCGAGCCATCCAGCTGTTCCAGTCGACGCTGTGATCGCGGTAGCCGTAAGCGCCTTCCTTG
>CEVA01047166.1_pt1 | contig 10685 bp, 6 predicted proteins | sample 361521 | NCBI WGS metagenome assembly CEVA01 (sample SAMEA2622823, study PRJEB7988) | marine metagenome | isolation source: saline water (ENVO:00002010), including | reverse complement strand
ATTCACAGGGTTTAAGGGCGGAGATGGATTGGCAACCCTTGGTGGTGCAACAATAGCGATGTTTCCAGTTCTTGGATCAATATCAATAACTTTAGGGATACTAGTATCCTTAGGCGGGCAAAGATTACCGTATACGTCACTGATGGGAATCGTTATCTGTTACCCAACCCTAATTGCCTTGATAATTACATACGGCGGGGACACATCAATGGCCCTTGGCATAGCAGCAGTATCCATCCTGGTACTTACACATGCGCTGATTGGGCATAAACGTCGACGCAACGAAAACCAATGGCAAGATAATCTAGACGATGCTCTAGCTACCAAATAATACATTTTTTGTATTAGGGTGAAATCAAAAGTTTTGATATAAAGTACTACTTATCTACACAACATTTGAATTTATCATGAGGACAATAATATGCCTAAAATGACTGGTAAAAAAGCTCTGATGGAAGCACTGATCGCTGAAGGCACTGAATATATCTTCGGAAATCCTGGCACCAGTGAAACAGCGATTATGGACGAAATGGAATCGTATCCTCAAATTAAATACAAGCTTGTCATGCAAGAAGGTGTGGCAATGGGCATGGCAGATGCTTATGCTCGTGCAACCCTTAAACCGTCATTTGTGAACCTCCATATAGAAACTGGACTGGCAAATGGCCTCAGCCTGCTACATAACGCGAAAGAGGGTGGTACCCCTATGGTTCTGACTGCAGGAAACCTAGATATAAGGGAGTCAGCAAGGGGCAGGACTAAATTAACTGATATGACAGATCCTTTTACGAAATTTTCTGAAGAAGCGACTCATCCTGAACAAATACCCTCTTTGATTCGAAGAGCTTTTATGGAAGCAAAAACGCCTCCTACAGGACCAACTTTTGTAGCATTTTCAGCAAATTCACTTGACCACACTGGTGAAATGGACATATATCCTTCCCCTCAAAATAGTTCTCTAAACATGCCCGACCAAGAGTCAATTGAAAAAATGGTAGATCTCATTACAAAAGCGAAAAAACCGATAATTATTGTTGGTGATCGTGTGTCCCAATCCCGTGCCACCAGTGAATTGACTGAATTTGCTGAAATGATAGGGGCGCGCGTTTATTCTTCTATCTATTCAGAAATGAACTTCCCATCAACTCATCCTCAATACCTCGGAGGCATCCGGTTAGGATTTCCAGAAACAAACCAACTGTTTACTGACTCCGATGTTATTATTGCTTTTGGGAAGCTGAATTCGGGTTACTACATGTTCTCTAAACCTGATTTGCGATTCTTCCCTGAGCAAACAAAACTTGTACATATCGATGTGGATATTTCAGGGGTTGGGACCTATCTGCCTACAGATATTGGAATAACTTCAGATCCAAAAAGTACTTTAATAAAACTCATCCCAGCAATTGAAAATACAATATCCGGAACATATCGAGAAGAAGTTAGAGGACGTAACACTGAAATTGCTGTCACTAAAAATTCGCTAACAAACTCTTGGAAACAATTGGTGAAAAACCGATGGGGATCCAGCCCAATATCAGCCGAAAGATTAATGACAGATATAGCTGCTTCTGTACCTACTGAAACGATTATAGTAAATGATGCTGTCACATCTGGAACAGCACTGCTAAATGCCTTCAACTTTGAAAACCCTGATAGTGTTTATGGTGGGAGAGGTGGAGCTCTCGGGTGGGGCATTGGGGGCGCGTTAGGGATTAAGTTAGCTAATCCAAATAAACCCGTAGTAGCCATTATTGGAGACGGAAGTGCAATGATGACAATTCAAGGATTGTGGACTGCTGCCAACGAAAATCTCCCAATCGTTTATGTGATTTGTAACAATTCGACTTACCGCATACTTAAATTAAACATGAATTTATATAAAAACCACGTAATGAACGAAGAAAAATCGGAAAGCCAATTTATAGGAATGGATTTTCCTATAAGGCCTAATTTTGTTGATTTGGCTGAAGGTATGGGAGTTCACGGTCAAAAAATCTCCGATCCATCGAAAATTAAACCAGCGATTAATGATGCTATTAATTATGGCGGTCCCGTTTTAATTGACGCAATCATAGACGGAACTGTGTAGTTTCCAGAAAATTTATCTAAAACAATTTCTACATGAAATTTATTCAGCTTAGATCGATGTGTCAGTATGCAATCTTAGAAGATTACCTACGAAAGTTTCTGGAAGCGTAACATCATCGTAAGTCAAACTTGAATCTTCATCAACCGATCTTATAACTCGAGCTTTATCTGTTAAACCAATAGGAAGAAAACAATTATTAACAGAATGTTTTTTTTCTACTAACTCACCAAAGACGCTATTACCACCCTCTCCATCTAGTAAATCTCCCACTTGCAAATTTCTTTTAGCTTTAGCAACAACTTCTCCAATAGACATAATTGGAGCTCCAGTGGACTCTCCATAAATAACAGCTTTACCTATTGAAATTGGTGCCTCCATACCTACTAAGTGATAAGGCCTATACATGAGACCATATTTGCCCATATCATCCATAATTACTCCATAGTCGCTTAAACAACTCAATAAATAATCACTATCGGTTGTGATAACTACATAGACACCCCATCTCATGGGATTTGGAACGTCCGAACCATCAGATCTAATACAACTCACTACCTCCACCACTCCTCTTTGTTTCAAGATTCCACCATCTTCAACCGGCCTCAAAATTTGGATCATTTCATCAATTCCTGCAGAAGGTTGGTGCATTCCAGGAATATCTGGTATCAATCCAGTCATATTTGAAACGGCACACATTTCAATAGCAGATTTTGTTCCATCTTGGAAAGAATTATACATCTGAGGGTTAAGGTCAGATGCCGAACTTTCGTCATTATCAATCCCATATCTCGACAGAGCTTGTTCATAGTTACCCTTGCGAAATTCAGGAATATAACGAGTCCCTTTCCCAGCCGCAATAACTTCAAACCCATTACTGAGAGCCCAGTCATAAAGTTCTTCAATATTTCCCGGCTGATCACCATAAACCAGTGAGTAGACAACGCCAACTTTATCAGCTAATTTTTTCAGGAAAGGTCCTACAAGAGCATCTGCTTCGACAGTAACATTAACTACATGCCTACCGTGCATTATTGAATTGAAAATGTTTCGTGAACCCACATCAGGATTTCCAGTTGCTTCAACAATAACATCAACATTTGACTGTATTGCTACATCAACATCTTCTGTAACAACAATTCTGCCATTTTCAATTTCGTGATTGGCTTTAGATAATGTAGTAGTAGTTATAAAATCGGCTGAGCCTCCACTACTTAAAACTAAAGATGCCTTAGCTTTTTCGATATCAATATCACATATAACAGATAGACTCATCCCAGGAGCCCTCATAATTTGAGAGACCATCATAGAACCAAATCTGCCACAACCAATAATAGCCACACCAATTGGAGTATTATTCTCGTCTAAAGCAAACAGTTTATCTCTCATTTAAAAATATCACCCATACTAGATAAAAATAGGATAGAAGTTACTGAATAATAAATCAATCCAATAAAAACAGTATTATATTAATTCGAAAAATATAAATTCGGCGCTTAAGAGTTAGATTTAAATTCTACAGGTAACCCAAGCATAAAATCAGAAATTTTATCGATCATAGTAATAAGATATTTATCCAACCTGTCTTGATTAATTTCAACATTGAAATATATTTGGTTATTTCCAATTCTAACCTTAGAACCAAGAATCTTCATCAAAATATTTCTACTAGAACCGATGTCATGATGGAACTTAATAATTACTTTGTTTCGTTCACGATAAATTTTTTCAACTCCAATACTAGAAGCTGTAATCCTCAATTGCGATAAGGTAATCAAATTTACAACTTGTAAAGGGATAATACCAAACCTATCCTGCATTTCATTGAGTAAATCAGTTAAGCAACTTGGTGTATCGGCGACAGAAATGCGTCTGTAAAGATCCAACCGGGAAGATAAATCACCCACATAATTCGTTGGGATGTTAGCTGGAATATCAATTTCAATACTAGTACCGTATTGAACATCTTTATTGTTTGTTTTAACTAAGCCTTCTTCGTCAAAGTTGTCAATATTGTTAAGAGATTCAGTCCTTATTGACTGTTCCCTAAGAGTTTCGACCGATTCTTCCAGTAATTTGGTATATAAATCAAAACCAACTGAAGCTATATGCCCACTTTGTTTTGATCCTAGTACGTTACCTGCTCCTCTAATTTCCAAATCTTTCATAGCTATTTGGAAACCGGCTCCCAATTCATTTGCCTCTAACATAGTCTTTAATCGTTTCTCCGAAATTTCACGGATGTTACGATCAGATGGAATCAAAAGATAAGAGTACGCTCTCCGGGCACCACGGCCAACTCTACCTCTCAACTGGTACAGTTGAGACAGGCCAAAAGTATCAGCTCGATTTACAATCATTGAGTTAGCGTTAGGTATATCAAGACCTGATTCTATTATAGTAGTACAAACTAAAACATCCTTTAAACCTTCGGCAAATTCCAGCATTGCTTTTTCAAGTTCCTTTTCTTGCATCTGCCCGTGAGCAACTCCTATCCGTGCTTCCGGTACAAGTTTTTGAATATAATCAGCAATGTAACTGATGTTATGGACCCGATTATGAACAAAAAAGACTTGACCTTGTCGATCTAATTCTCTCCTTATTGCTTCAATTATCAAATCATCTCCGAACTCAGATACATAAGTTTTTATGGGTAATCTATTCTCTGGAGGTGTTGTGATCATACTCATATCTCTTATCCCCACTAAAGATAGATGTAGTGTTCTCGGTATAGGTGTGGCAGTAAGAGTCAAAACATCTACTTCAGTTCTCATTTCCTTAAGCCGTTCCTTATGGGCAACTCCAAATCTTTGCTCTTCATCAATAACTACTAATCCAAGATCTTTGAAAAATACATCCTTTTGCAGCAATCTATGTGTTCCTATACAAATATCGACTGCACCTGAAGCCAATGATTTAACCAACGTTTTTTGATCTGCTCCAGTTCGGAATCTACTTAAAACCTCTACAGATACAGGGAAGGCTTTCAGTCTGTCTGTAAATGTAACAAAATGCTGTTGGGCTAAAACTGTTGTTGGGACAAGAATCGCGACCTGTTTCCCAGCATTAACCGCCTTAAATGCAGCTCTTAAAGCCACTTCTGTTTTACCATAACCTACATCCCCACAAATAAGTCGATCCATAGGCTTATTTGTTTCCATGTCAGCCTTAACATGAGCTATCGCTTGGTTTTGTTCATCCGTTTCTTCATAAGGAAAAGAGTCTTCGAGTTCAATTTGCCATGGAGTATCATCTGGATATACATACCCCCCTAGCAATTCTCTAGAAGCATAAAGAGACAACAATTCACCCGCCATCTCATTAGTAGCTCTTTCAACTCTTTTCTTTGTCCTATTCCATTCTTCTGTACCAAGCCTGTTAAGAGATGGCGGCCGGTCTAAAGGGGCCACATATCTTGTGAGTCTATCGATATGATACATAGGAACGAATAGCTGATCGTCTTTAGCATAAGTTAAAATCAAGTATTCTTGACCACTTTTATCGGTCTGTGCGTTCCCTGTACCAATGAATTTACCTACTCCATGTTCTACATGTACAACATAATCTCCTGGTTTTAATTCTTGGAGTAACTTAGCTCTTTGTGTGGAACGTTGCTTAGAAGTCCGACGCTTCTTCCTTATACCAAATATCTCCGAATCGCTAAATACACTAAATTTCAAATATTTAGTACTAAGTGAAATCCCGTCTGCTAAACCTCCTGTATCCTTCAAAATAGTGACAGTATTTCCTTTAAGCATTTGTTTACTATCTAGATTAATATCACCTTGAAGTTCCAATCCTGAACCTTCGATTATTTCGGAAAGTCGCTTTGAGGACGAAGAAACAATCACCACTCTGTGATCCTTGGAAGAAAGGTCTTTAATTCTATCCATAAAAGAGTTCAAGTCACCAAAAAACGATTGGGTTTTCATAATCTCGATTTGATAAAAATCTTGAAAACCCAAATCTGCTACACCCCATGGATTTATTTCTATGTTGTGTGTAATTTTCGAGACGATATTTTCAATATCTTTACCAGTAAAATAAGAGGATGGGAAATGAAGAGGAAGTTCTCCACGGTCTTCTTTAATTCTACGTATTTTACAAATACGTTCATCCCTGTCACTTTGCACTCTATCTAATTCATTGCTATTAACTTTAATTACTATGGTTTTATCTGGTAGATAATCAAAAACAGAACCATCTTGAAATAACCCAGAATAAAAATCGCTATTATCAATATAAGAGCCTCTGTGTAATAAATTGATTTCTTCATCGAATCGTTGTTTTACTTGATCAGTACAATTCGACATATCAATATTTTGCATCAGGTTTCTAAACTTGCGATCCTCTGCCATTGAAGGAAGTGTTTCTTTAGCTGGGAAAATCTGGACTGAATCGACCTTATCCAATGAAAGTTGGTTTTCTGGATCGAATCGTCGGATAGAATCGATTTCGTTACCCATTAGTTCAATCCTGTATGGGTAAGCCGAATCGACCGGAAATACATCCAATATCCCACCCCTTCTACTGAAACTTCCCATTGTTTCAGTCATAGTTTCCATGACATAACCCAATCTAATCCAAGATTCTATTACTTCCTCCAGAATAATTTCCTCGCCCACAGTTAATCGATGAAAATTATGTTCGAAAAGATTACGATTAATTGTTTTTTGAGAAATAGCCGTATTAGACGCTATAACAATTGTGGGAGTGTTTCCAATATCTGCTATTGCACGCAATCCTCTAAGCCTATCTTGACCGACACTAACGTCTGGAACAATCCTTTCAAATGGCATATTTTCAGTTTCAGGAAATAATATTAATTGAGTTTTTTTATCAATCCAAATCAAAAGCTGGTCATATAAAACACGAGCATCTTCTGGTTTTGAAACCAGCACCATAATCGTTTTATTATCAAAAAGAGAAAGTCCTGCAAGTATAAAGGGAATGGCTTCGGACATTAATTGTATCTTTAGGTTCGTATCACCATTTTTATTTATATCAGAAATAATCCTCTTAAATTCCGGCATTTCTGCCAGTAATCTAGGAAGTTGATTGAGAGACATTTATCACCATCAAATACATGTTAAAAAATGCTGGATTGAAAGCTTTGTTCTAAACATCAACAGATAGCAGTTCATCAGAAAATATCAATTCCCCGTCATAATATTTTTTCACATCTCCGATACCCTTTTCCATAATCGGATGTCTAGCTATATTAGGACCTAAATGGGTTAAAACAAGTTTCTTGACTCCTGCTTCTTGAGCCATATTAGCCGCACCTAGAGTGCCACAAACTCCATGAGATTCCTTGTTTTCTATCATTGTTTCTTCATCATCCCAACACATGCAAAACATGACATCAGCATCTTTCGCAAGCTTTATCACATCTTCACAAGGTTCAGTATCCCCAGTAAAGACCATACTTCCCTCATTACTGTCAATACGATATGCAAGTGAATCTAACCACGGTTGAGCATGTTGTGCATGTGATGCAGTCATTTCCCAGTTCACACCAGAATACACCTTGCCAGGCCCTACATCTTTAACTGAAACTTCCGGAGGTTTTCTCGGCAAATTACCGCCGCGATTTACATAAACCTGCTGACTGGTAGGGTGATTAATTCTAGCCCGCCAGTCATGAGCAAAAACTCCTTCAGGGCCGATAATACCATTTGTAAATTCCTCTGTTAAAGTAGGTCCGAATACCTGCAGTTTCGATTCCTGACCTATGCTTTGATCCCATCTACATAGGAGAAAACAAGGGAAATCCACATCATGATCAAAATGATGATGGGTAAAAAACACATAATCTATTTCTGTGGGCCAAAGTCCAGCCTTAACCAATTTATGAGTTGCTGCAGGACCACAATCAATCATGATTTTAACCCCAGCTACTTCTGCAACAAATGAAGACCCGAATCGTTCTGTTGTTGGTGTAGGTGTACCTGCCCCAAGAATATGTATTTTCGCTCTTGTCATTTATATCTCCTATACATCAAACATCCACCGACATGAGTTCATCAGAGAAAACCACATCTCCATCAAAAATTGATTTGATATCTCCAATACCTTTTTCTCGTTTACCATGCAATGAAAGATTCGGACCAATATGCACTAAAACCAATTTTTTTACTCTGGCTTTTTGGGCCATCTCTGCAGCTCCCACTGTGCCACACTGTCTATAGGATTCTCCATTAATATTCATTGATTCTTGGTCATCCCAACACATGCAAACCATAATATCTGCATTCATAGACAAGTCTATAACTGATTGACAAGGCTGAGTATCACCTGTAAAAACCATTGATCCTTCAGAACTATCAATCCTGTAAGCTAGTGAATCCAGATAAGGCTGAACATGCTCAGCCTCTGATGCAGTTATTTTCCAATTCGTACCCTCATAAACCACTCCAGGCCCGATATCCTTAACGATGAAGTTTGGTGGTTTCCTTGGTAAGGTACCCCCTCTATTGACATGAGCCTGTTGGCTATCCGGATTATTAACTCTAGTTTTCCAATCATGTGCAAATAATCCACCATTTTCATTAAGAAGACCATCGGTAATTTTCTCTGTAAGAGTTGGACCAAAGATACGTAATGTTTTTTCGATGCCAATACTTTGATCCCATCGAGTTAGTAAAAAACATGGAAAATCTACATCATGGTCAAAATGGTGATGGGTAAAAAACAGATAATCTATTTCAGTAGGCCACAGACCCGCCTTAACCATTTTATGCGTAGTAGCAGGCCCACAATCTATCATTATCTTCTCACTGCTCAATTCCACAACATAAGACGACCCAAAACGATCTGAAGTTGGAGTGGGGGTTCCAGCACCAAGAATATGAATTACAGCCAATTATATTCTCCTATTAATAAAATAATATTTTGTCTAGGATAGGTTGTTTATTGAAGGGTACCACCCAGAACCGTATTCTACAAAAATACCAATAACGGAATTAAAATCATCAAAATTATGAATCTATCTCAATATTAATTCTATAGATTCCATTAAAGTCTTTTCAGAAATTGCACCCACCCATCTATCTACCACTAGCCCGTTTCTGTCAACAAAAAATGTCACTGGCATCCCTACGATTCCATAATCGATTGTAATCTTACCATCCTTATCACGACCGTTCGGATAAGATATGCCAAATTCCTTGATGTAAGAAAGAGCATCAGGTTCATTATCTTGTAAATCAACCCCAACAAACTTTACCCCTAAACCTGCGTATTTGTTCCAAGATTTCTCAAGAGATATAGCTTCATCCCTACAAGGCGCACACCAAGATGCCCAAAAATTTAATACTATTGGTGACCCATAATAATCACTCAAAGTAAATTCATTCCGATCAAAAAGAATCAAATTAAAATCTGGAGCAGTATTTCCTATCAGTGTAAATCCACTTTGACCGGTCACAGGTCTTTTCCCCGATAAACCAATAGCCATTAGAGAAATAAAAGATATAAACACAATCAACAAAATGGAAAATATGGCTATTTTTAAAGTTTTGGGCATCACAAATAATAACTCGCCTTCATAAGACAAAAAAATTAAATATTTCTATCCCCTAAAATCCTGTCCAAATACCAAATTGACCTCAACATTTTTAACGTGTGAATAGATAAAACATGATTTACAAAATGGGTCCACTTGCTTAATATTCAAAAATACCTACTAAATAAGCTCTGACTAATAGCCTATGATCATATATGAAATGAGGATAACAGGTAACTAAAATAATCTCGTTTTGCCCTAAGTCAAAAACTTCTAAATCATCTTTATGAAGCATTTCTGTTCTATATGCATTATATATAAACTTGTGATTATTAGTTTCCAAAAAGATATGAAAAGATTCATCACCTTTCTCTCTAATTAAATCAGCGAATATTGGTAGTTTATTAAAGACGTTTCCATTACCAAGAATAGGGCTCTCTAAATGTCCAAAATACCAACCTTTGGATGGTATCTCTATTGAAGAAGACGATTGTATATGACCAACTACATTTTTTGGATTTTGCCAAGCTTTGCCATCTTTTGTGTCCACCAGGCTTAATTGAGTGACTAGAGAATCTATATCGACTGCCGGAATTACCATCCTAAGGACTGGATCATTATTTTCTAAAATACCTAATCGACTGGGGAATTTATTTCTAGGGTTAATACTCGTATATTTCCAATCATCGGCAACATCCAAGTTATCAATTATTTCATAAAGTGAACTACTATTTTCAAGATCAGTTGATTTATCGTTAACTGGCACTATTTCAATAGACTGTTCTTGATATAAAAAGTCCGTCTGTTCCCCTCTCGGTATATGACCAAAAGCTTCGGCCAAATTATAAGACATACCCATATCGGGTTTTATAGTCTCTGATTGTCTATTACCTTCGAAAAATGAGCCCCATGTATGATATTCATGGAAAACATCTAGTAACTCAGGATCGTACCGGCTAACATTCGGAATTTCATCTATCCGTATTTGTTGTTTAAATAGATCTGAAACGACTGATAACTTATCAGTCAAGTAAATATTCTTTGGAATTTCTTCCGAAAGCGATAGGCTTGTGTTTATAGCTAATTCAA
>CEVA01514424.1_pt1 | contig 10689 bp, 9 predicted proteins | sample 361521 | NCBI WGS metagenome assembly CEVA01 (sample SAMEA2622823, study PRJEB7988) | marine metagenome | isolation source: saline water (ENVO:00002010), including | reverse complement strand
GGTCGCGGTAGGAGTGGTGCTGGGAATCAAACAGCTTAATATGCATCGGGCAATTCATTGGCTTCAGCAGATAACCTTCGATGTTTCCCTCCTCAAGAAGGTTTGCCAGGTCCGAGCAGGATTTATCCCCCTCCACCAGATCGGCCAGGGATTGGCGATCAATTACCGGCGGAAATTGGGAGTCCTGGTAGTAGGGGAAATGGCCGGAGGTCTTGTAGAGATCCAGCTTGCCAATGTGGGGAGTGTATACCTGATCGTACCCTTGTTTTCCGAGCTCTTCAGATATAAAATCCTGCAACTCATTGCGGATAATTGATCCTTTTGCAGTCCAGAGAATGAGTCCTTGTCCCACATCGTTATCGATGTGGAAGAGGTGCATATCTTTTCCGATTTTCCGGTGGTCGCGCTTTCGGGCTTCCTCCAGCTGATCGAGGTATTGCTGCAGTTCGTCTTTGGTTGGAAAAGCCGTGCCGTAAATCCTTTGCAGCTGTTTGTTTTTTTCGTCCCCCCGATGGTAGGCCCCAGCAACGTTCAAAAGCTTAAAGGCCTTTATCTTTTTGGAATAATTGACATGAGTGCCGGCACATAAATCAACAAACTCACCATTGCGGTAAAAACTGATGGTATCTCCTTCGGGAATATCGTCCAGGCGACCTAGCTTGTACTTCACCTGCCCCATTTCTTTGATCAGATCGATTGCCTCATTCCGGGTGGTTTCAAATTGCTCAAAGCGCTGATTCTCTTTAATAACCTTTTTCATCTCCGCCTCGATGGCTTCCAGATCCTCGGTGGTAATTTTGTGATCGAGGTCGAAGTCATAATAAAAACCGGCATCGGTAGGCGGGCCAATGTCCAGTTTAGTGTCCGGAAATAAGCGCAGAACCGCCGTCGCGAGTATGTGGGCCGACGAATGACGGAGTTCTTGGAGTGGAGACATTTTTTTCATAAATAAGTAACCTGTGGAAATGCCGGTCCACTCAAATGTCAAGGGAGCAATCGTCAATCGTTGATTCCGCTCCACTTTACCACCTGTTCGATCCATGCTTTCCTTGGTTCGAAAAGCAATCCATGATCCCAATCGTTGTCCGTAGTTATGATCTTGTATGCGGTCAGGATTTTATTCGATTTGCTAATGAAATACCTGGGCTTTAATGCCATTGGTATCCCTCTTGTCATGGATGTGCAGCATCCGACCGGAAACCAGCATTTTCGGGTCCTGTTTCAGGCGATCAAAATACCCTGCAAGGATAACATAGTTGATATCCGGATCCTGTTGTTTGTTGGAAACGTAGGCCGCGATCATCCCACCCTTGCTTGCTCTAACCAGTGTGATATTGGAGGACGGAACTTCTTCTTGTTTCAATTGATCTACGTAGAATGAAATAATTTGGGCGTAGTTTCCCACATTGGTGTGCTTTCTCCAAATCTCGGTGATAACTCATAAGCCTTGTTTTTCCAAGGTCTCAACAATCTGTTGGTATTGGTACGTCTTGCGTGCCGGACTTATTGGAGATCCGTCAGAGCCTTCTACAATTTGTTCATGCAAGTAAAAGAGGTAATGCCTACCCGGATCGATATTATCGGGAAGGGTTGAAAATACTTCACCAAAGGTTATAGACGCGCTAAATGCATTAATTAGCGATATGGCGATGATGGGAAATTTCTTGGGGATCCAAAATGAGTGATTTCAACAGTTTTTTAGGGTATGAATTTGGAATCGAGTAATTTAAAGCGACTTTAAATCAAACCCATCCTTTCGGTCGAGGATTTGCCAGCCTTGTTCCGAAAGTTCCCTTCGTAATCCGTCAGCCTTTTCCCAATCGCGAGCTTGCTTGGCCTGCCAGCGTTCTTCCGCAATCGCTGATATCGATTCCGGAATTTCAACGGGTTCTGATTCTCCAGCTTTAAAAAGTTGGATCCCCAGAGCATATAGAATCCCGGCTAAAGCGCTCAATTCGTTCTTAATTGAATCAGAATCCAGGTTTTCTTTTTCCAAAGATACAAAACCAGCAAAAATACCACCTGTGGTCTGGGATACGTTGAGCTCGTTGCAGAGCCCGTCCCAGGCCCGGGTGAAATGTCCCCAATTCCCTGATAGATGGGTTACATTAATCTGCGTGAAGGCTTTTTCGGTCATTCCGATTTTCTCAAGGTTCCCGCGAAGTAATTTCTCGATTTTCTTAATCGCGCTTCGGGCGGCCCCCAGGGATGCAATTGTAAAGTTTAAGGGTTGGCGGTAGTGACCGGAAATCAAAGTGTAGCGAATCTCCGTGGGCGAGAAGCCTTTCTTTTCCAAGTCCTCCAATGTGTACATATTGCCCAGGCTTTTAGCCATTTTCTCTCCTTCAACTTGGAGGTGTGCGTTGTGAAACCAGTGGCGTGCAAATGGCTTTCCGGTGGCGCCTTCACTTTGTGCTATTTCGTTTTCGTGGTGAGGAAAACAGAGGTCGATACCACCGGCATGCAGATCGAAATTTTCGCCCAGATAAGCCTGGCTCATTGCCGAGCATTCCAAGTGCCAGCCGGGACGCCCTTCGCCCCAGGGGCTGGCCCAGAAGTTTTCCCCGTCCTCAGGTTTGCGCGATTTCCATAAGGCAAAATCAGCCACCGATTCGCGGTCGTATTCATCCGCATCGTTGTGTTCGCCAGCACTGGTTAAGAATTGGGTTTCGGTTTCTCGATCCTTGAGTCGGCTGAGTTTGCCATAGGGTTCGTAGGCGGATACTTTAAAATAAACGGATCCGTCCGACGATGAGTAAGCGAGATCTTGTTTAATCAGTTTTTGCACCAAGTCGATCTGTTGCGAAATGTGATCAGTGGCTTTTGGTTCTTGGTGAGGAGGAAGGATGTTGAGGGCCTCCGAATCTGCGTGAAATTTGTCTATCCAGTATTGGGTGAATTCCTTGAGGCTCTTCCCCTCTTCTTGTGCGGTGCGAATTGTTTTGTCGTCCACGTCGGTTATGTTGCGCACGTGATAGGGATTCAAGCCGGATATTTGCAACGTGCGGCGCAAGACATCTTGGACCAAAAATGCGCGAAAGTTACCGATGTGGGCTGGACCATAGACCGTCGGACCGCAGCAGTAAAACCGAAACTGTTTTCCATCCACTGCCTTTACCGGCAGGACGCTTCGGGTCATGGTATCGTATAACTTGAGTGGAGAGGCCATTCCGGGATGAGCAGCTTTTCAATCAGGTGCCATTCCCTGCAGTCTCCGTGGCTCGCCTTAGTCGAGTGTAGGCGGTTGCCGCAGGGTGCGGCTGCTCACAATCGATTAATCGAATTGCAGTCCTGGTCACAGGGCAGGACTGCAAGCTCGGTGATACTACGTGGTCTCGTGAAAAGCGAAGCTCGCATAACGAAGACTTTTGCTGCCCTGTAGGGTTTGCTGAACGTTGAGATTTCATTTGCGGGAACCTGAAAATGGAGCACTATCTGGATTTGCATTCTTTAGATCAATCCCATTGTTTACGTATTGAATGGAAACTGATTTTAAACTTAATTTGACCCAGCGTCCACGACGATTGAGACGCACTGAAGGTATTCGAAAGCTCGTTCTAGAAACAGCGATTTCAAAAAATGATCTGATTGCCCCCCTTTTTGTAAAGGGCGGGGATGGCCAACCTGAAGCGATTGAATCAATGCCGAGTATTTCGCGATTAAATTTAGAGGATCTAATAAAGGAATGCGAAGAATTATTTTCCTTAGGTGTTTCGGCTGTCGCTTTGTTTCCTCAAGTAGATCCATCCTTAAAAAACGACGATGCAACTTATGCAACCAACGGGGACAATTTGGTATTGCGATCTGTAAGGGCGATCAAGAAGGCGTTGCCTGATTTAATTGTGATCACCGATGTTGCCTTGGATCCCTACACCAGCCATGGGCACGATGGTGTTTTAGATAAAACAGGTTCGGTGGTACTCAATGATCCCACAGTCCAAATTCTTTGTGATATGGCTTGTCAACAAGCTGAAGCGGGCGTCGATCTGGTGGCTCCGTCTGATATGATGGATGGACGGGTTGGAGCGATCCGGGAAGTTCTAGATGAATCCGGATACATCAACACGGGGATCATGGCCTACTCAGCCAAATTTGCCTCGGCCTTTTATGGGCCCTTCCGGGAGGCGGTCGGGAGTGCCCAAGCAGCCGGGACCAAGCTTCTGGATAAAAGAACTTACCAGTTAAATCCGGCTAATCGCAATGAGGCTGCCTTGGAATGTCGCTTGGATGCGGACGAGGGAGCCGATATTCTGATGGTCAAACCTGCCGGGCCTTACCTGGACATTATTCGAGATCTTCGCAATGCATCAGACCTGCCTGTCGCCGCTTTCCAGGTTTCTGGGGAATACGCCCAAATTCACGCCGCAGCTCAATTGGGTTGGTTGGATCTTGAGAAATCAAGAGACGAATCCTTGCTGGCTATAAAACGTGCCGGCGCGGATATGATCTTGACCTACTTCGCCAAGGAAGTAGCCAAGGCACTTTTTTAAGTGATCACTTATCAGTGTTGCAGATCAGTATTTAGTTTATAAAATACTGATTACTGAACACTTACGCCGAGTAACTAATTGTGGCATTGCTTGATTACTACTTGGGGTCCGCTTCTTCCTCGGGAAGATCGGGTGGGCTGATGGCTTCTTCCAGTCCCTCCTCCTCTTCTTCTTCCTCCCACTTCATTGTTTCATCTTGAGGAATGGCCTCCTCTTCCGCTTCTTGGAGATCGGGAATTTCGTCGACGATTTCCTCTTCCTCGCCCGTTGATTGTTCGCCATCCTCGTCTAGGGAATATCCCGCAGGAGTATATTCAAGGATTGAGGTAATTTCGGTGAAGTAGTGCAGGTTCTTGCCTTCGAAGTACTGATTGTTCAGTTCATCTCGCAAATCTTCCTCGAGCTCGCTCGTGGACATATTTTGCTCAAAATCGATGAGGTCGTTTAAGAGTTGAACGCGGAGCTTGGTAATGTGGTCGAGAAAATCTGCATAAGGGCCAGTTTCGTCGTCGTCCATAACGTCAGGCAAAATGAAAAGGATCTCCTCCGACCCGAAAAGAGATTCATTGGCCTTAACCATACGGATTTTTTGATCGCCAAGGTCTTTATCGATTCCGAACGGAATGAAAGCGTCTTCGACCATATCCATGTCCAAACCGTATTCGCGCAGTGGGTCAAGAAGGTCCACTACATAGGACCATTGTTTGGGGTCAAGGATTCCTAAACTATCTAGATCCCAGGGGATATCTTCGCTAACTTCGATGACCCACCAATTAAAGTCTTCCCGAAGAGCTGCAATCAGCCATTCAAGTTTTTGCTTCTTCGTTGGCATTGAGAAAAGGAGAGCGAGATGATCTTTTAGTTAGTGATAAGATTTTTCCTTTGAAAATAATCTTATCTTTCAATTTGTTCGTCCCCAAATAAAGACAAGGCTTTTTTGATTTTTTTTTTCATTATTTTCATTTTCGATATAGATAGAAGAATCGACCTCTATGGGTAAGTTTTATGAATCGGTGATCAGACCGGTCATGTTTCGCCAGGATGCGGAGTCCGCTCACGAACTGGGAGTGTCATTTTTGCGGACATTAGGCCACCTTCCTTGGATATGCCGGTTAATGGAGGCCAGGCATCTTCGTCCGCCTCAAACAAACCCGATTCGCCTATTTGGATTAGATTTCCCAAACCGAGTCGGATTAGCCGCGGGAATGGACAAAAATGCAGTCTTTTGGCCCGCAGCAGCTGCCTTTGGCTTCGGGCATGTGGAGATTGGAACGGTGACATTTCATCGCCAACCAGGCAACCCGAGGCCTCGAGTATTTCGTTATCCTGATGAAGAAGCCGTAATAAATCAGCTGGGGTTTAACAATGAGGGGGCGGAAAGGGTTGCTGAACGAATTAGGAAACAAAGTCGAGTGGTTAAGCGAAGTATCCCCCTCGGTGTAAATATTGGCAAGTCCAAGAAGGTCCCGATTGAAGAAGCTGCTGAGGATTATTTGAAATCCTTTGATATGCTGGCTGACTATGCCGACTACTTTACGATTAATGTTAGTAGTCCGAATACTCCCGAGTTGAGGAAATTACAAGGTTCCGAATTTTTGCCAGAACTGTTGGGCGCAATTGCTCGAGCAAACCAAGACAGAAGTGAAAGTCAGAATAAACAACGGCTTCCCATTCTAGTAAAAATTGCACCCGACCTGACCTATCCCGAAATCGATTCCATTTTGGAAACCGTCCTTGAGCTGAAATTTGATGGTATCATTGCAACCAATACAACATTGTCGCGACCCGGAGCCTTTGCTGAAATAGAACAAGAAGGTGGGTTGAGTGGTCGTCCCCTCGATCATTTGACAACTGATATCATTCGTTACATAAGACTCTCCACCAACGGTGAATTACCCATCATTGGAGTGGGAGGAATAATGGATGCAAAATCGGCTGGTGAAAAAATGGCTGCCGGCGCTGACCTGGTGCAAATATACACCGGCTTTATTTACCGCGGTCCTTTTTTCCCGCGTCAATTGGCTTGGGCCTTGTCCCACAGTCACCGGGATTGGGTTTAATTATTAATCGAAATCCGACTTTCGTTTCTACTCGTCCTTTCGATCACGGTGGGAAAAAGAAGGAGAGCTAGATCCAATCTCACAGATCTCCATAGATCCGCTATAAACCACCTTCGCTGGACCCGTTAGCGTTACTTTATCAATAGAATCTCCATCGATTTCGAAATCGACTTTTAAAGTATCGCCGCCGGCGACTTTGAGGCTAACCGGCTTCGCAACCCCATAAACCAGGTGAGAGAGAATGGCCACCGCAGTCACCCCAGTGCCACAAGCCAAAGTTTCACCTTCAACACCACGTTCGTATGTGCGCACATTTACAACTTCGTTGTTGAAGTTTGCAAAGTTCACATTGGCTCCGCGTGGTTGAAATGCGTCGTGAAAACGAAGCTCAGAACCTTCGGGCACAATGTTTACTGTTTGGGTGTCATCAACAAATTTTACGACATGTGGAACTCCTGTATCGGTATAGTGAACGATTGACGTACCGGCTTTCAGGTCGATTGGGATATTCAATTGGGTATCTAAAGCAGGAGTCATTTGAACGGTGATGGACCCATTGTCTGTGATGCCTTCTATATCTCCAGCGTCCGTGCGAAATTTAAGCCGCCCGTTCAGTCCAAGCTGGTGGGCCATGGCGAAGGAGATAAAGCAACGAGCCCCGTTCCCGCACATTTCGGCCCTGGAACCATCCGCATTGTAGTATACCATTTGGGCATCCAGGTCATTGGTGGGACCTGGTTCGAGGAGCAGGATTCCGTCCGCGCCTATGCCAAATCGACGGTCACAAATATGTGCAATCTGATCGGTGGTCAGATTTAAGCTACCATCCAGATTATTTATTACCACGAAGTCGTTTCCCGCTCCGTGCATCTTTGTGAATTCTATTCTCATGAAATCGCGCGATAAAAACGCCTATGTGGTTTTTTTCAAGGCGTTACTACATAATCTAGTATAAGTCGTGCTTTTGTCGAATATCTTACAAAGTCGAAAACTCTCTAGGTGAAAAGAGCGAAAAATTAGCCGAAAATCTCATTTTTGTCTGGGCCTAGCTCTGAAAAATTAAATACTACATAGTGTCTTTCCCTATCAGGGATTATAATTTTCCCAGTTAACCTCAATGGAACATCAGCTATGAGCAATACATTCCCGAAACTTCATAACGCAACCTGGCCGGGCGTGGTCGGTAAAGGATCCGACGAAGAACCTTTTATCAGCCTGGATCAAATGATCGAATTTACCGCGAAGGCCGACGTCGATGGACGCAAATTCGATGGTGTGGATATATTCCTCTCCGAGCCGCATGTAGCGATCGATTCTTCTGACGACGATCTGAAAGCCTTGGCGGACAAGTTAGGCGGATTGAACCTTGCTGCCGGTTCTCTGGTAGCTCCCGTTTGGGATGGCCTGGGAGGAGGTTCCTCAATGGGTAACGATGAACAGCGCGGCATGTTCCTGGATATGGTAAAACAGGCCTGTATCATCGGAGGAAAGTTGCGAGATTTGGGTATACGGCCCTACGGGATTATTCGTATCGATTCGGCTACTGATGTGGAAACTTGGAGCCAAGATCCGGATGGCAACACGGCTATCATCGCCAATACTTTCAAAGAAGCCGCCAAGATTGCCTCAGATCATGGTGAAAAACTTTCGGCCGAAGGTGAGATTTGTTGGGGCGGAATGCAAAGTTGGAAGTGGATGCTCCGCACTTTTGAATTGGCCGACGCAGGCGATTCCCTGGGTTTCCAGGCAGACCTTGCTCATTCAATGTTTTACTTGATGGGTTATAATGCTGATGAGCACCGAATCTTGCCCGCAGAATTTGATTGGAATGATTCAGATACTTTTTGGGTAGCCTATAAGGAAATGACCGACGCACTCCGTCCATACACCAACGACTTTCACGTCGCTCAAAACGATGGTACGGTTCACGGAACAGGTTCTCATGACAAAACGGGTAAGCATTGCCTGGCTGATGATCCGAACGGCAAGCTCGATATCACTCAGGCGTCCAGTTACTGGTTGCGCGATCCGGATGGATCAGCCCGTACGCATATTCAACACATTTGTTGGGATGGCTGTATGTTTCCCAATGAAACGCTTCACCAACAACAAACATGGAACACGATTCTTGGGGCTATGATCGGTGTGCAAGAGGTACACGGTTGGTCCTAAAAGTTCAATTTCAAAACCTTAATCATAGAAAAGACAGTACGATGGCAAATATATCACTTGGAGCTGAAGTTTACACTTGGTTCATGTCGGAAATGGGCAAGACCTATGACAACAAATTGGGTCATATGATCGAAATGGTTGCCAAAGCAGGGTTTACTGGAATCGAGCCCATGCAATTCTGGATGGGCGACCTGTCCGATCCTGCTAAGCTGAAAGATAAGCTTGAAGAGCATGATATAAAACTGGCTGGAATTGCCCTTTGCCTGGATTGGAATAATCCGGAAGAAACGGATGATGAAAGACAACAGGGCGACTATTATATAGATCTGCTCAAGCAGTTTCCTGGCGCCTTGCTTTGTACGGTCCAATTGCCCAATGGCCGTCATGATTTGGAGCAACGCCGGCTCAATTTGGTGTCTTGTGTAAACGCAGTGTCGAAACGGGCTGTTGATGCGGGTATCGAATGTTCATTTCATCCGAATTCTCCAGAGACTTCTATCAATCGTACAGCCGAAGATTACGACGTCATTATTAATGGCATTGATACTGAAGTGACCGGTTGGACCCCCGATGTTGGTCACATCCGCAACGGTGGAATGGATGTTCTGTCTAAAATGGCTGAATTTGCTTCACTCATTAATCATATCCATTACAAGGATTGGGATGGTGATCCCGAGTGGACTCTGATGGGAAAAGGAAAAATAGATTTTGAAGCTATTACACAATGGCTTGTGGATCAGGATTACAACGGTTGGATTATGTGCGAAGATGAAGCGGATGATGCGATTGAAGATCCGGACGGCGTGACTTTGCACGATGGCGAGTATTGTAGAGAAAAGTTAGCTCCCATTATTGCCTGATCCTTTCAAATTTAGCTCCTTTCAGACGGCGGAAGCTTGGAATTTCTGCCATCTTTTGGGGCAATCGGATTACGCTGAATATTGAGATTCATCCCCTATAACGGTCATGAAGAAAATAATAAACGATCCCATTGCTGTGGCCACCGAACTATTGGATGGTCTGGTCGATTTTTACAATGGTGATGCAAGGCTAGATGCTCCGGGTGTCATCGTTATGAATGACATACCGGACAATAAGGTCGCATTGTTGGTTGCGGGTGGTAGTGGTCACGAACCTGTCTATCACGGCCTTATAGGAAAGAATTTTGCCGATGGAGCCGCCTGTGGAGATATCTTTGCAGCCCCGCCTCCGAATGTTATGCTCGATGCCACGCGTGCGGTGAACAAAGGCAATGGAGTTTTGTATTTATATGGTAACTATGCTGGTGATGTGATGAATTTCGATATTGCCCAGCAAATGGGTCGGGCAGAGGGCATCGATATTGAAACCGTATTGATATGGGATGATGTCGCATCGGCTCCACCCGACCAGAAAGACAAGCGCCGCGGTATTGCCGGCTTAATTCCTATAGTTAAATTGGCGGGTGCAGCTTCAAATTCAGTAGATTCGCTGGAAGAGCTGGTTGGCTTAACTACCAAAGCCAGAGACAACACACGCTCAATCGGCGTAGCGCTGGCACCGGGTTCTATTCCAGCGACTGGAGAACCAACCTTTGAGTTGGCAGAGGATTCGATTGGAGTTGGTATGGGGATCCACGGTGAACAGGGCGTCGGGGTTGAGAAAATGATGTCTGCCAATGATTTGACGGTAAAGATGATGGATCTCATTTTCGGAGATGACCTGTCCTTTGAATCGGGGGCCGAAGTGGTAATTCTCGTAAATAGTTTGGGCTCAACCACGTTGATGGAATGCTTAATTGTTCTCAAGAAAGCAAAACAGATCCTGAACGAAAAAGGTATCAAGATTCACGACATCATTACGGGCAATAAAGTGACCTGTCAGGAAATGGCAGGCTTATCGATAAGCCTAACGAAGTTGGACGATGAGTTGAAACCGCTTTGGGACATGCCTTGTTCTTCCTTGGGGTATACGAAACTTTAGATTCA
>CEVA01017250.1_pt1 | contig 10691 bp, 8 predicted proteins | sample 361521 | NCBI WGS metagenome assembly CEVA01 (sample SAMEA2622823, study PRJEB7988) | marine metagenome | isolation source: saline water (ENVO:00002010), including | reverse complement strand
AGCAATGGGAATGGATGTACCGGATAGTTTACGTACAACTTCGTCACGGCGATGAATGGGTGTTGCATTAACAATGATACCTGCGAGATTGGGGCCTACTAGAGTGATGGATTCTGTGATTGAAGACTGTTGAGAATACTGGTGAATCAGTATGACCTTGCTATCAACGTCTAGAGGGACTTCGGTGCTGGTGCGTTCAATAATGACGATATCAGATGAAGTATTTAGTTTTGCTATTGTCTCTTGTGGGCTGCTTAGAATGTTAACGCTACTTGAATCAGAGATGTTAGGCGCATTGATTGATGTGAGTAGGTTCTCGATGAATTCAACATCAGGGTCGGCACCATCTGGTTCAGAGAGCGGCTTATAGTAAACAGCTTTCTTGTTAGCAGTGTTGGCTTTAATCACCAAAGCAGCCGCTAGGCTAGTTTTTCCAGCACCGGATTGATTGCCAACTATTTGGAGGACGGTCAAAGAATCTCCTATAGATTTATTGATGAATTCTTTAGTTTGGTAATTTTAGCATAGCGATTTTGTAAGACAGTACACGGGATGCTATTCGTTTACATCTTTCGGGCCCGTGTTTTCAGGATCAAAATTTTCTGGGAAAATCGTCGTATCGTCCCATTTGGCCAGGTTGAAGTCTGACCGGTGGAGGCTGGTTTGTTTGAAGCTGGCTCCGCGTACATCAGTAGCAATCCACATGGAGTCCCGAATCATGGCCAGATTGAAATCCGCGCCGACCATATTAGCTCGACTTAGGTCTGCTCCATTCATCATGGAAGACTGGAATCGGGTATTGGTCATATTTGTGTTTCTTAAATCGGCCTCGATCATGTTCGACTGGCTGAAATCAGCGTCAGTCAGATCAGCTCCGATTAGATTGACTCGGTTCATCTTACAACCCTTAACTAACGCGCTTTTGAGGTTCGCTCCTTTCATATCTGTCCAGAAGAAGTTCACATTATTGACTATGGCATCAGTTAGATTCACCCCGGCCATTCCTGCCTGACCAAAGTCGGCTTCGGAAAGGTCTGCGCCGGAAAGGTCTGCACCTGCTAGATTTGCTTTGCTAAGTCGGGCTTTGGTCAGGTTTGCACCCTTAAGATTCGCTTCGTGGATTTTGGTACCAGCCAGATTTACGTTGCTGAGGTCGGCTCCTTCAAGATCTAATTGAGTGTCTGGATTATTTTCGCGCCAGTTGTCTAGTGCTTCTGGGCCGCTTGAGGCTAGTTTTACGTGTTCTGCGTTAGCCAAATTCTGTACTCCATTTACTGAACAAAGTGTTCACAAAAATACGGCCCAGGATTTCGTCCCGGGCCGCCTAGTTAGGGGCATATGGTTGGAAATTCGGGTTAAGCGTCTTCCAGTTCGAATAGTTTTTCAGCGATTGCCATCTTCAGTTCATTTACCTTGCTCAAGTCTGGAAACGCTCCGGCTTCTTTCCGGTCGAAGATTTTGTCTCCATCTAGGAAAACTTCGAGGCGACCTTTATCTGATGGGGTCATGGTGATGGCTACGTCACCAGGTGCATCTGACTTGAAAAATTCATTCGCCAACCACGTGGCGACCGGGAAATACCCTCAAGCTACACAATAAACTATTTCAGCTTCGACTTTGCCGTGTTCTGACCCTGCCATATAAGCCTCCAGTATTGTTGGTCTGAATAATGGGAATTAACTGTTACTTAATTATTGCTGTACCTATGCCAACAGCGGTGCGGTTGCCGTCTTGGTTGTCACAGAATAAGTCGACAGAAACTTGGGTCCCATCTTCAGTTTCTTGTGATCCATTGACGGCCCCAGTGACGGTAATTGTGTCACCAGCTTTCACGGGCCTTAAGAACTTTAGATTTACGGTGCCTGTATGATTAAAAACCTCTGGTCCAAAAAATTTGCGCAAACATTCAGCTGCGAAGGTTATGGACATGCGACCAGAAGCAAGGGTGTAGGTCGTTCCCAAACGTTTTGCTGCCAATTCTGGGTTGTTATGGATATTTTCTAGGTTCAGAATCCCTGTGGATTCAAACCCCAAAATTGATTTTTCGGTAATAGCCTTGGTAACGGAGGGTATAATTTGGCCATTCGCTATTTCTGTTCTGGATGCCATTTTTTCCCCAATTCATCTGGTTTTTTTAACTGGTAAGTACTGAGTTTTTCTAGAAGGCGACCGTCTTCATCGATAGCTGTAGCTTCAATGACAATATACGGCTTGTCTCGACGCAAGTATTTATCTGCTATCCGTCCAGTCACTATAATTTTCTTGCCGACGATGGGTGGGTTGAAAAACTCAACTTCATTTCCTGCATTCACCGTGCCGATGGGATCGGTATAGACCATGGCGAAGGCGGTAGCATCATGCTTGACACCTAGTGTGGGAAAAGACGCTTCAGGATCATCTACAGACGTGCGGAAAGCTTCAACCATTTCCTGGGTTAGTATGTAATCATAGGAACCTAGTTCCTCTCCGATTACTACATCTTCGTATGCGAAGACCTTTAGTTCTGCATCGGCCATTTTGGGTTCCTTTCAAGCTTCATTTGATCTATTTTCGCCGATCTTTAGCACGTTGCTCCTACAATACTGAGTTTGCCTGGGGTAGTCAACGTAAAGGTATTTGGACAATTAAGTCGTGGGCGTGGTGGGGAAATGACCTTTGCCCTATAATGGCATATGACATCTGTCATAAAAGGCGTGACTTACATGGATCTTGTTTTCGATAAGGGCGATTTGCAAAACCCCAGAGGGCATGCCCTGCTCTATTTTCGTGTGGATACTGAGCAGGATACTGTTTATGCGACTTACGTAGTTACGCTTCCCGTTAAATCTGATCTTACCAAGTATGTGCCGCCGTTTTTGGCCTCTCATCTAGGTAATATGCCCTTAAATGACTTGTCAGCTTTTGCTATGCCGCCGGTGCCAGAGGCTTTGAGTAATTATTCAGAACTGGAACGATTAAGCGATTTGAGGCAGGACGATCTGGTCTACGGTGGAAATATGTTCTCTTTTGACCTGCCTAGGATGATGGAGATGGCTACCGAGGCTGTGCAAGTCTACTCTGGACTTTGTTCGGATGCCCTGACTATGAACAGCACACCAGCGGAGGGAGCTGCCGCAGCAATTGGTGAAGAACTCCGAGAGACGCTTGAGATGCCTGTGGCTCCCGAGCCAGAACCGGAATCTCAACCAGAACAGGATGATTCTTATAATGTGAATGAAGTATTGTTCAGTTTCATGAGTGAAACCGACAAACTTGGTGAGTTATCTAAGTTGCTCGGACGCTTGCGATTCGCCGTTGATGGTGCGGACCAAGCTGCTGCCGACGAGGTTGGCGCTGAAATAACGGTGTTGGCTCGTCATTTACCTGAGAATTACAAGGTAGCCGACTTGTTAGATGCTGCTAAGGATAATTCGGATCGTAGCTCCCAGTTGGCCAAACTCTATATCGACCGTTGTTTTCGACTCTCTGCCGGAGAAGCAAGTGCGGCTATTGAGTTGGATGCACAGATTCAGTTGCTGCGAGACCAGGTTTAGAAGATTAGCCGAAAGGTTAATCCCGGCTCTAATCATTCGCTCCTAGATTTGGGAGGAACACGACAGGTTGGCCTACCTCTCCCGTCTCCAGCTTACCAATTTCCGCAATTTGACCCATTTGGATCTTGGGTTATCCCCCGGCGTGACGGTCTATTACGGTCCTAATGCTCAAGGTAAGACCACGCTTTTGGAAGCCGTCTATTTGCTTTGCATTGCCCGATCATTTCGTGCGGAAAACGAACGTGAAGTAATCAGCTTTAAAGCCGCTAATGCGGGTGAACAAGCATTGGTGGATGGCACTATTGAAAAAATCGACCAGCGTCTTAGAGTAATTATTGGATACCAGCCAATTCAACGCTCCAACCGAGAAGCTGAGACTTTAGGCTATAACGTAAGAAAAGAAATCCGGGTAAATCGTATAAAACGCACAGCGGGAGAATTGGTCGGTCAAGTTAATGCAGTGCTGTTCAGTGCTGACGATATCGAACTGATTCAAGGTCCACCATCGGGACGCAGGCGATTTTTGGACATTTTGCTTTCCCAGGCTGACCCCCTGTATTTGAAAGGATTGCAACGTTATCAGAAAGTGGTGCAACAGAGGAACCAGTTGCTTAGGTTTCTCCGTGAAGGCCAAGCGCAGACTGATGAGTTGACTTTTTGGGATGATGAATTGGTGCGTGAGGGGGCTTGGATCACTTGGCGTCGCTATGAAGCTATGCGGGTACTTACTCAGGCTTCAATGAAACACCATGAGGACCTGAGTGGGCCTGAGGAAAGTCTTGAAATCGAATATCGACCCAGCGTCCTGTTAGGCCTTGATGTTTCTGAGACAGAGAATAATTTCAGGGAGGCTTTGAGTGCTGCCTTTCATAGGGAACGAGCCAGGCCGGTTACTGCAGTGGGTCCACACCGAGATGACTTTTACCTGATGATTGACGGTGCGGATATGGGTGTGTTCGCTTCAAGAGGTCAGGCGCGCACATTGGCCCTCACACTGAGACTGGCCGAGGCGGAATTTTTGTCATCTATAAGAGGGGATGGCCCGGTAGTGTTATTTGATGATGCTTTTTCTGAAATGGACAGCTCAAGGCGCTACCGGTTGCTTGAAAAGGCTACCCGTTATGAACAGGTGTTGATAACAACCACCGATTTGAATCAGGTGAACGATTTTTTTGGCGCTGGCGCCAATTATCATTACATATCAAAAGGACAGATTTGGCACTCGGATCAGAATGGAAACATTTCCGAATATCCTGTGTCGAGTCAGGAAGATGATTTTGAGTCTGACCAGGCTATCGACGAATCGGTGTGACCGGTGTATACATCATTGAGATTCAGGTAATAGTCTATGGGTTTGTTATAAGGAATAGTTAGAAGGTTTGGAATAGATGGCTGTGACTCAAGAACAACTGGATGAGATTGCACTCTCGAGAGCCGAATATGATCTAATCGTCGAGCAGCTGGATCGTGAACCGACTCCTGTTGAATTAGGCATGTTTGGTGCTCTTTGGAGCGAACATTGCGGATATAAACATTCTAAACCCCTATTACGCCTTTTTGCTCAGGATGACTCGACCCAAACGTCTAATCGAGTACTCTCTCAGACTGGCGCGGAGAACGCTGGCGCTGTGGATATCGGTGACGGACTTGCTGTGGTGTTCAAGGTTGAATCACACAATCATCCTTCCGCTGTGGAACCACTACAGGGCGCGGCCACTGGTGTCGGTGGTATTGTCAGAGATATTTTGGCCATGGGTGCCCGGCCTATTGCCCTATTAAATTCATTGCGCTTTGGCACTTTGGATGACCCGCAAAATAGACACCTTTTTCATGGCGTGGTTGGTGGAATCTCTTGGTACGGCAACTGCATCGGTGTGCCTGATGTTGCGGGTGAGATCTGTTTTGATGAGTCGTACTCAGGGAATCCATTGGTGAATGCCATGTGCGTTGGCCTGGTTAAGGCTGACAATATAGCAACCTCTGCAGCGAGTGAAGTTGGTGACGTGATGCTTCTGGTTGGCGCCGGAACCGGCCGCGATGGTATCCACGGTGCATCTGGTCTTGCCTCACGAACTTTTGAAGAAGAGGTGGAGCTCAGGCCTACGGTTCAAGTGGGTAATCCATTTTTGGAAAAGGTTCTTATTGAGGCATGTTTAGAGGCGTTGGGAACTGGTTTGGTGAATGCGATACAAGACTTGGGAGCAGCAGGGTTGACCAGTGCCGCTATTGAGTCTGTAGCCAGTGGCAGTCGGGGCATCCTCTTGGATTTATCCAAGGTTCACCAGAGGGAACTGGATATGAGCCCCTATGAAGTGATGCTCTCTGAGTCCCAAGAACGTATGTTACTGGTGGTGGCGCCAGAAAACGTTTCAGCAATCAAAGAGGTTATGAAGAAATGGGACGTGGCCTGTCATGAGATTGGACAAGTGATTGCTGATCAGATCGCCCAGGTTTCTATGGGAGCTAGCTTGGTCGCTGATTTGCCTATTGGACCTTTAGCGGAAGCACCTCAATACCGACTCGAAGGTAAGCCGTCATTGGAAGATAGGGACAGGCAAAAACTGGAATTGGGGTCAGTTCCATTACCTACAGACGGACCTGAAGCGATATTACTACGCTTGTTGGCATCACCCAATATAGCTAACAAGAAGAGTGTGTATCGGCAGTACGATCATCAAGTGCAAACTAATACCGTGGTTGGTCCGGGCAGTGATGCAGCTGTTTTACGTGTGAAAGGCACCGATAAAGCGATTGCAGTGACCATAGACGGTAATGGACGCTTTTGCCAATTGAATCCGTATCAGGGCGGCTTGATTGTCGTAGCTGAAGTCTGCCGGAACTTGAGTTGTTCAGGAGCGCAGCCATTGGCGATGACTGATTGCCTCAACTTTGGTAGTCCCGAACGGCCTGACATCTACCATCAACTTGAACAGTGCATCCTCGGAATCGCAGATGCTTGCAGAGTGTTGGGAGTCCCCGTGGTCAGCGGCAATGTGAGTTTGTATAACGAGTCACGTGGGCATGCGATTTATCCAACCCCCATCGTGGGTGGCCTTGGCCTGATGGAAGATGCTTCTAAAGCTACCAGGTCAGCATTCGCCGGAGAGGGCCTGATGGTTGCATTGTTAGGTGCGGTTACTGACCAAGGGGATTCCAGTGACCTGGCAGGCAGTGAATACCTTCAGCAAATCCACGGCCTTGTAGCGGGCAGTCCATTAATAGATATTGATTTAGAAAAACGGGTTCAGCAGGCGTGCCGCGATGGGATAAACGAGGGCCTAATCATGTCTGCTCATGATTGTTCTGATGGAGGCTTGGCGGTAGCGCTTTCTGAGTGTTCTATTCAGTCTGGGGTGGGTTTTATAGGCGAGTTCCCCGTTGGCAACCGTTGGGATTTGACATTGTTTGGAGAACGCCAGTCTCGCATCGTGGTTAGTTTCCGCGAAAGCTCATGGAATGCTTTGCAGAGTTTGGCCTCTAATCTGAATGTGCCTATGATTAAACTGGGGACCACTGGCGGTGGCCGATTTAAGATTGACGGGCAGGTTGACCTGCCGATCAAGCAGATAAGCGATGGGTGGAACAATGGGCTGGAGGCAGTTATTGGATAACATGCCACTAAGAGTACTGTTTTTGACTCCCTACTTTAGGCCGTATCTTGGAGGGATCGAGAGGGCTATTGAGCAACTTTCGTTCCAGATGCAACGGTCGGATTCCGTTGAAGCTGTGGGCGTGCTTACTACCAAGTATTCGTTTCCTAGGCGTCCTCAGCCTACGTGGGAAGACCAAGAGATTTCGATAGAAGGTATATCGATATATCGGTTGTCGGGGTTTCCCAGTCGTTCGCTACCGATTCATTCTGTGCCTTTGGTTTGGTTCTCACCGTTGAAACTGAAACAGTACCTGGCTGAATTCAATCCAGACGTTATTCATTTCGTCGGTGATGGTTGGTTTTGGGGACATATTTGGGCGTGGATTTGGTACCGAGGCAAAGCAAAGTTTGTGTTTACACCGTCATACCATCCTTTGCCACCCAGCAAGTGGTGGTTGAAGCCGATCAACGCTTTCTTATGCCAGATAGCCGACCGTGTTGTGGCTTTGACCAGTCGGGAAGCGGAGGGTGTACACCGGGCTTACCTAGCACCAAAGAATAAATTGGGGGTTATTGGCTGGGGAACTTCTATTAAAGAGAAACCCGAACCGGAAAGTGAGCAACCAAACCACCAATTAGAGCGTGGTGGGCTTTTGAATATCTTATGTGTCGGTCGGATAGGTAGCCACAAGGGACAACGGTGGCTGCTTGGTATTTACTTGAAAACTCGGTCTCAGTTTAACCGCCCAGTACGTTTGATATTGGTGGGTCGGGATGAAGGTGGAGCTGCTGAAATTAGAAATTTGATCTCCCTGCATAGCCTTCAGGATGAAGTAATTGTTACTGGGGAGGTTTCAGATAGCGAATTGGCTGAATGGTACGCGGGAGCTGATTTGTTCGTTCTTTTTTCCCGTTACGAGGCCTTTGGATTGGTCTACCTGGAAGCGATGTCGCACGGTACGCCGGTATTGACCCATGATGTTGGTGCTAATCGAGAGGTCTTGTCACAGGGCGCCGTCGTCGTTCCTAGATTCGACGAGGGTGCTACTGTCAATGAATTAATCAGGCTAGTAAACAATGACCAAATGCGTTGGGATCTGGGCGCAGAGGCGCAACGTTACGCACTTACCAAGTTTACTTGGCCAGTAGTTGCCGACAAATATTTAGAATTGTACCTTCATTCCAAGACCGCAGTCTGATTTCCCGACCTGTTTAATTCTAAGTACCGAGGAAAGATTAGTGGATCGAGAAGCACTGGAAAAAGGCGCTCGGCAGATATTGCTGACGAACCTACGCCAGGGCGTGGCTGAGTGGAACGGTCAAGAGTATAGCTTTGTCTGTCCGTCGCTCACTGGTTATCCCTTCCAGTGGTTCTGGGATTCTTGTTTCCATGCCATCGCGTTGCTTCACCTTGACCCGGAACAGGCTAAAGCCGAACTTAGAACTTTAATGAGCGGGGCTTTGCCAAACGGATTCATGCCACACATCATCTTCTGGGAGATGGAGAAGCAACGCGATTTTCTGAGCCGGAACATAGTTGGCCAGACTGATCCACATTACAGTTCTACCATGCAGCCGCCAATCATCGCCTATGCTGTGGAGAGAGTGTACCAGGCAACTGGCGATGAGGAATTTAAAGCTATGGCATTACCAGTCCTGGTGAACTTCTATCGGTGGCTTCGGGACACCAGAGATCCGGATAATGACGGTCTGATTGCAGTGATCCAGCCTGAGGAAGCTGGTACGGACTGCTCGCCTAAGTACGATGAAGCATTGGGGCTTGGCGAACTGTCTAATCAAGGCTTTGTATCTGCGCTGCGGAAGATCTACCAAGCCTATGAACCGCTACGGGGAGATGATCAAAAAATATTATCGGCAGACCTGTTTCACTTTGAAGATGTTTTGGTGAATTCTATCTACGTAATGGGGATGCGTTCTTTGGTAAGGTTGCTTGGCGACTCTACTGAGTCTGCAGAATTCAACTGCGAGGCGAAGCGTACTCTGGATGCACTGCTTGAAAAATGCTGGGACGAAGAAGTTGGTGCTTTTTTTGATTTATCTGGTATCGCAGAGAAACCGGTGCGTGTGGTTACAATCAGTTCGCTTATGCCTCTAATCTTAGAGGATCTCCCTCGGCCAATTGTGGAACGTTTGGTCAACGATTGGTTGTCTTCTCCTGACCATTTTTGGACACCTTACCCATTGCCATCTGTACCGGCGTCCAATCCGAAATTTATGCCGGGCAATCCCCACGGTTTCATATGGCGAGGGCCTTCCTGGATCAATACGAATTGGTTTTTGTACCATGCTCTACTCAATCACGGTTACAAAGAACTGGCTGATATTATCGCCACCAAAAGTATCGAATGTGTCGAGAAATCCGGCTTTAGGGAGTATTACAATCCTTACACTGCAGAGGGACTGGGGGCCAAAGACTTTGGCTGGTCAACGTTAATTTTGGATTTCTAGTAAAACCCATTTACCCAATTCACAGGGTTCGCATTGTGATGTTGTCGCAGATTAATTCCGGCGAGGACGAAAGAGTTTAGACATAAACCCGGCTTCTGCCCTGGCTTCAGCCGCCGATTTGCCCATTTCATAGTCTTCATCTTCGTCGTCAGTGTATATAGGCAAACTCTCATTGCCAGGCTGGATACCCTCGTCTTCTTCATTGTCGTCCACATTGGGGTCAGCGTAATCAGCGGCCACGGATCTGGCAAAATCACTCGGGTAGTCCGATGTTTTTAGTTGTTGAGCATCGTCGGAAGGATACGAAATTTCTTGGGGAGCCACCTCAGTTGCGCCGTTTGTTCTGACGGCTATTGCCTGTTGCACTAATGGGTGTTCTTGGTTGAGGTTGAAAGTACGGCGTCTTCGGTTTTGCCCAGAGGTCTCATCTCGCCAGGAATGGTTTCCTTTCAGGAAGAATTCACCTTCGCTGAGGTTCCTTAGAATCTTGCTGACGTAGGTGCGGGAACTGGCTTTGGACCAGCGCTGGGTAATGTCTGCGTGCCCTGCTTCTAATCCTTGGCTGAGGGCGCTGCAGATTTCTGAAACTAGGAAGTTGAAGGCCACATGACTGATACCTTCTTGGTTTTCAAGTGTATTGGCCATGAATATCAAGTCTGAAACCCGATCGGCTAACAGTCCATCGTCGGGTTCTTTTGGCATGTCCAGTTTGTCTATGGCTTCTTGCAGGGCTTGGGCTAGCTCCTGGTTGCCTCCAAAAGCTGAGACCGGTTCTGCAGGTTCTTCATCAGTAGGTTGGTCGTTGCTTGAGGCTTGACCGGTATTGTATTGATATGCGGATTCGGTTTCCTCCACCTGGTCTTGCCAGCCATTTATTTGGTGCGAAAGGACTGCGTCCTCTTCCGATATTGGTTCTAAGGTGGGTTGGTAGTCGTCGGCTGTGGTTTCAACAGCTGTCGATTCTTCAATGTTAGATTTGACCGGTTCAGAGCTGATTGGCCCTGAGGTTGGTTGCTCTTCCTGCTGTTGTTGGCGGGACCGGGGGAGGCGACCACGACGTCGACCTTGTCTACCGTTAGATCCGGTTCCGGATCCCG
>CEVA01241399.1_pt1 | contig 10692 bp, 10 predicted proteins | sample 361521 | NCBI WGS metagenome assembly CEVA01 (sample SAMEA2622823, study PRJEB7988) | marine metagenome | isolation source: saline water (ENVO:00002010), including | reverse complement strand
AAACGCAATGTTGCCCTCAACCGTCATGTTCGGGAACAGCGCATAAGATTGAAACACCATGCCAATGCCACGCTCTTGCGGCACTTGGTGAGTGATCTCTTCACCATTCACCCAAATCTCGCCACCATCGACCGGATTTAGGCCTGCTAAGCTACGTAGCAGCGTTGATTTACCACAGCCACTTGGGCCAAGTAACGTGATGAATTCCCCCTTCTCGATGGAAAATTCAATGTCTTCAAATACTGTGTTGTCACCAAAACGCTTGGTGAGGTTTATCGCATTTACATAGCTCATTATTTGGTTCCTTGGCTGAAACGACTTGCCAACCAAGTCAGTAAGAAAATAAACAGGAAGTACGTCATCACAAGGGCTGACGTGAAGTGACCGCTGGTTTGACGCATGTTGTATAGGTAGATTTGCAGTGTCTCGTAACGTGTACCAACCAAGATGTTGGCAAACACGAACTCGCCAAGTAGGAACGAGAACGATAAGAACAGCGACGCCATTAAGCCTTTTTTAAGGTTTGGCAAAATAATCAACAAGAACGCCTTAGTAGTGCTTGCACCAAGCAGATGAGCTGCGTCCATCAAGTCGTGCAAGTTAATTGCTTCAAAGCTGTTAGCAATCGCGCGATACATGAATGGCAATGCGATGGTGAAGTAAGTACCGATCAAAATCCATGGCGTGCCTATCAAAGATATTTCGCTATCGGCATACAGCTGAAGCAAGCCTACCGAAGACACCACTGGCGGCACTGCGAATGGCAATAAGATCATGATATTCATGACCTTGTCGAGTTTCGGGAAATAGTAAAACACCACGAAAATCGCAGGCAGAATCAACACTACACTCAGTGATAATGCTGCTATACAAATAAACAGTGAACGGCCAAAGGCTTGTAAGAAGCGAGGATCCGTCAGTAGGTTAATGTACCAATCCAAAGTAAAGCCATCAGGCAAGATCGTGGCGCCCCAACGCGACGAGATCGAGTAGATGAAGGTCGCTAAGATCGGGATCATCATGATGCCAACGATCGAATAGACCACGGTTTTATGAAAGTGAGTATTTACGGTATTCATTACTTTCTCTTCCCTGCGTAGCTTTTGCTGATCAGCCATTGGTTAATCACGGTGATGAAGGCCAGCATAGCCATCAGAATCACGGAAATTGCGGCTGCTAGATTAGGTTCTAGGAACAAGTCGCCCGATACCAAGCTCGCGATTCGAATCGTAATCACGTTGTAGTTACCCGAGGTCAACGCATACACACTCGCATAGGCGCCAATCGCATTAGCAATCAAGATGATGAAGGTGCCAAATAAGGCAGGTGATAGCACAGGAAGCGCAACTTTGGTCCAGTATTGCCAGGTTTTCGCACCAAGCAGTGCTGAGGCCGCTTGCCAGTCGTCACTAAGGGCATCAAACGCTGGATACAGCAACAGCACCGCCAATGGGATCTGGAAGTAAATATAAATTGCCAGCAAGCCCCACTTGCCGTACAAGTCGAAGTCCCCTAGCAATCCGTACTGCTTGAGCAATAAGGTGATCGCACCGTTGGTGCCTAAGATGATGATGAAGGCGAACGACAGAGGCACCCCCGAGAAGTTGCTGCTCATGTTGGTAAAGGCAATCACCGCGTCGCGGATTTTAGAGTCGACACGGCGCAGTGAAGAGACGAGCAGAGTCGCAATCGCCAAACCAAAGATACTCGACCAAATCGACAGCCATAAACTGTTGCCAAAGGCCTGCATCATGAAGGCAGAGTCGAAGACTTCAGCGTAGTTTTCTAAGGAAAGCTCATCGTCGTAGAAGAAGCTGTTGATCAGCACCCAAACCATAGGAGCCAGTTGGAACAGATAGAAAAACAGGGCGAAAGGCGCAAGCCACAAAGCAGGCTTGAAGCGTTTGAACCAAGATTTGGTTTGAGGTTTAAGGACAGAGCCATCGCTCTGCGTGATTACAGAACTGCTCATAGGGCCAACAATTCCTGAGTGTAAGATTTATCGTGTTCAAGGTTGAGTAGCTGACACACACTGCCGCAAATATCAGTCTGTTTCACTGAACATGCTTGGTGTGTGAACTTATCGCCAATCACAAAGAATGGCACTTCACGCTCTTCAGGAAGAATGCCACCGTGTGATAAGTCATTATTCATGCCGTGGTCACTAGTGATGATCACCTGATAACCATCGTCCACCCATTTCTCAAGGTAGTTCGACAGGTAGATATCGGCGCCACGTGCACTATTACGGTATTGGCGAGAATCCAACCCATGCTTGTGACCCATATCGTCAATGTTCATTGGGTGAATCAATAAGAAATCGGGCTGATGAGTGACACGCAAGTGCTCAGCATCCAAGAACAAGGCTTCATCTGGGTAATGATCCCAATGATAGAAACAGCCATGTTGAATGTTCATGGTTTCGTCGTTGGTAAAGCGGTCACGCACCGCATCAAAGGGCGATCGGTTATACAGCTCACTCACCCAGTGATACGCCGCGGCAGCCGTCACTTTGCCCTGCGATTTGGCCAAGCTAAAAATCGATTCGTGATTCGATAAACGCACGATTTGGTTGTTAACGATACCACTCTCAACGGGGCGAACTCCGGTTAAGATGCACTCATACAGTGGACGTGACATGGACGGCAGCTCGCACTGCATTGGGTAAAGCGTGGCACGCAGCTTGTTTTTCTGCGTGCTCATGTTTAGCGAATCGCCTTGTTTTTCATGAAGATCACTCAGTTCTAGAAGACCGTTCAGGTAGCCCATGCAATCACGGGCTACCTGATAATTCAGTCCATCTAGAACAACAAGGATAACCTTATTGCTCATGGTCTATTCTCTGTTGCTTGTTTTGAATATGGATTACTGCTGATGAATCAAGACGCTTTCTTGCCATTGGCGCGGCAGGCGACGTGCTGATTTTTCCCATGCTGAGAAGTCAGTGACTGGATGAACGTTGCTGTATTGCTCGTTCGAGATCAGCTTGTCTTGTACTGATTGAGGAAGCGTCACGTTGCTACGGATTGGGCGCGCGTAACCTTCAGCTAGGTTGATCTGGCCTTGGTCACTGAAGATGTATTCACGAGCCAGCTTCGCGGCATTCGGGTTCTTCGCATATTTGTTGATGATGGTGGTGTAACCAGAGATCACTGAACCATCTTGTGGAATATTTACAGTGAAGCGCTCACGGTCAATCTTGTCGCGGTAGTTCAGTGCGTTGAAATCCCACATGATCGCGACTTCCACTTCACCTTTTTCAAGGTTCGCAATGCTTGGGTCGGTGTAAGATAGGCGGCCTTGCTTCGCTAGTTCACCAAAGAACTTAATCGCCGGTTTTAGGTTCGACTCGTCACCGCCATTCGCAAATGCTGCCGCTAGAATCGCGTTGTTAGCTTGTGCTGCGACACCTACGTCACCAACAGTGACTTTGTAATCGCCTTCTAGTAGGTCACTCCAAGATTTTGGTGCGTCTTTAACAAGATTGTTGTTTGAGATAAATGAGATAGTGCCCGTATAAGCCAGAGCCCAGTGACCATCTTTGTCTTTCGCCCAATCCGGAATATCATTCCAAGTACTTGGCTTGTATGGCTGAGTCACGTCTTTCTTCACCGCAACACGTGCAAAGGCGAAGCCAACGTCACCGATATCTGCGGTTGCATTTCTTTTCTCTGCTTCAAATTTCGAGATCTCTTGTGCTGAGCTCATGTCTGTATCCTGATGCTTCAAACCGTAGTTCGCTTTCAGATCAGCCCATGTGCCTTTCCAGTTTGCCCAACTGTCTGGCATGCCCACACTGTAAACCGCACCCTCTTTTTGAGCGGCTTCAATCAGTGACTCAAGATCAGCATCCTTCGCCATCGCTGGCATTGAAAGTGTTGCCGTTATTAGCGTTGCGCCAATCATTTTGGCTGGCGATACAGTTGAACGGCTAAGCAAAGTTTTCATTGTCTCTATCCCTCTGGACTAGGTCAGTAAGTTCGTTTTGTATGCTATCGCCAGAATATGACGCTTTCGCGCAACTTATTTGACAGTTAGGGTGCATTTTCGTGGCAGTTATATTTCACTCATATGACAGTAAGCCTTTGTTTACTGTCACATTCCTGTTAACTCCATGGTTTACCTTATTGAGCACACGAACTTATGGACTAGATCAGTAATGAGAACATTGGCAACAGCGCAATCAGGGACACAGCTAGGTAGAATTAAGGCGAGCATCAGAGAACAACTTCAATCGGGTATCTTCACCGAGGGACAAAAACTGCCATCCGAACGAGAGCTCAGCGAACTGTTTTCCACCACTCGAATCACGCTTAAAGATGCATTGGTGTCATTAGAAACTGAAGGTCTGATATACCGAGAGGAGCGCCGAGGCTGGTATGTGTCACCCGAACGTATTCGCTACAACCCACTGTCTCGTTCTCACTTTCATCAAATGATTCGCGAACAAGACCGCATCGCAGAAACACGGCTGTTAAGCACTCGCACAGAGATGGCGGCAGGTGATTACGCCAGAGCATTAGAGATAGAACAGATAACGCCAATACATGTGATTGAGCGATTGCGCTTTATTGATGGCAGAGCAGTACTGTTCGTTGAAAACGTATTGAAAGCCCCCTTGTTTGAAAAAATATTGTCGGAAAACCTCACCATGTCGCTGACAGGTATTTATAGAGAGAAGTATGGTTATGAGACCAAACGTTCGCGCTTTGATGTCATTCCCACTTCAGCCCCAGCCTATGTCGCTAAGGCGCTAAATTTGGCTGAGGGTCAGCCAGTGCTGAAGATCTGTCGTGTGAACTACAAGCAAGATGGCGAGTTGATGGACTGCGAACTGGAATACTGGCGACCAGACTCAGTAGTGATCCACATTGATAGCATTGGCTAGTGCCGTATCTTTTTAGAGAGCAAAGTCACATATACAAAAACTCCGACGGATTAAGTCGGAGTTTTGGGTTTTAACGATGAGATTTAATGGCGCGCGGACTAAACAATCTTCTGCTCACTGTCGCCTGTAAGCTTGTTCTTATCAGACAAAAAACTCGCTACGACTTCTCTCAGTGTACCTTGATTAACAGGCTTAGGTAGAAACTCATCCATCCCCACATCAAAACATAAGTGCTTATCTTTCAGCACTACGTTGGCTGTCAGCGCCACAATAGGAATATGTTTCGACGTCCCTTCTTCGAGTGCTCTAATCTGTTTCGTCGCTTCAAAGCCATCGAGCACTGGCATCTGACAATCCATGAAGATCATCTGATATTCGTTGTGCTTAAATTTATCGACTCCGACTTTACCGTTGTCGGCAATATCCACTTCAAAACCAAGCTTCTTGAGCATCATCTTAGCAACTTGTTGGTTGACTCTGGAGTCTTCGACCACCAGTACTTTACCGCTAAACAACACAGTTTCAGGTTGAGGCTTAGACTCTTCGGCCTCGACGCCCTCTTTCGCCACCACCGCGGGTTTAGTGGTTGATAGAGGGTCATTGTCCTTAAACGCCACCTCACCTCGATTTGGATAGGTAAAGGTCTCGGTTTCAGCTGTTCTCGCCAACACCTCACTGATGGTCCATTTAAGCTGATTATCTTGATACGGGCGAGCAATGTAGGCAATAAACCCCACTTGCTTAGCATGCATTTCGTCTTGCTTACGAGGGTCGGCAGAGATCATGACAAGCTTAGGGCAGGCTTTGCCAAAGCGCTCTATCAGTTTTCTTGCAAGCTGAAACCCATCGATGGAAGGCATCACTTTATCAATCAACACTAAGTCGTAAGGCGAAGCGTTTTCGACAGACTCTGAAACGAGCTCTAGCGCTTCGGTTGCTGTTTCACAGCATGTAGAGGACACACCAAACGATTGTAGCTGTGTCGATGTGATACGCATGTTCAGTTGGCTATCATCCACCAGCAACACCGAGACCTTATTGAAATCGATATTACTCTCGTCGAGCTCCAAACACGGATCAAAGTCAGCCACAAAGTAAAAGGTACTGCCCTTGCCTTCAATACTGGTTAGCTCAAGCTTACTGCCCATTAAGGACACTATCTTATCGCATATGGTCAGACCCAATCCTGTGCCGCCGTAAATACGAGTGGTACTGCCATCAGCCTGCTGAAACTTATCAAATACCGATTTTTGTTTGTCTTCTGCGATACCAATACCGCTATCGGCAACTTCAAATCGAACTCTCAATTTCTGCTCAGGCTCAATCACTTTTTCTAAACGAAGAGAAAGTGTCACATGACCGCGCTCGGTAAATTTAATGGCATTACCCACTAAATTATTCAGCACTTGTCTGAGCTGCGTTCCATCACCAATCACCATGGTTGGAATCTTAGGATCTATTGCTAGTTGGAATCGAAGCCCTTTTTGCTCGGCTTTAACTCTGAACGTCGACTCAACATCAGCCGCAATGCCCATCATTTTCATCGGCTCTTGTTGAAGCTCTAAACGTCCCGCTTCAATTTTCGAATAATCCAAGATGTCATTGATAAGGTCTAGCAGGGTAAGTGAAGAGGTATTGAGCATGTTGACATACTCTTTTTGCTCTTTCGGCATATCCATTTCTGAAAGCAGAGACGAAAGTCCGATAATTCCATTCATGGGAGTACGGATTTCGTGGCTCATGTTAGCCAAAAATTCACTCTTGTTGCGGTTAGCAACTTCAGCCGTCTCTTTGGCTTTAATCAACTCTTGATACTGTTGACGAATGCGTTCGATTGATTGGTTGTAGCTGTTTTCCAGCGTCGATATTTCATCTTTATAAGTAGAGTCGGTTGGCGTTAAAAAACGGGGTTTATTGTCTTCAACTTGCTGCTCGTTTATCTGAGAGGACATGGTCATCAAGCGTTTGACGACCAAGCGATAAACAATGGCCAAAGAGACCAATGACAGCAAAAAGATTTTCACAGCTTCAAAAGCGAGTAACAACAGCACTCGTTCTTCGAAGTCATTGAGGATCATACTTAAATCGGACTGCACCGTGAGGGTGGCAAGTGGGAAGTCTTTCCCCCCCATTTGATACACCATTTCCCATGACTGAGAATAAGATTGCCCGGTCGTAGGGCTGCCAAGCTCTAAGATTTTTTCGTCAGGGCTTTCGATAAGAAGATAACTGACCGAAGGGAGGCGGGAGATGCCCTCCGCTTGCACAAACAACTGAGCGCGATCTTCAACCCAAAGGCTTGACGTTAAACCAGAAAGGTAGCCAGCTTTGACCTGTTCGATCTGAGAACTGATAAAAGAAACTCGATTTTGGTACTCCACATACAGCCCCAGACCTGTCACTATAACTGTGAATAAGGTACTGATAGCAATGATGGCCCCGATTAACTGTCGAGAGAGTCCAATATAGCGTTTTCCTTTTTTCACCATATAAAAATTACCAATGTTGTTATCTTAGTAAACTACAATTACTCAACTAGTATAGTAGTAGTCATTCATCAAATAACTAGGGAAGGTTATGAAAAAACATCTTATCGTTGCATCCATAGTCAGTTTGTTTTCAAGCAGTTATGCTTTCTCAAGCGAGCCTCTTCACTACTACATTATTGCGAGCCAAGCGCAACCTTTTCAGATCGAAACTGACGGGTCATCCCACAGAGGAATCGTATCTGATATTGTTGAAGCAGTGTTTGACGATAGCCAGTACGAGATTAACTACCACACCTACCCTTTTAATCGAATGATTGACAAGCTAGATGCGAGAGAGAACCCAAATTGGGTTACCTACGGCAGCCCTAGCTGGGGGAACATCCAATCAGTCAACCTATCTGAAGAGCCAATTTACAATGTAAAACACGTATTGCTGAGTAGCGGTAAAAAGCCGTTCGAGTTCAATACCATTGACGATTTAGATGGTAGGGCAGTGGTGTTGCTGGTGGGATTTGAATATCCAAACTTAGAGCCGTACATCAAGCAAGGCAAGCTCAATGAGATCCGAGTAAAAGATTATACGGCTGCATTCCGCGTTATTAACCGTGCACCTGGTGATACCGTATTTGTAGAAATGGAATCACGAATCAAATACAACCTAAACGATCAGAAACTCAATATCGATGATTACCAAATGCAGGACTTCGGTTCCGTCATCAACAACTACCCAATTCATTTGGCTTTCGACCCAGAAATGGATCCCAAGCTCGAGACTTTTATTAACCAACGTTTAGACCAACTGAAAGACGATGGACAGCTTGATGACATCGTCCAAAGTTACTTATAGTTCTAACGTCATTCTATGGCTCGTTAGCGCACTCTAGCGACTTCGGATACCGGAACTACAGAAATACAAAAGGTCGCTCTGTTTCTGGCGTACAAGCTAACCAGAGCGGCCTTTTTAATGTGTAATTAATGTGATGTGATCAAATGCAGTTGCTGACTACGAAGTTGTTGGCGCACTGCCATCAAAATTTTCCCTAAGTGATTCTCACCGGTTCCATCTCCCCCATCTCCCCAAAAATGGTCTTTATGAGAGTGCTCTTTGATCACCGAATCGCCCGTGCTCGTTAAAAACAAAGCAAACTGCGGGTTCTGTGTGAATTTCTCGGTCACAATGAATCGCATCACCTCTACACGAATATCGTACCAGTCCTCTCGAACCTGCTCTTCGTATTGTCGGCTTAACGAGAATGCTTCAGCAGGTGTGCAGGCTTTAAGAATCCTATTTCTTAGCGACGGTGAAGAAAACTTCATTGCCTGATAATAGTGCTCACTGGTTGCCCACACTTGCCCATCCACCTTGATCGGGCAAGCGGCAAAATTTGAAAGGTATCCATTCGGATCTTCTGGTTCATAAAACAACACTTCTTCAGCTTGAGCCACAGAATTCGACATAGCCTTCTCCCTACCAACGACATCGCATATTTTTGCTTTGCCTTTAAAATTAGTGGCGTCACATATTGCTGTCAAACAACTTAGTTCAAGAGTATGCCGTCAGCCTGTTTTTAAACGAAAAGTAGAAACTGCCGAGAAAATTTGTGTGAGTGAGCTTTGAGCCTAGAAGGTAAAATTGCAGATGGAAATCGAGTGAGAAATGAGTAAAGTGCTTATAAATCAAAGGGTGGCACTGAGCCACCCTATTGCATGCGATCGGGGATATTAGTGAATAAGACCCAGCTCCCTCGCTTCTTCCAGACTCAAACCGCTTTCTCTAATTTCTCTTAGCGCCTCGATACGACGACGAGCTTCAGCGGACTTCATTTTCTTTTCTGGTTTGAAAGATACTTCTTCTTCAGCATCCCACTTGTTTGCAATGTTTGTCATTTCATCATGGTTGATAGAATTAATGGACATGTTTTCCTCCGAAAAGCACCATGTAATGGACAGGTAATCTGTAGCAAATGCTATTTCGCTTGTTAAGGAATTCTGCACTGAAATGTGATGATTCCGACGCTTCATAAAGCTAATTAATAAATGGCTCATTTAAACTTTGCCAAAGCCATTTTCTGCAATTACATTTAAAAGATTCCCCATAAGAAATGGGGTTTGATCCAACTCTCACTTTCCTCCCTTAATTTTCGCCTTTCCCACTGAAAATTCCTGAAATACCCCAAGATAAATTTCGAGGCACTTCATTGTTTTTGTGCTGATCGCTTTCACTAAATCCAACACATGTTAATGATAATAGTTATCAATATCATAACTGAGTATCTATCATGTCTATGGAAAATCCAGATACACCTCTTCTCGAAGTGAAAAACCTATGTGTCGACTACATCACCGATGACGGAGACTTCAACGCGGTAAAGTCCGTCAGCTTTAGCATAGGACAAGGAGAAATCTTTGGCCTGGCTGGCGAGTCAGGCTGTGGCAAAAGCACCATCGCATTTGCCATTAACCGACTTCACAAGCCACCCGCATTCATCTCTGGCGGTCAAATACTTTTTGATGGGCAAGACCTACTGAGGCTATCTGACAGTCAGCTTAATACATTACGCTGGAGTGAGATCGCTATGGTGTTCCAGAGTGCCATGAACTCACTTAACCCAGTGTTAACCATTGAAGAACAGTTTGCCGATGTGCTACGCCACCACAAAGGGATGAGTGATGAACAAGCCAAAGATTGCACAGAAAAGCTGCTCGACTTAGTGAATATTCCACGCCATCGCCTAACCGAATATCCTCACCAATTTAGTGGCGGTATGCGTCAACGATTAGTGATTGCAATTGCTCTCGCGCTCAATCCCAAACTGATCATCATGGATGAGCCAACCACGGCATTGGATGTGGTCGTTCAGCGAGAAATATTGCAACAGATACACCAACTCAGAGAAGAGTTCGGCTTCTCAATCCTCTTTATCACCCACGATTTGGCCCTGATGAGCCAGCTGTGTGACCGCATTGCCATTATGCGTCATGGCAAGATAGTTGAAGTCAATCAAGCCTACGAAATTCGTAATAACCCTCAGCACTCCTACACCCAAAAGCTGTGGAGTTCATTCCCTAATATTCACGAACATGCTCACGCCACAGCGTGCTAGGAGCCTCAATGTCACAACCAATTATGCAAGTAAAAAACCTCGTTAAAGAGTTCACCGTTGGTGGCGGATTTGGCAAAGAGGAGATATTTAGAGCCCTGCATGGCGTGAGTTTTGACTTATACGCAGGAAGAACGTTAGCTCTCGTTGGCGAATCAGGCTGCGGAAAAAGTACCTGCGCGAGGCTAATGACCAAGGTTTACCCACCGACAGA
>CEVA01100655.1_pt1 | contig 10696 bp, 11 predicted proteins | sample 361521 | NCBI WGS metagenome assembly CEVA01 (sample SAMEA2622823, study PRJEB7988) | marine metagenome | isolation source: saline water (ENVO:00002010), including | reverse complement strand
TGACCGATGACCGATGACCGATGACCGATGACCGATGACAATTGTGGCCACATTAAGTCCGTGTGTGAAAAATTTCCTTCAACCTGAGCGTTCCTTGATGCTGAAACAGGGAGGTTTCTTGGTGGTACCGGTTTTGCCTTGCGGTCCCCAGGAAACCCCGCAGGAGGGCAGAGGTGAACAATAGGACGAACGAGAGACTCTTGAACCTGGCAGTCGAAATCGGACAGACGTGCGACAGACTCCCGAACACACGGTTTGGTAATCAGATCCCCGATCAACTGGTCCGCAGTGGGACTTCACCAGGACCGAACTACGAAGAAGCCTGTGCCGCAGAAAGCCGAAAGGACTTCATCCATAAAATTAGCATCGCGCTCAAGGAGCTCCGAGAATCGTACTTCTGGTTGCGCCTGATCGTCCAGTCCCGTCTAATCCCCGACGACCTGTCCATCCTGGTCGATGAGTGCCGTCAACTTCTCAGAATCTTCGGCAAATCAGTCACAACGGCGAGAAGAAACGACCCGAGCGGCAAAGCGTGGCGGCATCACTCGTAACCAAACCACCACTTGTCACCTGTCAATTTGTCATCGGTCACTGTCGCAGCATCGCCCACAGATTGCGCGACACCACTTCCTCGCTCTCAGGCTTGCGCCGAACCCTCCACTGCCCTATGCTCTCAACCCAAATGGACCTCGACCTTCTCATCGACGAGACCGTGCGCCACTACGGATGCCATCGCGACGAAGTGCGCATCGTACGTTCGCCGTATCGGATCTGCCCGATGGGTGCCCACATCGACCACCAGTTGGGTCCTGTCACGGCAATGGCCATCGATCGAGCCGTCTATCTCGCCTTCGCCCCGTCCAGCGATACTCAGGTTCGGCTTCGCAGTCTGACGTTCGAGGGTGAAGTCCAGTTCGACATCCAAGACGTCCCGACGCGACACGAGGACGACTGGGGTAACTACGCACGGGGTGCCGTGGAGGCCATCCGGTCGTCCCACGACCTCTCACGCGGCATCGTCGGCATCACCACCGGCCAGATTTCCGAGGGGGGACTGAGTTCGTCTGCCGCCGTCGGTTGCGCCTACCTGCTCGCGCTCGAGAATGCGAACGATCTTTCCGTGTCGGCCGAAGACAATATCGAACTCGACCGGCAGATCGAAAATGACTATCTCGGCCTTCGCAACGGCATCCTCGACCAATCTGCGATCCTGCTCTCGAGGAACCGTCACCTCACCGTCATCGACTGTGCCACCGTCACTTACGAATTGATCCACCAGGCTGCGGCGATGCCCGATTACGCGATCCTCGTGGCCTTCTCCGGCGTCAAACAGGCACTCGTCGGGACGGGCTACAACAAGCGCGTGGATGAATGTGCGGCGGCTGCGCAGGAACTGCTACGAGCCGCCGGTCGAGAAGCGCAGGCGCTTCTCGGTTGTGTGACGCCACAGGAGTACTCCGAGCACCAGGGAGTACTCAGGGGAGAGCCCGCGAAGCGGGCGCGACATTTCTTCACGGAATGCGATCGAGTGCGGAAAGGCATCGAGGCCTGGAAGGAGGGAGATCTGGCAGGGTTTGGGCGCCTGGTTTCCGAATCCGGAAGAAGCTCTATTGAGAACTACGAGTGCGGGTCCGAGCCTCTGATCAGCCTCTACCACATCCTGATCGAAACCGAGGGCGTCTACGGGGCACGGTTCAGCGGCGCCGGATTCCGCGGTTGCAGCATCGCCCTCTGCGATCCCGCCAAGGCAGAAGCAGCGGCCGAGCACGTCGCCGAGCGCTACCGCGAAAAACATCCCGAGCGCGCAGAAAACGACGGTGTGATCGTAGCCCGTCCCGCCGACGGCGCGCACATCCTATGAATACCGGAACCGCAAGTGCCCGGCGACGAGGAGCTCGCCCGTGTGAGCCCTTCGCGTCTTTGCCTGTCCTGATTACACAACCTCAGGTCGTGCGTACCGAAGGGTGTCTTCGTGTTACTCGCTTCTCAGGGTTTTGCGAATGAAAGCCGTCATCCTCGCCGCGGGCTACGCCACGCGCCTCTACCCCCTCACGAAAAACTTCCCCAAACCGCTTCTCGAGGTGGGGGGGCAAACCATCCTGGATCATCTCGTCGATCAGTTGAGAGAAATCCCCGAGATCGACCACGCGCACCTCGTGACCAATCACCGGTTTGTCGGTCATTTACAGGATTGGCTCGCCGCGATGGGCACCAAGGCAAAAAGGGAAGACCGCGCACATCGGGGACTGCGGATTACGATCCACGACGACGGGACGACCTCCAGTGACGATCGCCTCGGCGCAATTTCCGACCTTCGCTACACCATCGGAGCCGCCGACATCGACGACGACATCTTCGTCTGCGCATCCGACAACATCCTGCAGTGGTCGATCCACGATATGATCAAAACGTGGAAGCGAAATGGCGAGTTCCACATCTGTGTCCGCCACGAAACGGACGTCGAGGATTTGAAGAAACGTGGAAACGCGACACTCGACGACGACGACCGATTGGTGGACTTTATCGAGAAACCCGAAGTCCCGAAGTCAAACTGGGTCGTTCCTCCGCTCTACATCTATCCGGAGGCCTCGCTCCCACTGATCGACGACTATCTGGAAGAAGGCGCCGGCACCCCCGGCATCACGGGAGACTCACCAGGGATGATCGTCGAGTGGCTCTACACTCGGATCCCCGTCTACGCCCATCGCATCGAGGGGACCATCCTCGACATCGGCAACCCCGAGTCGCTCGAGCAGGCGCGTCGCATGTTCGGAGAGTAGGTTTCTACACTTCTCAGTTGGAGTTTCAGCCCCAGACCTGCATCTTTTGATCCCGCGTGAACAGAAAGCGCAGGAGTCCCCTTCGACATTCGAAGACGGACACTCGATGTTCCATTCGTTTCTGCCCCAGAGGACAAGATGGCCAGCGTAAACATCATCCGTCACAACCCGATCGCGATTTTCAGCGGGACGACCGAAACAGTCATTACTTACGACGATAATTCGGTTGTCCGTCACGTCGAGCCGAGCGGAAACATCGGCACCCAGTATCCGAACGAGCTCGGCTCGCAGTGGTTCGGTACGATCCACAACCTGAACCCGGGGCTCCTCAAGGGGGGCGCAACCTGGGCTGATGTCTACAAGACCGACGTGCTCTGGACCACCCCGTCGGGCGACAGGGACGAGTGCGACGACTACAAGAACGACTTCAACGCCGTCTACGGTGCGATGATCGACTCCGTCACGGGCTGCGCCCTGTCTTCGAACCGGATGGCGCGGTTTACCCACCAGGAGGGCTTCCCCGATCCTGATGCGCTGTTCGAGGTTCAAATCAAGGCGGTTCGGGGTGAGGGCGTTTCGATCGGTGGAGGCGTGATCGACTACGGGGACTGGCAGGACCACCAGCCGAGCGGCGCATCGGTCCTGCATCAAAACGCTGACGGGGAGACCGTCTCGACCCTCGGCGACGACCTGCGCAAGGAGATGGAGTTCGTCCTCGTTGAGCAATACGAGAAACCGATGGCCGAGAAGGGGGTCGATTTCAAGAGCAACACCCTGTGGCTGGAGGTTCTCGTTGGTGTCGACGACGATCATGCGCAGGGCTGGTCCCGCGTCGACACGCTCAATGAAGTGATCGAGGACTACTTCGGGGCCAATCGGCCCGCCGGACTGATCTATCCCGTCTCACGCATTCCCAACCTCGACGGCATCGTGGAACCACAGCCTCGCGTGGTTGTGGGTGACGGGGTCGAGATCGAGCGATCTGGCGAAATCGTCGACGGGTTCTCGACCTGGGCCGCCTTCAACCGGTCCGGCGTGCGGGAGGTGATGGTCAGTGGTGTGGGAGGAGACGACGCGGGGACGATCCTGGGTCAGATCGATGGTCACATCCAGGCCGCCGGCGGTCAGGGACTCCGGGAAAACGGCATCTTCAACAACGCCTACATCGTCGCCAAAGACGACACCGAAGCCAGCCGCCAGTGGCTCGTCGATTTCAATACCTCTTTCTCGGCCTACTACGAAGGGGTTGCCCCCGCGGGACGCACGGCGCAGTACGTTGGCGGGTTTATGACGCCGGACTATCCCTGTGGCATCTCGAATCGGGCGATCTTTGCTGTGTAGACGCTGTTGAAAGCAAGATCAAAAGGTAAGAGGCAAAACACGAAGCCCCGCGGGGCTCTTACTGTACGAGATGGATCGGTCTCAATCGAGGAGTGACATCACCTCATCGAACAGGACACCATTCGTTGCCACGGCTTCCTCTCCCCAGATCGTTTCTTCACCTGACCACGTCGTAAACGTTCCTCCCGCTTCCTCGATCACCGGCGCGAGCGCGGCGCAATCCCAGACCGCCATCACAGGATCCAGCACCACATCCGCGCGTCCCGTAGCGACCATTGCATAGCCGTAACAATCGCCCCACCCTCTGACCAGGCGTGCCCGGTCGAATAATTCATCCGCAACGCCTGGCTTGTGCTTCTCGAAACTCTTGTGTTCGGTCACAATGACCAGGGCATCCTCGATGCGGTCCACTTCGGACACCCGTGTCCTTCTTCCGTTCCACCAGCATCCGAGCCCGGTCGCCGCCGCTACGATCTCGTTCACCGCAGGCAGGTTGATGACGCCTACCTCGATCTCACCGTCGATCTCCACCCCGACCAACGTGCCGTAGAGGGGCACTCCTGCGACGAATGCCTTGGTGCCGTCGATCGGATCGACGATCCACTTCCGGCCTGTCGTTCCTTCCTTATCACCGTGCTCTTCCCCCACGATGCCGTCGTCAGGGTACCGCCCCTTGATCATCTCCCGTAACCGAAGTTCGGCCGACCGGTCGGCCACGGTAACCGGCGATGAATCCGCCTTCGTTTCCACCTCGACGCCCGTCTGGAAATGGCTCAAGGTGATCCGCCCGGCTTCCCACGCCGCGTGGGTCGCGAACTCCAGCAATTCCTGTAAGGTAGGTTCCGACACGCAGGCCCTTCAATCAGTTAAGTGTGGATTTCCGTTCCCGCTCGGACGAGGTTGCCACGCGAAAAGCGGACGTCCCTATTGAACAGTCCCAATTTGCATTTTTCACTTTTCAGTGACCAAATGTATCCAGAAAAAATCGCACCGTTCGTCGCCGGTCTCTATCCTGCAGAGGCACGCGAACACGCGTGTCGAGCCACAAACGCCTCGGAACTCGCTGCCCATCAGACCTTGGCGCGACCGATCCTTTCATCGCTACTCGGGCTGGACGTCATCGCGCGGAGTGCGGGCAGCCACGTCCCGCAGTGCTCCGTGCAGAAGACGGAATCGTTTGAACGATATACCCGTTCGCTGTGCACGATCGAAACGGAACCTCGCTTCACGCTACCGTTTCACTTGTTGATTCCTACGACGACCTCAGGGCCCTTCCCCATCGCCGTACTCCCGCACGGTCACAACCGGGTGGGCAAGGATACGGCGGACGGAATCCCCCACAACGATGCCCACCGAAAGACGATCGAAACCGAGGACCGTAACGTTGCGGTCCAAGCTGTCGAACAAGGCTACCTGTCGATCGCTCCGGCCACACGGGGGCAGAGCCATTTCGGTATTCCCGACATCGGCGGGCGGCACGGCAAACGTGACTGCCGAAGCCAGTTTATGCACGCCATCCTCGCCGGCCGAACGGGAATCGGTGAACGCGTATGGGATATGATGCGGCTCATCGACTGGGCGGTGGCGCGTAAGGACACGGATCCATCACGAATCCTCGTAATGGGCAACTCCGGAGGCGGCGTGGTCACAATTTACACTGCCGCCGTCGACCAGCGCGTAGCGTGCGCCGTACCCAGTTGTTCGTTCGTGTCGCTCGCATCACGAACCGGCTTCATCCACCACTGTGACTGTAACGCTGTCCCCGGCATCGCCCGATTCGGGGAGATCTGGGATATCTGCGCGCTGATCGCCCCTCGCCATCTGTGTGCGGTCAACGGGCGGCAGGACAAGCTGTTCCCCGTCGATGAGGTGCAGCGCGCCGTGGACGCCCTCAGGCCAATCTATGTTGCCGCCGATGCACCCGAGCGCTTCGAACACCACTTGGGCCCCAGCGGACATCGATTCTACGCCGACCTCCACTGGCCCTTAATCCTGAGAGCACAGTAGCCTTTAAATGATCGATATTCTATTTTCGATTCTCAATGTTTATGCCACGTGAGCGGCCACGCAATTCCTGACCTCCTCCAACACCTACTGCTGTGTGTAAACGCCTTTTTGAATCACCTGTTCCACGTAGCCGCTGAGTCTCTGTCGATCGTCGTTCGTCAGATCTTTGGCCGTAACGACGACGATGGGGATCGACTTCCACCGCTCGTCCTGGCGTAATCGTTCCACCACCTCAAAGCCGTCCATTTCCGGCATCATCAGGTCCAGCAGAATCAGGTCGGGCGATTGTTCTTCGATGACTCGGAGCACATCGCGCCCGTTCTCAGCCTCCATCAGCTGGCACGGCTCTTCGCTCAGAAGCTTCAACAACATCTCCCTCGACGTACCATCGTCCTCGACCACCAGGATGCTGAACGGCTGTTCCTTGATGTATTTTCGCAGCACGGCCGCCAGACGACCGCGGTCGATCGGCTTCGTGAGATAGTCCGACGCGCCTAACGTGAATCCCCGCCCCTTGTCGTCCACCATCGTCAGCATCACGACAGGTATATTTGCAAGCAGAGGATCCACCTTCAACCGCTGAAGCACGGACCATCCATCCAGGTCTGGCATCATCACATCCAGAATGATCACCTCGGGTCGTGAGGCTCGTGCACGTTCCAGACCCGCAAGACCGCCCGCTGCCGTATCGACGTTGAATCCTTCGCGGTTCATGAAGCGCTCCACAACCCCTCGCTGTCCGAGAAGTCCTTCCCCGTTCGCATGGCCTCGATGAACTCGCTCTCCGTAAGACGCATTCCCGTGACCGGATCCGGTGTTAGGTTTCTGATGAAAACCGGCGTGTTTCCATTCTGTCCCGGAGGAAGAAACCTGACAGGAAACTCGGCCCCGCCGGCAAGGTAACCCGCTTGGGAGTTGTGGCAGGCCGTGCACGACGAAGCGCCGTTGATCAGGTAGCTGCCTGCATAGACTTGGTTGACCTAGGCCGCAGACAGACCCTCCAGATCCAGGGTCACCACTTCGTCGGCAAGACGTTGGCCCAGTTCGAGGATGCCAGGGTTCGTCGACAGGGGAGCCTCGTCAGGGGTGCTCGTTAGCAGATCGTCCCCACACGAGACCGTCATCAGCCCCAGGAATAGACACAGAATCGATCTTCGCATCTTATACCTCATCGATCAAAAAACGAAGGACGCGTCCGCAAAGGCGCGGTCGTGTCCTGTCTGAACGTAACCAGATGAACATACGCCACTTGCACGAGTTCTGTCAATCGCACGGACCCAACACGGCCCTCACCCGCACACACCTTCCCTTCGAACAAAGCCCAAAAAAACTCACAAATAACTATAAAACAAACTTTTACGCAGAACACGCTTCTAGGACGCCCTGCAAACAGAAACCTGAACACACGTGCACTTTTCCGTTGACTGCTATACAAACGTGCAGTATACTTTGACCCGTTCATTCGAGGACACTTTCCAACACCTCGAAGACACCTCTCACACCTTATATAAGGAGTCCCTATGACTTCCAGACGCCGAACAGGAGAAGACGCTGCCCTCGCTGCATACTATCGCGATATCAACCGGTATCCGCTGCTCAAGCCTCAAGAGGAGCGTCAGCTCGTCAGTCGGGTCTCCCGTGGCGACCAGAAGGCGACGGAGAAGCTGGTCGCGTCAAACCTCAGGTTCGTCATCCACGTCGCCAAGGGGTTCCAGAACCAGGGCTTGACCCTCCCCGATCTCATCAACGAGGGCAACCTCGGACTGCTCACCGCCGCGCGGAAGTTTGACCCGAGCAAAGGGGTACGGTTCATCACCTATGCCGTCTGGTGGATCCGCCAGAACATAAAAAAGGCCCTGGAGGTTCAATCGCGGTCGGTCCGGGTCCCTGCCAACGTCCTGAACGACCTGACCCAGGTCCGGCGCGAACAGGCTGCACTTCGACACCAGCTCGAGCGGGAACCCACGGACTGCGAACTGGCTGATGCCACAGATTTTTCCTCAAAAAAAGTTCGTCACACACTCGGAGCCACCTACCCGAGCGTCTCTCTGGACACCTTGCGTTACGAAGACGGCGAGGTCCCCCTCGTCGAGACCCTGACCGACGAAGAAGCCCCTCCGATAGACAGCCCGGTTTTCGACAAGGCGCTCCGAAGCGAGGTCGCTTCGGCTTTGGAAACGCTGGCCCCCCGGTCAAGATACATCCTGGCCCTGCACTATGGAATGGACGGGCAGTCACCCCACACTTACCAGCAGATTGGCGCTGAACTCGGGGTCAGCAGGGAACGGGTTCGCCAACTCAAAGAAGAGGCCCTCGAGCGGCTCAGGCAGTCCCGCTACGGCCGGCGTCTTGCAACGTTCTGCTGACTTCGTCGATCCAACAGGACCTTTCTATACAGGGCAGCCATCGGAAGATGGCTGCCCTCGATCTTTGTCGCCTTGACCCCTCTCCTGAATTGACCCACCTTTGACTCATTGAGCGCGAAGCCACGCATTTCCGGAACCTGCATCCAACCTACTCGGTCAGATGAAGATCATACTCCTCACTATCTTCGGTGGTCTGCTACTCCTATGGGCCGGTGTCATCACCCTCCTCAAGTGGATCACCCCGATCGAAGAGAAACACATACTCGGACTCGGCGGCTACCTCAGCGTGGTGACCACCCTCCTGATTTTCGTCGTTATCAACACCTCGATGACGCAGCAGAAGGCCGCCCTGACGGATACCACGACGCTGCTGAGCGAGCAGGTCGACAATTTCCGTATTCGGCTGGGCGAAATCACCGAGCGTCTGATGGGCCAGATCGAGGAAAAGGCCGAGCTGACCCAGTCCGAAATGGAAGTGAGGGGCAACCTCCAGCAGGAGCGAGCCGAACACGCTGTGACCCAACGCCTCCTCGCAGAAACGAACTTCAGCTTGCAGGGTATGGAGTGGGACCGGAATCAGGAGCGTGACGCGCACAATGCCTACCACGACAGCCTGAATACCGAACGCGCCCGGCATCGCGACACCCGCTCCGCTCTCGACAATGAGCAGAAGGCCCATCGTAAGACCCGATCCAGCCTCAACGAAACCTCGAGAAAGCTCGCCGCCAGGACCGCGCTTTCAGACCGCCAGGAAAAAGACCTTCGCGCAATACGCAAGGACCTCAACAAGGCGCAGGACCGAGCTGCCACCGCAGAGAAAAACATCATCAGGCAGCTCAAGACCCAGATCGGCCAGACCTCGGCCCACACCGAAGCCCTGATCCTTCTCCAGAGTTCGATCGATTCGGTCTACCGAAAAGTGCTCAAGCGTCCACGCGTCGCGCCAGTCCGCGCGACCGACTGACCGAATGTCCTTGCTCGGGATAACTCGGGCTCCTTACTTTACCCACCTCGAAAAATCCTCGTGATCAGCCTCGGAGGCCCTTTTGGATAACAAGAAGGTTCTGCTTGCCGTCGGGATCGGCGCCGTGATCCTCGCGATTGTGTTTATAGTCGCGCTCGTCCCCAACGAGCCGGAAGTGGACCCCTACGTCGTGGGCCTGGAGGCCGAAGTGGCCACCTATACGGCTCAGATCGACTCGATGGACAATGTCGTCATCGGCCTGAACGATCGTATCAACACGCTCCGAACACAGATGGACAGCGCTCGAGCATCCAACAAGGTGCTGCTCAGCTCGCTTAGAAAAGTCACGAGCGAAATGAAGGAATACCGACGTCTCTATGGCGAGCAGAAAAAGGCCAACGAGCGGCTCGTTAGCGAACTCAAGCAGGTTCGAGCCGAACGCGAACAGGCGACCGAGGAAGTGCGCTCTCTCAAGTCCGAAGTCGACAGCCTGAACACGGCCCTCTACTCCAAGACAGTGCGGCTTGTCCGTCTCGAGTCCAGTCTCGAGCAGGCTCTCGAGGAGAAGCGAATGCTCTCCGAAGCCGCCACTTCCGTGCTCGTAATCCAGGGCACCGAAGACGACCTCAAAAGCAAGGGCTACCTCAAAACATCGCGTTCCTTCTTCCGGAAGAAATACAAGATCGCATCCTTCCCCGACGTGCTCGAGGGCGAAGGACGGGACGCCGTCATGCGCATCTCCCTCGGCGAAACCCTCGCCCTCGACGGCGAACTCGACGCGCTATGCGACCGACATGGCAAACTCGAAAAAGGAAAAGAGTACGAGGTGAGCCAGGGCCCGCCCGGCCAGTCTCTCATCACCTTCATCGACGACACGCTACAGGGCCAACGCATCCTCGCGATCGTCAAACAATAGCCTCCTTCAACCAATACATAGAAAGCGGCCAGGTTTCCCAAGAAACCTGGCCGCTTCATTTTGACGTTCTGCCTACTGCCTTCCCTACCACATATGCACGAACACCGCCGGCCGCACCTTCTCACCTGAAGTCGAGGTTGAAAGCAACGAGTCTGCATAAGCCGCATCGTTCACCATGCGTTCCCGGCTTCCCCCCTTCAGAAACAAGTGCAGATTCCGCTCAGGTTGGGCGACCAGACCGTCGACGATGGTCCGGTATTCACCAAGCCGAAGCATCCGCCGAACATTGCGGCCGTCGACTGAAACACCGATCCCCCTGGAT
>CEVA01243261.1_pt1 | contig 10702 bp, 8 predicted proteins | sample 361521 | NCBI WGS metagenome assembly CEVA01 (sample SAMEA2622823, study PRJEB7988) | marine metagenome | isolation source: saline water (ENVO:00002010), including | reverse complement strand
GCGCTATTTCGGGGTTTTTTTTGAGGCCCCACACATCGTTTACGATTGTTGCTCCTGATTGAAGTGCGGCTTCGACGACCTCTGGTTTGTAACTATCTATGCTGATCGGAACCGACACGATTTTAGATAGCGATTGGATGACCGGTACGACACGTGCAATCTCTTCATCTGGAGAAAGTTCTACTACAGGGGAGGGATTCGTGCCGAATTGGGCCGATTCTTTTTCAGCCGTCGTTGGTGGACGCGTGGATTGCCCCCCAATGTCAAGAATGTCTGCGCCATCCGTGACGAGTTGTTTGCCGTTCTGAATGGCGAGTTCGATATTAGTTATGCCGTCCCCTGAGAAAGACTCAGGGCTCGTATTTAAGATACCCATGATGTAAGTTCTTGATCCCCAATGGAAATCTTTGCCATTCACATAAGTTGTTTCTTTGATTTGTTTAATCTCCCGTTGCATGCTGATGTTTCACCTTCCCTATTTACACTGCGTGTAATCATGATCAAACGTACCACTGTGAATTCCTAGAGAATGATTCGATTTGTGTTTTTATGGTCGTCCAGGGATCATTTGATAGTGTTAGTTCGTTTGACGACATTTCAGGGATTGTTTTTTTTACGTTTGGGAAATAATGCAAAGAGGAAGTCCAGAGGCCATCAGGTGCGTGCCCATTAGGTTTCGGCAGGATGTAGCCCATCACGCTTTTGGCTGTCCATACGTTGACGAGTTCACCATTCTTGGCGATCGCGACTGATTCGATCCATGCTGCACGACGTTGCTCTTTGACCAAATTGCTCATCAAGGATAGCAAGAAATGAACCTTTTCTAGTCCCGATGTGTTGTCTCCTGCCGCTCTATTAGTTTTGGTGCTATCCCATTTGTTTTTTAAAGCAGGGATTAAAAGCCCGCCATCGCTCGATATCGCGAAACCATTTGCTACTTTTGACCAATAGCGAGCTTTTACGATTGCGATAGTATGATGATCGTCTCCTTCTTCAATTGGTGATGGCGCACTCTGGTCGGGTTCAATCGGTTCTAATTCTTTGCGCAAATTATCAAAAAGTGAGCGTAACAATGTCTGTTTCTCACGATTTTTGCTACCAATTAAGATTGGTTGACTCAAACCTTTGGCCTTCCTTCGGTTTAAAATAGAGCCATCTAATATGGATTGTTGAAATGATTTCAACCATCAAAGTACTGGTGGTATTTTCAATTCATGTTGAAGTTATTTATGAATCGGTTACATTGCCCTCATTGTCAATATATTTGATGGGTATACTTAGGTCTTTGATCTGGGGTTCAATTGTTCGCAAATCTCCAACAACGATAACGGTTAGTTGTTCTAATTTGATCTGTTCTTTTGCAACGCGTGTGGTGTCTTCGAGTGTGACGTTCTCGATCTGATCTCCATATTCGGAAAAATAGGATAGAGGTAGGTCGAAGTGAACCAATTCACCAAGTTGGCCGAGAATTTGGTCTGTGGTCGCAAATGATTCTGGGAGGCTACGAATAATGCCTTCCTTGGCATATTTGAGTTCTTCCGCTGTGACGGGATGGTCGTTGGCGATGTTATTTAATTCTAAGATTGTTTCTCTTATTGCATCACCTGTGTTAGGTGTTTGAACACCACCTCCTGAGATGAACAGTGATGCGGGGTTTTGCCATTCTATCCACGAACGATATCCGTATGTATACCCTTTGTCCTCTCGGAGATTCTTGTTTAACCGTGAAGAAAAATGGCCACCCAAACTATATACAATTAGTGACATTGTGAAGTAATCAGGGTGGCTTCGTGGGATTGATTGATGCCCAATACGAAGTACCGATTGTGGAGCACCAGGTTTGTCTAGAAGTAGGATGCTTTGTTCTGGTTGAGAATGATTAACTATAGGTGGTATTTCTTTAGCTGTTTTGGAATTCGAATTCTTTGAACGCCATTTACCAAAGAGGTTTTCAATCTGTGTGTTTACGTCTGAAGCTTTAACATCACCCACCACTACAAGAGTAGCTACATCTGGTGAATATATTGATTCGTATTGCTGGGTCAGATCCGCCTGCTGGAGATTCTCGAGGCCTATTTTTGTGCCTGAGACTGGGTGGCCATATGGTGTGTTTGCACCGTATAGCGCCATGGGAGTCACTCGATCTGCCAAAGAAGTGGGGTCATCTTGGATACGTTCGATGTCGGTCAAGTGCTCTCTCAGTACTCTGGTTAGTTCCTTTGATGCGAATGTTGGATGCAAAACTATGTCAGCTGTTAAATTTAGGGCGTCGGACCAATGCTTCGTTAAGCTCTCCGAGTTTACCGTGGTGATTTCTCGGCGCGTTCCTGTGAATATCTGTGTTCCAAGTGATTCGAATTCTTCAGCAATTTGTTGGCTAGATCGCGTCTGGGTACCTTCAGTTAACATAGAAGCTGTCATGTAAGACAGGCCAGGCTGTAATTTTGGGTCAGATATCGCACCATTTTTTAGAAGTAAACCAAAAGTGATTACTGGTAACTCGTTCTTCTCGATCACTATTGTTTTCATACCGTTTTCTAAGGTGGTTTCGACTGCGCTTGGAGGAACGAATCTTGGTAGTCCTTGCGGTTTTGGCATGATAGATCTATCCAAATTTGACACCGCGGCACTCAACTCTGCTTGAGGATTCACTGTCAATTCGACATGATTGTCTCCTAGAACTGAGTTTGCCACATCTTGTATTTGGTTGGCAGAAACCTCTAAATAGCGAGTTGTCTCGCTGTTTAGGAGATCGGGGTTCCCGGCAAGGACGTTGTATCGATTTAGCTGGTCAGCTCGCCCACCGAATCCACCAATACGTTGTAGTCTACGAACAAAACGGCTTTCAAATCGATTCTTTGCCTTTTCCAGTTCATCATTCGTGACAAGAGTGGTTTGCACGGTTCTAATTTCTTCTAAAACGGCCTCTCTCAAGGCATTTGGTTCGTTTCCTGGCGCAGCCGTCACAGTTATATAGAATTCACCAGCGATTTCGCTCGGCATAAAAACCGCGTTTACATCCTGCGCAATTTGTTTTTCATATACAAGAGATTGGTACAAGCGAGAACTTTTCCCATCTCCAATAATTGATGCTAAAAGAGACAGGGCAGGAGTATCCGAATCACGCCACGGTACTGTCGGCCAAGCGAAATAAAGGCGAGGGAGTGATACTTTGTCATTAATGGAAAGGATTATTTGAGCCGAGAGGCTAGAGTCTTGCCGGTGCATCCTTGGAAGTGGCTCACCAGGCGGAATGTCCTCAAAGTATTTCCGCACGAGTGCTTCAACATTGTTTCGGTCAAAATTCCCGGCAATACTTAGGCTGCAGTTGGAAGGAGAGTAATAGCGTTTAAAAAAGGCTTCAATGTCTTCAATACTTGCAGCATCAAGGTCTTCTTGAGAACCGATCGTGAGCCAATTATAAGGGTGGGGTAGGGGAAATAAGGCCTCTTGGATATGAGCTATGGCCATTCCATACGGACGATTTTCATAACTTTGTCGCCGTTCATTTTTGACCACGTCCCGTTGGACACGAAACCGTTCTTCGTCAAGAGTTTCAAGCAGGAATCCCATACGGTCAGATTCAAGCCAAAGCGCTAATTCAAGCGCATCTGATGGGATGTTCTCCCAATAATTTGTTCTGTCCGGATCTGTGGAACCATTGAGGTTCCCACCGACTTTCCACAAAGGTTCAAAAAAATCATGGTTGTGGTTTTTCGAACCCTCGAACATGACATGTTCGAAAAGGTGGGCAAATCCAGTCCGGCCGGGCTCTTCATTTTTCGATCCGACGTGATACCACAAATTCACGGCGGTAACCGGTAGAGACATGTCTTGGTGCAAGATGACTTGCAAACCATTTAGTAGAGTGAATTTATCAAAATCTATTTGCGTCAATTAATCCCTCGCTCTAATCAAAATATTCTTTGGTACACGGTAATTGTAGCAGAGCGATGGTGGCAATTGACTGCTACGAATGGAGTCATGCATACATCCTAAATATGAGCGATCCGAGCATGATTGTGTAAAGCCCCATGAATTTACGATGTGAAGCGCTAGTTGACCAGTCATGCCATGTTTACATCTTAAAAACTTTATAATAGTCAATTAGTGGGAGGTAAATATGAATAGCAATCCAACTATGATTCACTTGATCAAGAACAATACTTTAAATTCAGAAATGGCTTCAACCTTGTGGTCATTTATATCTGCAGGTACATCATTCATTAGTTCAGCTGTACCCAGGTTGGCTGGTAAGACAACTATCGCAAATGCAGCTCTTAGTTTATTAGGTGAAAATGTGTCAATCGAAAAATTGGATGGGTCAATCGAACATATGTTGTCGTATAAGAATAAACAGCCGAATGGTTATCTGACCATTAGTGAGATAAGTCAAGGACCATTTCAAGATTATATTTGGGGTAATGAAGTTCGTGAATTATTCAAAGTATTGCGTGTTGGCTACTCGCTAATGGCGACAATGCACGCGAGTGATGTTAGGGATGTATTCAAACAAATTTGTTTTGACAACGATATTGAAGATCAAGATGCCCGGCGGATCGGACTGGTTGTTTGTATAAAGAGATTTGGTGATAATGACAGCAATTACTGGCGTCGGGTCTCCGAGATATATCAAATTCATGGAGTCACAAATGGGATTCCAAAGACTTCTTTGTTGTTTCGTTGGGATGCTGGTGGGGATCAATTCGAAAGGGTATCAGAACCTATTAGTGCAAACTTTAATACGAACCAAAGCGAAATTATTCGGCGTGCTGAGAATTTAGAAACGTTGGCGGAGCAGGCCATTGGTAGAGATGACGAATGGTACTCGAAAATGACTGAACAGTTAGTGACTGCAGATTTGAAATATCAAGCAGACAATTATTGAAGCGTTATCGAATTGGAGGTTCGTAATGAAAATTGTAAGGTTCTTGGCAACAAACGATTCCGATGACTCTCTTGCCCACATTGGCATCTCTAAGGATGAGGGTATTGTTGATATTGATGAGATTGTGGGTGACTTGAGAGGGGATGCTCCACAACTCCAGATGGAGCGGTTAATCAATAGATTTGAAGATTTACGGCCAGCGATTTCGCAATTGGTGGACGCTACACCTCCGATGTCGGGTGATAAATACCGTCTTCTCCCACCTTTACCGAGACCGAGCAAAATTTTGTGTTGTATCGGAAATTATTGGGAACACATGGAGCGTACTCCAAGGCCCCTGAACCTATTTCTGAAATCCCCCGATTCCGTGGTTGGTCCTGGGGATACGATTCGTCTTCCAGCTTACACAGATCCATATGTGTTCCATCACGAAGCTGAGTTAGGTATCGTCGCGAGGGGCCCAGCCAAAAATATTGCTGAGGATAATTATCTGGAAGCGATATTTGGTTATACATGTATGATTGATGTGTCAGCTAGGGCAGAAGAGCGCAGGACCTGGAGGTCTGGCAGTTGGATGGGCAAATCATTTGACACATTTGGACCGATCGGCCCATGCATTGTCACTGCGGACGAAATCCCTGATCCAAATGATCTAAACGTCAAATTCTGGAATAATGGTGATCTTCGCCATGACTACAATACCGATGATATGGAACACCGTGTGCCAGAAATTATAGCTTTTGCAACAAACATTATGACCCTTAATTCAGGAGATTTGCTGGCTTGTGGTACAAATCATGAGGGTATTGGCCCTTTGCAAGATGGGGAAAATGTTGAGATGGAAATAGTGGGAATTGGCAAAATGCAACTCGACGTTGCAGATCCGCTGAAAAGAACGTGGGAGCGTGGTGTTTATATGGGACCTAATTCAACCAATCCTGCGGCAAGAACACAGCAGCCAAATACTTAGGCGGTATTGTAACCTTGAGGGATTGTGCGAAAATGTCGAGATTTGTTTGGTAACTGGGTAATGACTCGAATTCGCCGTCACGCGGTATAGATATCAAGGATTGGTGGATATAGGGTCAATATCCTTCTAAGAATGGATTTCTATTTATTCAATCAACAAAGATTGGTGTGGAGCAGTATAACTTTTCCAGTCGTATCGTTGATAAAAAGACTTAGTTGTAGATTCATTGGCTATCAACCATTCGGAGGTGCGCTAGATGGCAGAGAATTCGGCTCGGGTTAATTCGTCGATTCAAATCACTAATACGCAGCGCGTTCTACTTTTGATTACTACGGTTTTTGGTCACTGCATTAAGCATGCATTTAGTGCGGCGTTTTTTATTTTGATCCCTGAAATCAAAACAAGCCTTGGATTTACGAATTCTGAAGTTGGAGGGCTATCTGCAATTCGTAATGTTTTAGGAGGGCTTGCCAATTTACCTGGTGGGTTCCTTGCGGATCGATTTAGCCAGAGCCGCGCATTGATTTTGGGTGTCTCATTTGCTTGTATCGGAATATTCGCGTTTTTTCTCGGATTATCAACAACTTTCTGGCAAATTGCGATCAGTTCCTCTTTCATGATTATCGCTATAACATTTTGGCATCCGGCCGCACTTTCTGCTTTGTCGGTGAGATTTGCTGATCGCAGGGGATTTGCGATATCCCTGCATGGTACGGGTGGTAGCATCGGTGAAGCTATCGGTCCAATTGTGACTGGATTATTACTTGCTTCATTCGCGTGGGTGGCTGTTGCCCAGGGCATGATTGTCCCTTCAATTGTATTAGGCGTATTCTTCTGGTTGGTGCTACGTAAACTTCCTATGCAAAGCGACGTTCCGATAACGACCAACGAATACGTTAGCTCTTTAATCGAATTGTTTGCGAATAGGCGACTGTTAATTGTTCTGGGATTGGCTGGTGGATACGCGGCGGGTCAGAGCGTTTTTTTCACCTTTTTCCCTATATATATGAGAGAAGATATTGGTTCATCGACAGTTGAGGTAGGCATCTTTATTTCATTGGCACAAGTAGCGGGAATCGTAGCACAGCCCCTAATGGGTTACCTCTCGGACCGGCTAGGAAGAAAAGCGATACTAACGCCGAGTTTTTTGATTATGGGTGTTTCCCTTTTTGGTCTTTATGTTGTGCCTGCTTCTAATGGTGTTCTTTTTCTCATTGTTATTGTTATATTGGGGACCGTGTTGTTTTCGACGATGGCAATCTTGCTTGCAGCGGCAGGTGATTTGGTGAGTAGTGAGGTCCAAGGCACAACAATATCGCTGGTTTTTGGAACTAGTATTATTGTTGCAGCGTTGTCTCCGTACATTGGAGGAATATTTGCTGATTGGTATGGCGTGAAGACCTCTTTTCTCTGGGCATCCGGGATTGTGATGTTTACCGCGATTACGGCGTTTTTCACGAAGTGGGATAAATAAATATGTGTTCAACAAAAACAAAAGTGGGTTTGGGTTAATGTTCGGTCGAGATAGATTATTCATTATCTTGGCATCATTCGCGGCAGTGGCGATTCTTGGTGGTTCTGCAATTATATTGAGCGAGCCCCTCTTTGGTTGGTTACTTGCGGCCTTTTTATTTTTGATGGTACTCGGATTTTCACTGACTGGCGGCCTTAAGAGGCGCTATTTTGTTCTTGCGTTGGGTATAGAGATGTTGATAGCGGGTACTGTTGGGGGAATAATGTATCAGGAAGATATCGTTTATACCCTTAGCGCGGAGCGCCGAGCAGTACAAACTGTTTACAATATGTTGGAAGCCTGTACGCATCCCGTTCCAGAGCGTTCGGATATTTCGGCCAAACCTGAAACGAGAGATCGTACGACCCATGTCGTGGCGATAGCGTCTCAGGTTTATAACTACGGTCTTTGGTATGTTCATGCGGACAAACGCCAAATTTACCCAGCCGATAGCTTTGCTGAAGATTTAATGATGGGCGACAATGGATGCAAGCCTCTTGATCCCAGTGATTGATAGCTTAAACTAATAGCCGTTCACAAGTTTTTGAGAATTCGTTGCCCGTTTCGCACCAAAATGGATTCCATTTCCAAAGGTGTGAGTTCAGCGTTTTCTAAGTGGTCAAAAACTTTTTCATACGGCATTAGGGGATAATCGGATCCAAACAAGATTCTTTCGACACCGACAATATTTATCATAGTTCTATATATTTTGGTGTCGTAAAGATATGGCGTAGCCGCTATGTCAAAATACACATTTTTCAAAAGCCGTCTAATTTCTGGCATATGTTTGAAGAGTGGTAGACCGCCACCCCAATGCGCCAATATCACGTTTAGTTCCGTATGTGAAGATAAAAAATATTCAAGTTCTTGAGGGTAGGTTGTTCCCTTTCCAGGGTATTGGTGGCCCAAAGGTTCGGAACTATGCATTAGTAGTGCAAGGTTGTTGCGCTCGATCACTTCGGTGAAGTCACTATATTCAAGGGGGGTTCTCAAGTTCCACTCTTGATTATCAGGCCGCATTTCCCCTAGGCCTTTGAGGCCCGCTTCAATGCATCGGTGCATTTCGTTGATTGTCTCCGCTTCATTTGAAGGTAGAACAGTAAAAAAGCCAATGAGTCTTTCGGGATATCTTTGGACTGCATCAATGATCGTGTCGTTATGCTTTATGCATAATTCATTAGAAGACCATCCGAAACCACAGATGACAGCGCGCTTGATTTCCGCACGATCCAAAGCGTCTATTAGGTCATCAGCGCCAATAATGCGTGCATCACTTAGGGAGTAGATTCCGTCAAAACCAGAGTCCAGTTTCTGGTATGAATCCACGTTTTCGTGGACATCTGGCGGGAAGATATGTGTGTGGAAATCAACAGTCATTCCTGTTACAGTATATCATGCATGGGGTAGCGATCTCTGTGGATGATCATCGTGAAATAACTAGTATTTCAGCGATCAACAGGGCGCCAACCCGGTCGTGGTTTGTGGCGAACAATGGAATGCACTGTTGTTAGTCGATACTCGATTTACTAGGAGTGACCTTCGCAGCATGTTGACTGATAACGTCACAGTCAAGAACCTTGAAGCTGTAGCGAAGCAAGTGCGTCGTAATATTGTTCGCATGTTAACTAAGTCACAAAGCGGTCACCCCGGTGGATCTCTTTCAGCAGTTGAGCTTTTAGTTGCTCTATATTTTTCTGTTCTAAAGTACGATCCCGATAATCCTGAATGGCCTGATAGAGATCGGTTTATATTGTCCAAAGGTCACGCCACTCCAGTTTTGTATTCGGTATTGGCTGAGTCGGGTTATTTTCCCGCTGACGAATTGATGACCTTCCGGCAGTTGGGTAGCCGGCTTCAGGGTCACGTTGATCGAGATTCCACACCTGGTGTTGAAATGTCGGGTGGATCTCTTGGTATGGGGTTATCCTTTGGCCTTGGGGTTGCGTTAGCAGCTCGTTTTGACGCAAAGGATTTTAATGTTTTCGTCATGATGGGAGATGGTGAATGTGAGGAAGGCCAAGTTTGGGAAGCGGCGATGGCAGCGGCACATTTTAACTTGAATCGCGTAACTGCAATCATTGACCACAACAAGATACAAAATGATGGATATGTGAAAGACATCATGAATGTTGCTCCCCTAGCACCTAAGTGGAGCGCATTTGGTTGGCACACTATTGAAATCAACGGTCACCGGTTTGATGAGATCTTGGACGCCTACGATGAAGCAATGAAAACTGAAGATCGACCAAGTGTCATCATCGCTCATACTGTTAAGGGTAAAAGCATCAGTTTTATGGAGAACAACCCGGATTATCACGGTAAAGCGCCAACTGCTGAACAAGCTGAACAAGCGATTCGTGAGATTGATGAATCTTAAAGCATAGCGACTGGCACAGGAGAAAACAGTTGATGACAACTGAACAAGAAATAGCTTCGACTCGTGTCGCTTATGGCCAAGCGCTCGCCGAAATTGGCTATACAAACCCAAATATCATTGTTCTTGACGCCGATTTGGCGAAATCAACACAAACAATTCTCTTTGGGAAAGAACATCCAGACCGGTTTTTTTATGTGGGGATTTCAGAACAGAATATGATGAGTATGGCTGCAGGCTTGGCAGCAAATGGCAAGACTGTTTTTGCATCGACGTTCGCGGTATTTGCAACTGGAAGAGCTTTTGACCAAGTGCGGGTTGGAATATCGTGGCCAAATTTGAACGTCAAAATAGTTGCAAGCCATGGAGGGATTTCGGTTGGAGAGGACGGAGCGTCAGCCCAGTCCATTGAAGATTATGCTCTTATGGCATCGCTACCAAGTTTCACTGTGGTGATTCCTGCGGATGCATACGCGGTCAAGAAGGCGATTCCATTAGTGGCAGAAGCAAAAGGACCGTTCTATGTTCGCACCCATAGGCCAGCGACTCCAGTTGTTTATAGTAGTGATGATTGTCCTTTCGAGATTGGTAAGGCGAATATGTTGCGCGATGGTACAGATGCGACAATTATTGCCGTCGGGATTCTGGTGCATGAAGCTGTTGCAGCAGCTGAAATGTTGCAAGAGGAGGAGGGGATCTCTTGTAGAGTCCTCGACATGCATACTTTGAAACCGATGGATGTTGATGCAGTAATATCTGCGGCGCAGGATACAGGAGCAATAGTGACTGCAGAGGACCATCAAGTTCAAGGCGGATTAGGTAGTGGAGTAGCGCGAATTCTCGCTGAGAATTACCCGGTACCTGTCGAATATCTTGCTCTAGATGGTTATGGTACGTCTGGTCCATATCTTGAGTTAATGACGCATTTCGATTTCACACCAGAAGCAATCCGTGAAA
>CEVA01081447.1_pt1 | contig 10703 bp, 13 predicted proteins | sample 361521 | NCBI WGS metagenome assembly CEVA01 (sample SAMEA2622823, study PRJEB7988) | marine metagenome | isolation source: saline water (ENVO:00002010), including | reverse complement strand
TGAACATGACAAATATGTGAACAAAAAATTTAAAAAAAAAATCAAATCAAGTTGAATTTTAATATTTTTTTTCTCATGTTTAAAATCCTTTAAAACTACAATTTTTTTATTAAAAATCATTTTAAATTTTGAATTATAACGAAACAGAAATACGTGTTCGCTATGGCGAAACTGATCAGATGGGAGTTGTGTATCACGCTAACTATGCTGTTTATTTTGAGGTAGGTAGAACTGAGTGGTTACGCGAGTTTGGTCTTAGTTACAGTACTATGGAAGCGGAAGGTATAATGCTTCCTGTTGTTTCATTGCGTATAAATTACAAAAGTTCAGCACGTTATGATGATGTTCTTAAAGTAAAAACTAAGTTAAAAAAAATGCCAACTGCCTCGATTGAATTTGATTACGAGTTAACAAATAGTAAGGGTGAATTATTGGCAACAGGTAACACTGTTTTGGCATTTATAGATATGAATCGAAATAGACCTACCAGATGTCCAAAATATCTTTTAGATAAACTGCAAAATTATTCGTTATAATTCATCAATTTCAACACCATAAAACTGGTCAAATATTTCAAATATTTTAGAAACGTTACCTTTTCTGACAGATATTTCCAACAAACAGTCAAGTTCTAGAGTTTGTTTTGTTATTTCAATCTGATGCTCTTTAAGAATTCGCATCACCTTACTCATGTTTTTATATTCAAACTTGAGTGTGAAATGCTTATTAATTGTTTTTTCTATAATATCTGAAGCTTCAAGGGCTAACTGAGCTCCGGTTTTATAAGCATTAATTAATCCGCCTACTCCCAATTTTACTCCTCCATAGTACCTAATAACAATAACTAAAACATTTGTTACTTCAAAAGATTGTATCTGACCATAAATTGGCATTCCAGCTGAATTGTTTGGTTCACCATCATCATTTGCTCTAAAACTTATGTTTTCTGTGCCTAATTGGTAAGCATAACACCAATGTCTTGCTGAGTGATGCTCTTTTTTAACCTCTTCAATATGTGTTTTTACATCTTCTTCGTTTTCTACAGGGAAAGCATAGCCAATAAATTTGCTGTTTTTATCTTTAAATAACTCTCCGATCGAAGGTTTAGAAATGGTTTTATATATGTCTTCAGTCAAAATTATAAGGTTACTAATATTATAGAAATTAAAGCTAAGCCTACACCAATCCAGTTTTTAGAGGATATTATTTCTTTAAAAAGTAATAGTCCTGTTAAACAAGATACAGCAACAATAGCAACATTGTTTATTGTAAAAATTGTAGAGCTTTCAAATCCGTCTACGCGCAAGGCTTTCAAAAGAAAGTACATAGAGCTGTAATTGACCAAGCCAAGGGCAATACCAAACGGAATGCTTTTAGGATTGAATTTTTGTTTAGTCTGTTTGGTTTTTAATATTATTAAAACCAAGCCGATTAAAAAAGCACTTCCAAAAATCATAGCCAGAAACAAAGGCATATTGCCATCTGGCGCAAAATGATTAACACTAGTGTCAATAATTCCAGAACCTAAAAATAAAATAATTGGTAGGTAAATAGCTTTGGTCAGTACTACGTTAGATTTTGGTTTTATTGAAGTAAGGTAAACAGCTAAAAGTGCTAATATTATACCTATCACTTTCTGGAAGCCAATACTTTCGTTATAAACAATAATTCCAAACACTATAGGAATAATCACACTCATTTTGCTAGCCACAGAAGCTACAGACAGGCCGTTTTTTTGAGCGGTAAGTGCCATTACATTAAAAATACTAATGAATAAAAAACCTAAACCTAAAGCTGCAAAAAACCAAGTTTCTGATATGAAGCTGTCAATGTTAATAGGTTTGTTATAAAGCAAAATCCCACAAGTAAATGCTGTTATATAATTAAATACAATAGCCTGTAGTGTATTTATATTGTACTTATTGAATAGTTTAAAAAGCACAAAAATAGCTGTAGACGATAAAATGCTAAGTATTAAAAAAATCAAAAGTATGTACTATTAAGGTTAAACAGATTGATTATATCTTCACGCGTCTCATCGATGTTCCAAACTTTAATGCCTAAAGATTTAGCGGTATCAGTGTTGTCTTTGGTGTCGTCAACAAAGAAACATTGTTCTGGTTTTAAGTTGTTGTTTTCTAAAACAAAATCAAAAATATCTTTATTAGGTTTTCTAAGGTGAATTTCTTGAGATAAGTAAAACTGATCAAAACAGTTTTTAAAGTCTTCATAAAAACTAACGTTATCTTTTATAAAGTCTATATGCATATCGTTTGTATTACTCAATAATATGAGTTTGTAATCTTGCTCTTTTGCAAGTTGTTGAATAAACTCTAATCTGTACTTTGGGAAATCTTTCAGGATGTAATTCCAGGCTTCAATGATTTGATTTTCGTTTAAATATGAGAATTTAGATACATAAAAATCAATAAATTCTTTGGTTGAAATTTTACCAATTTCATATAAGATATTGGTGTTAGTCATGTCTTCTTCAAACGTATCTAGCTTAAACAAATTAAGTGCGTTTTGCATAGCGCCTTCCTTGTCTAGGTTGATAAAAACATCGCCAAAATCGAAAATAAGCGTATCAATCATTTATGTAGAATTTTATTTGATCTTCTTTTAATCGTTTATCAGAAACTAATCTACCATTTAGGTTAGGTGCTTTGGTACCTGATTTAAATTCAGTTTTACCAATAAAAATTCGAGCTTCATCCCATAGATTTTCATCAATAAAGGTTTGATGCGTTTTAGCACCACCTTCAATAATCACAGAGTTTATATTATGCTGGTGCAAATAACTGCAAATTTGAGAAGCCAAAGGATTATCAAAATCGAGCTCAGTTTTAGTGAGTCTGATGGTTTTAGCTGAGGAGTCAAATATTTTGTAACTCTCATCAAGTTTATTAATCTTGTCTATAACAATTCTAATAGGATTTTCACCAATATAATCTCTAACAGTAAGACTTGGGTTGTCTTCTATAACTGTATTTGTTCCTACTAAAATAGCTTGTTCTTCAGCGCGCCATTTGTGTACCAGTTGTCTTGAGTAAGTGTTTGTAATCCAAATGGGTTTAGCGTCATTGCGAGGCTGCATTTTTTTTTGCAGCTGTGGCAATCTCGCAGTCGACTTAGAGGTTACTTCGCTCTGCTCGTAATGACGGTTAGGTGCAATAAAACCATCTTTGGTTTCGGCCCATTTCAAAATTATATATGGTCGTTTTTTATTGTGATAGGCAAAAAAACGCTTTAAATGCGCTTTGCATTCTGCTTCCAAAACACCAACAATAACATTGCAACCATGTGTCTTTAATTTGGCAATGCCTTTGCCAGCGACTTCAGGATTATTATCTACACAGCCAATTACTACATTTGGGATGTTGTGATGTATAATGAGGTCACTACAAGGAGGTGTTTTTCCGTAATGGCTACAAGGCTCTAAAAGCACATACATTGTGCTGTCCTTTAATAAGGATTTATTTTTAACAGAATTTACAGCATTAACTTCAGCATGTGGTCCTCCGTAAGCGCTGGTATAACCTTCTCCAATAATACTGTTGTTATGTACAATAATTGCACCAACCATAGGATTTGGTCTGGTAGTTCCTAGTCCATTTTTGGCAATTTGTAAACAGCGTTTTATGTAGTACTCGTGTGTTTGCAACTATAATTTAATTTTTACGTCTTCAGTTTTATCAATAGTATATGTGGAAGAATAGCCAAAAACTTTATACTTAATATCTCCTTTGTATTGTACTTTAAGTTTTTTAGATAGCAAACTACCTAATAAACCGCTAAGATTACCTTTGTTAATAATGCTATCTGTAGCGATAGAAACCGTAAGCGGAATTTTAAACTTGTCTTTAGAAGGTACTTTAAATTCTTTGGATGTAAATGTGGCTACCTCTCTGTCGTTAACAAGTACTTTTAATGCATCAGTTTGAAGTGTGCCACCAACATCATTTGGGTTGCTAAACTCCGCATCTGCACTAATGGTAATGTTCTTAATATTAGAGTCTAAAACCTTAATGTTATCAATGCCAATAAACTGAGGTTTTTCTTTCACTGTACAGTTAAAAACAAGTGAACAAATTACTAAAATGAATACGATGCTTTTCTTCATAAAAACGTAATTATAACTATCTTCATACCATAAAAAAAAAGGTATAAAAGTTTTAAAAAGGTGGGTAAAGATACCATAGTTATTCGAGAAATAGAACAAAAGGATAATCCTAAAATAGCAAGGGCCATACGAAGTGTTTTAATAGAAATGGGAGTGCCAAAAGTTGGAACTGCATACGAAGATGCGTCGTTAGATTGTATGGCAGAAACCTATAGTCATCCTAAAACCCGATATTTTGTTTTAGGACAAGATGAAGCAATTCTCGGAGGTGCTGGTATTGCACCATTAGATAATTATGAAGACAATGTTTGCGAGTTGCAAAAAATGTATTTTATGCCAGAGGCGAGAGGAAAAGGATTAGGAACTAAAATGATGAATGCTTGCTTAGAATTTGCCAAAAATGCAGGTTTTGAAAGTTGTTATTTAGAAACCATGCCTTATATGGATGATGCCAGAAAACTATATAAAAAAGTTGGTTTCGAATTTTTAGAAAAACCACTTGGCAATACAGGCCATTATTCGTGTACCGTATGGATGCTTAAAACATTTTAATTTTGAAAGCAAAGGATTTAAAAGACATATTTCATAAAGAATTAGATCAAATTTATGGCAAAGATGAGGTGGCAAGCTTTTTTTATTTAGGCATAGAGCACCATCTTAATGTGGCCAGAATACAGTTGCAATTAGAGCCCGAATTTACCTTGTCTAAAACTGAAGCTGATTTCCTTTTTGAAATTTTAGAAGGGTTAAAACAGCAAAAACCAATTCAATATTTGTTGGGAGAAACCGAGTTTTACGGACTACAATTTAAAGTGAATAACAATGTACTCATTCCAAGACCAGAAACGGAAGAGCTTGTAGATTGGATTATAAAGGATGCAAAATCTAAAATTCAAAATTCTGAAGCAATTAAGATTTTAGATATAGGAACAGGTTCTGGTTGTATTGCAATTTCGTTGGCAAAGCACTTGCCAGAAGCTCAGGTTTTTGCAGTTGATATATCAGAGTCTGCTTTAGAAATAGCTACAGAGAATGCGGAAAAGAACAATGTAAATATTCAGTTTATAAAAGGTGATGCACTTAATTTAGCTAATGAGGATTTCTTTCCTTCTGGGAAAGATGTCTCGCAGAGACAGAAAGGGCTTTTTGACATTATAGTATCAAATCCACCATACGTGCGTGAACTCGAAAAGCAAGAAATAAAGTCAAACGTTCTCGATAATGAACCGCATTTAGCGCTTTTCGTAGATAACGAAAAACCATTGATTTTTTACAAAGCGATAACCGATTTTGCTGTTGATAAGTTGAAGTCTAACGGTTCGCTTTATTTTGAAATTAACCAGTATCTTGGACAAGAAACAAAGCAACTTTTAGTTGATGCCGAATTTAAAGCGGTTGAATTGAGAAAGGATTTAAATGGTAATGACAGAATGCTAAAAGGAACAAAAAAGTAACATGAAAAGTATATCAGTTTTTTGCGGAAGTAGCGACGGAAATGACAACGAAATTATCACAACAGCTTATGCTTTGGGTAAAGAATTTGCTCAAAAAGATATAACACTTGTTTATGGTGCAGCAAAGATTGGTATCATGGGAAAAGTTGCAGAAGGTGTTATAGAAAACGGAGGTAAAACAGTTGGTATTATTCCATCATTTCTTAAAACTAAAGAAATTGTTCATACGGAGCTAACAGAATTAATTACCACAGACAATATGCATGATAGAAAAATTATTATGTATGAAAAGAGTGATGGCTTTATCATTATTCCTGGTGGTTTTGGTACTATGGACGAGTTTTTTGAAATCACACTTGGGGACAATTAGGCTTACACACCAAACCAATTGGAATTTTAAATATCAATGGTTATTACGATACTTTGATAGAACAATGCAAAGTGATGGTAGAACGAGGATTTTTAAAACAAGAAAATTTAGATGCTGTTGTTATAGACCCAACAATAGAAGGACTTTTAAATAAAATGAATAATTACAAACCATTGCCAGCTCCTAAGTGGTTGAATAAAGAAGGTCTCTAAAATTCCTGAGAAAGCAGGAATCTTGTTTAATTCAGTAAGATATGATAAAAGAACATTTGCTTAAATTTTATATTAGAATTGGGCTAGCCATTTTCTTGCTAAGTATTTGTTATTTGTTCTTTACAGAAGAAGGATTAAAGTCGAGTGTATTAAAAGTTATATTTATTAATATATACTATCATTTATGTTATTTAACTTTAACTCTGTTTTCAAAAAACACTATGATTAAGAAATTTTCAGAAGAGAAAGTTTTTAGGATTTTTATCAGGGCAATTTTGGTCATTGTACTTATCTCTTCTATATTATTTGCTTTAGAAAAATTCATTTCTTCAATAAAAACTCTTAGCATTTCTGAATTTGTTACAGGTTCTTCTCAAGTTGGATTGATCCTAGGTGCATTTTCACTTTGGATAAGTTTAAATGATGAACGGAGATTAAACAAATTAGATTCTTAAAAGAATAATGAACACACAACAAAAAATACAATCCTTAAGAGACGAACTTCGTCAACACAATTATAATTATTACATACTCGATAATCCTACCATTAGCGATTACGAGTTTGATATGAAGTTGAAAGAACTTCAAGCTTTAGAAGAAGCACATCCGGAATTTTATGATGAAAACTCGCCGACAAAACGTGTAGGTGGTACAATTACTAAGAATTTTAATACGGTTGTACACGACTTTAGAATGTATTCTTTAGACAATTCTTATTCTAAAGGAGATTTAATGGATTGGGAAAAGCGCATCAAAAAAATGGTAGATGGAGATGTGCAATACACGTGTGAGCTAAAGTACGATGGTGCATCCATGAACTTAACCTACGAAAACGGGAAACTCGTGAGAGCAGTTACCAGAGGAGATGGTGTACAAGGTGATGAGGTTACGGCTAACGTAAAAACTATTAATACAGTACCGCTTCAGTTAAAAGGCGATTATCCTGAGCGTTTTGATATAAGAGGTGAAATCATTTTGCCTATTGAAGGATTTTTAAAAATGAATGAAGAGCGCATTGCTAATGATGAAGAACCCTATCGAAATCCAAGAAATACAGCATCAGGAAGTTTAAAGCTTCAAGATAGTTCTGAGGTGGCCAAGAGACCTTTAGAGTGTCTTCTATACAGTATAAAAGGTAATAATCTTAATATTTCAACACAGTTTGAAGGGTTAGAAAAAGCCAGAGAATGGGGTTTTAAGGTGCCACAAGAGGCGAAATTGGTTAATTCTATAGATGAAGTTTTAGAGTATGTAAATTATTGGGATGAGCACAGGCATAATCTACCATACGAAATTGATGGAGTAGTGGTAAAGGTAAATAGTTTATATCAGCAAGACGAATTAGGTTACACAGCCAAAGCACCACGTTGGGCAATGGCTTATAAATTTAAAGCCGAACAAGTTTCTACTAGATTAAACGAAATTACCTATCAAGTAGGTCGTACAGGTGCCATTACTCCAGTAGCTAATTTAGAACCAGTGCAATTAGCTGGTACAATAGTAAAACGTGCATCGTTGCATAATGCCGATCAGATTGAAAAGTTAGACATTAGAGAAGGAGACGAGGTCTTTGTTGAGAAAGGTGGAGAAATTATACCAAAGATTATTGCGGTAGATCTAGCAAAACGTCCTGCGGATTCTCAACCAACAAACTACATTACACATTGTCCTGAGTGTCAAACAGAATTGGTAAGGCCAGAAGGGGAAGCAAAGCATTATTGTCCTAATTATAACGGTTGTCCACCACAGATTGTTGGTCGTATTCAGCACTACATTTCCAGAAAGGCAATGGATATTGAAGGTCTTGGTGGAGAAACCGTAGCGCTTTTGGTAAAAGAAGGTTTAATTTCAAACTATGCTGATTTATATGAGTTAACAGTTGAACAAGTTATTCCGTTAGAGCGCATGGCAGAAAAGAGTGCTGAGAATTTGGTCAAAGGCATAGAAGCTTCAAAACAGATTCCATTTGAGCGCGTTTTGTTTGCGCTTGGCATTAGATATGTTGGAGAAACTGTTGCTAAGAAATTGGTAAAGCATTACAAATCTATTGATGCGTTAATGTTTGCTTCAGTTTTGGATTTGGTAACTGTAGATGAAATTGGCGAGCGTATTGCAGAAAGTGTTGTAGAGTTCTTTTCTTCTGAAGAAAATAAAACAATTGTAGAGCGATTAAAAGGATACGGAGTGCAATTAGAAATCTCTGCAGAGAAATTAGCTAACCAAACTGAAAAACTTAAAGGACAAACATTTGTAGTTTCGGGCGTATTTGAATCCATTTCTAGAAATGAGCTTAAAAAACTTATTGAAGATAATGGTGGAAAAGTGTCATCCTCCATATCATCAAAAACAAGTTATGTGGTTGCAGGCGATAAAATGGGCCCAAGTAAGCGTACAAAAGCAGAAACTTTGGGTATTACGATTCTTACTGAACAAGAGTTTTTATCTTTTTTGAAATAAATTCTTACAAAAAAGTTAACCTTTTATCGATAAAAAGCATTTTTTTATCGTTTAATTGTAATTTTTTTATATATTCGCCTTATTAATAAGGGATTAATTAATGTTAGTGAATAAAATCTTAAAAGTATTGCTATTACTTTTAGGTGGTATTTTTATAATACTTCAAGGTTTAGCCTATGAAGTTGAAGGTGCCGCTGTAAGTGCTTTAATGCTTGTGTTATTGACAATTTTATATTGTGGGTGGACGGCAGAAAAATCTTGGCATTTCTTTTGGTTTTTGGTGATTTTTGCAGTAGGTCATCTTTTGAGTTACTCAGGTTGGTTTATGCCTTTGTTAGAGGTAGATCAATTTGATATCCACTATTATAGTGCTAACATTCTTTTTATTATTGCCTATTTGTTTTTGATAATCAAAGTTTTAACTTCAATTAATGTTGGTAAGGTTTTTAGAGAGTTATTAATTCCTGTTATAATTCTTGTTGTGTTAGATGTGTTTTGTGTAATTATTGTAACAGATGCTACCGGAAATTCACTTACTACTTATGAGTATATTTTAGAGTTTGTTTATAATGGTGTTATAATGGCGCTATTATCTGTGGCTTTAATAGATTATATGTATAGAAATGATAATAAATCTATGCTTTTTCTATTAGGCTCTATTTGTATAGTTTTTTCTGAAATAATACAATTAGCTTATTATTACATTTTAGAAGATAAAAATTTAGGATTTATTTATTCATTTTTCTTAGTTGTAGCCTTTGTATTCTTCTACTTACAATCGCAAATTGATCATACGGGTCCACAGCCTACATATTTAGATATGGACGAACAATTAGAAGCTTAATTTCTTGCCAACAATCGGAATATCTTTTCTGAAATAATAAAGAATAATGACACTTAGCAAAAATGTGATTATTGCTGTAAAAAATAGTACTCCGCCATCTCTGTTTACTTCAACACCTAGTTGGGTTAAATGCATTACTATTGCGCCACCTATAAGACCTAAAGTTAAAAGAGCACCTGCCCAAACGGTTTTTGGTATTAATAATAAAATTCCTGCAACTAACTCTAATAATCCAATTCCAATTCTCCCATAAGGTTCTAAACCAACGGTTTCAAAAATATAGACACTGTCTGGATGTGCAGTAAACTTAAAACGAAGTGTTTGAATCAATATAACAGCTACAGCAATTCTAAGTACTAAAATGATTCTGTCAGATTTCATAAACTTTGGTTTAGTTGAAATCTTAGACGTTTCATTTTTAGAAACTTACACTATATGTTAAACAATTATAGTTGTGCTATCAGAATAAAGAGGTTTTCCTTGTTCAAAATAAAAATCGATTCTACCTAAATACAATCCGTAAGCACCAACCTGATTAACAAGTACGTTTTTGCCTTCGCTATTTTGCGCTATAGTTGGTTTAGGTAAAAATGTATGTGTGTGTCCACCGATAATTAAATCGATGTTCTTTGTAGCTTTTGCTAAATTTAAATCACTAACACGATCTGGACTGTTTTTATAGTGATAACCAATATGAGACAAGCAAATCACCAAATCGCAAGATTCTTCTTCTTTAAGGATGCGAGACATGTCTTGTGCAACTTCAATAGGATCTTGATAAACAGTTTCTTTGTACATTTTTTTATCCACCAAACCATCTAATTGAATACCTAAACCAAATACGCCAATTTTTACACCATCTTTTACAAGAACCTTGTATGGTTTTACGTGCGTGTCCATTACAGTATTAGAAAAGTCGTAGTTTGCTGAAACAAATTCAAACTTTGCATGTGGTAATTGTGCATAGAGTCCGTCAATACCATTGTCAAAATCATGATTACCAATAGTCGCCAAATCATAATTAAGCATACTCATTAGCTTAAATTCCAATTCGCCACCATAATAATTAAAGTACGGTGTACCTTGAAAAATATCACCAGCATCTAACAATAATGTGTTAGGGTTTTCTTTTCTAATGTTTTCAACCAAGGTAGCACGTCTTGCAACACCTCCTTTGTTAGCATTTCTTTTGTCGTTTGGGCCAAAAGGATCTATATGACTATGCACATCATTAGTGTGGAGA
>CEVA01133251.1_pt1 | contig 10710 bp, 8 predicted proteins | sample 361521 | NCBI WGS metagenome assembly CEVA01 (sample SAMEA2622823, study PRJEB7988) | marine metagenome | isolation source: saline water (ENVO:00002010), including | reverse complement strand
CCCCTGTCCTTCAAGCATTACAATGCCTCCGAGGTAGTGGAGGGCAAGTCCATGAAGGAGCACTTGCGTTTCAGTATTGCTTATTGGCACACAATGCGAGGGATGGGCAATGACCCGTTTGGTCCGGGCACAGCGGTGCGCCCTTGGGAGTCGGGTACGGATGATGTATCCAATGCGGAGAACCGCGCGAGGGTGTTCATCGAGTTTCTTGAGAAGCTCGGAGCACCGTTTTATTGCTTTCATGATCGTGACATCGCGCCGGAGGGGGCCACATTGCAGGAGAGCCACGAGAATCTCGACGCCGTGGTTGCCGTGCTCAAGGCGGAACAGGAACGCACGGGCATCAAGCTGCTCTGGGGTACCGCCAATCTTTTCAGCAACCCGCGCTTCATGCACGGCGCTGCAACCAGCAGCAATGCGGATGCCTTTGCCTATGCGGCGTGTCAGGTGAAGAAGATGCTCGAGGTCACGCAGCATCTCGGTGGTGAAAACTACGTCTTCTGGGGCGGTCGCGAAGGATACCAGAGTTGGCTGAACACCGACATGCAACGCGAGCTCGATCATCTCGCCAAGTTCATGCACATGGCGGTCGATTACGCGAAGAAGATCGGCTTCACCGGCCAGTTTCTCTTCGAGCCAAAGCCAAAGGAGCCAACCAAGCACCAGTACGACTTTGATGCGGCCGCATGCTTAAATTTCATACGTGCCAACGGCCTTGAAGATCATGTGAAGCTCAACATCGAGACCAACCACGCAACACTCGCCGGCCACACAATGGAGCATGAGCTGGACTACGCCGGCGGCCAGGGCTTCCTGGGATCCATCGACGCCAACACCGGCGATCTGCTGCTGGGCTGGGACACCGACCAGTTCCCGACCGACATTTATCTCACCACCAAGAGCATGCTCGCCATCCTCAAGCATGGTGGCATCGCACCCGGCGGCGTGAATTTCGACGCCAAGGTTCGCCGCGAGAGCCATGAGCCCATCGACCTCTTCCACGCGCACATCGGCGGCATGGACGCTTTTGCGCGCGGCCTCAAGATTGCCGCCGCCATCCGGGCCGACGGCCGCCTCGCCAAGGCTGTGAAAGATCGTTACGCCAGCTGGGACGAAGGCATCGGCCAGGAAATCGAAAACGGCACCGCCAATTTCGAGAGCCTCGAGGCCTACATGCTCGAGAAAGGCGAGATCACCGAAAACCGCAGCGGCCGCCAGGAGTTCCTAGAGAATCTCATCAACGAGTACCTCTAAGCGTTGCGCACAACCAATTCAGAGCGGCCTCCGGGCCGATTTTTTATTTTGCCGCGCGCGGACTCCCAATTATAGTTTCACGCATGTCTAAGCATCTTTCTGCATCTACGATCCTCGCTCTGGCTTTTACTTCAACTCTCACGGCTGACAACTGGCCGAGTTGGCGGGGGCCGAATTTGAATGGGAGCGCGACAGGAGGATCGTATCCAGTGAAGTTGACGGATGAGGGGAAGTGGGCTTGGCGGGTGGCATTGCCGGGGAAGGGTTGCTCGACGCCGGTGGTCTGGGGGGATCACATCGTGGTCACCGCGCCGGTGGAGGGGAAGGATGCGCTGTTGGCTTATGACTGGAATGGGAAGCAGCAGTGGCGGGCGGTGTTTGGCAAGGAGATACCGGGGAAACACCGCAACGGGTCGGGCAACAATTCGTCCCCTGTGACGAATGGAAAGGCGTTCTTTGTCTTCTTTAAAAGTAAGACGCTGGCGGCGGTGGATTTCGCCGGGAAGATTCTTTGGCAGAAGGATCTGAACGAGTACGGGCGCGACACGCTTTACTGGGACTTTGGCACCTCGCCGGTGCTCACAAATAAACACGTGGTGATGGCGCTGATGCGCGAGCGGAACTCGTGGCTGGTTGCGCTGGACAAGGGCACGGGCAAGGTGGCGTGGAAGGTGGAGCGCAATTACAAGACTCCGCGCGAAGGGGATCACAGTTACTCGACGCCCATCGTCACGCAGCAGAACGGGCGGGAGGCGCTGCTGGTGTGGGGCGCGGAACGCTTGACCGCCCATGACGCGGCCAACGGCAACATCCTCTGGAGCTGCGCGGGGTTCAATCCACAGAAGCGCGGCAACTGGGTGGTAGTGTCGTCATTCGTGAAGGTGGGCGACATGGCGGTCGTGCCCTACGGACGGGGCAGCAAGCTGGCGGGCATCAAGCTCGACGGCAAGGGCGACGTGACGGCTACGCATCGAACATGGGAAACGGAAGCCAGTAGTTTCGTGCCCACGCCCGCGGCGCATGGGGGGCATGTGTACACCGTGCGCGATCGGGGCGAGGTTTTGTGCACCAACCCGAAAAACGGCGAGACGATCTGGAAAGGGCAATTCCCCAAGAACCGCGCGAGCTACTACTCCAGCCCATCCATTGGCGACGACAAAATTTATGCCGCTCGTGAGGACGGGACGGTGTTTGTCGCGGAGATTGAGGGCGGCTTCAAGTTATTGTCAGAGAACAACATGGGCGAGCGTATCATCGCCTCGCCGGTGCCGGTGCGAAGCAGGTTGCTGATTCGCGGGGAGCAGCATTTGTTCTGTATTAAGCCTTGAAAGCAGGGATGGTCGCTGTGCGCGGCCACCGGCCGGATCTACAGTCTGGCTCGAAATCAAGCGGGCAGCCGGAGGGTGATCTTTGTCCCTTCGCCTTCACGAGCGTTTACTTCCACCTGCCCGCCGTGAGCTTCGGCAACCTTGGCGACGATGGCCAGGCCGAGTCCTCCACCTTTTTCCTTCGTCGTACTCAACATACCGGTGAAGGCACGTTCGCGCTGTTCATCGGTCATGCCGGGGCCTGTATCAGCGAAAGACACGTCCACTTCCCTCACTCCGGCAGACGCCTGAATGGTCAGGGTGCCCCCCTCTGGCATAGCCTCGGTTGCGTTTAAAATTAGATTTAGAAACGCTTGCGACAATTGCGTGGCATCGCCTCTCACACTAGGCAAGCCCTCGGCCTCTTTGCGATGCAGCGCGATGTTCTGGTGCTGCAACTTGTGGCGTGTCAACAGGGCTAAATCCTCGAGCAGGTTGGATATATCCACGGGAGCCATGCGCGGCTCGGCATTACGGGCAAAGTTCACGATCCGATCCACAATAGTGTCGAGATGGTTCATTTTCTCGCTGAGCACCCGGGCATCCTCCGCGCGAGGATCATTTTCCTCGAAGCTTAGATCGAGCGAATGGTAGAGCATTTTCATCACCGTGAGTGGATTGCGGATCTCGTGTGCCACCTCCGCCGCCAACAGACCTAGGGCAGACAACTGCTCGTTGCGCCGCAGCTGTTCCTCGACATCCACGGTCCGCTCGTACAGGCGCGCCTTTTCGATGGCGATGGCGGAGAGCTCTGCCAAGGCCGTCAGGGCACGCACTTCCTCATTGGAAAACGCATGGGGTTCGGCGGTGTAGACGTTCAGGGTTCCGAGACACTGCTCATGGTAAACCAGCGGAACACTCAACAGCGAAACAAGGCCTTCAAGTCGGGCAATTTCCGGGTGCTGATATTGTGGGGAGGTCTGGACGTTTTCAACCTGCATGGGCTTGCGCCGCCGAACAACGGATCCCATGAAGCTGTCGATCACGCTGAGACGCGGCCGTTGGCGATAGTTTTCGCCGGCTCCATGCTGCGCGTGCAATTCCAGCCATTCGCCGGTGGCGTCAAGCAACTGCAACGACGCCATTCGCGCGGGCAGCAGGCTGGAGGCCTCGCGGGTAACATCCTCCAGCACATCATCCAAATTAAGCGAGGAATTGATGGATTGGCGGACACTGACGAGCGTTTCCAGCAAACGTGTCTGGTGACGCAATTGCTCATACAGCCACGTGTTGCGAATGACTTGCATGGCGTGACCGGCCAGCTCCTCAAGCAACTCCTGGTCCCCCGCGGAAAAGGCAGCCGTTTGGTCAGCATCCACATTCAAGACACCGCGAACCTCGCCATCCATTACCAAGGGAACGGCCATTTCCGATTTCACCTGCTCGCTTGCGCTCACATAACGCTTGTCCGCGGCCACGTCGTCCACGCGCGCAGGCTTCCCCGTGCGAGCCACCCAGCCGGTGATCCCCTCATCCAGCCTGAGTTTCAGCAACGTGCCGTCCTCCGGCAGGCCCTCGGCCGCTTCAATATCGAGCAGGCCTGTGGTGGGATTGACCATCACAATGGAACCGCTGGTGGCATTCACCAGCCGAACCGCCTCGCGCACGACCAACCGCAACGCCTCGCGCGGCTCCAGTGTGGAGTGGATCTCCCGGGCGACACGGTAAAGCCGCTCCATTCGGTTACCTTGCCCTGGGTTATCCATTTTCATGCTCAACGCAAACGCCAGGAAAGGCCGATGCCCGTCACCGCAAACACCGCATTGGGAAGCCACGCGGCGGCGATGGGCACAAGCTTCCCGCCCGTGCCCAGCGCCAGTCCAATGCGGAACAGAATAAAGTACGCCAGGCACAAAACCACGCTCGCAGCGACGCCCACAAAGGCGCTCCGCCGCCCCAAGAAGGCACCGAATGGCAACGCAATAAGCACGACCACCACACACATCCATGGCTGCGCCAGCCGGCCGTGAAGCTGCGTTTGCACTTGGGCGTAGAGCGGATCGTTCGGACCAATGCCGGACTGTGCATCACGGAACCCACGCAACTCGGCTACGGTAAAAATGAGGTGCTTGCCCACCTTGTCCTTTTGATCGGCAAACTGTTGGCGTAAACCTTGTGCCTTGGCGACACGGCGCAAGTCCTCCGGCGTAATTTCCAATTCAGGGACAAGGATGCTGTCTTCAATCCGCGATTGCTGCGGAAAGTCTCCTCCCCGATTGTGCACATCGCGAAGGATATCATAAAACACCCATCCATCCTCAACCCATTCGGCACGCGAGTTCCCACTGTTCTCGCTGATCTTCTGCCGACCACCATCGGCCGTTTCAATCTCCACAATGAATTCGCGCATCTCCCCGGTTTCCATATTGAACCTCGCGTTCTCAATGGACTGGCGAAGGGCGCCAACTTCGTGTTCCACAGTTAACGGCCCGCGCCATCCATCATCACTGCGGCTGCCTACATTGCCCGAAGTCAGAGCCGTTGCCCTTGCACCCGCGCGCGGACCTAGGAATTCCGCCACGGAAAACTGCACCGCACCGAACGCCAATCCCACGGCCAGATAAGGCGTGCTCAGCCTTAACAGGCTGACCCCCGCGGCACGCATGGCCACCAACTCATTGTGGCGCGCGTGGTTGGAGAGCGCGTAAAGCAATGCTAAAAGAAGCGCCACGGGCAGCACGGTGGAAAGCAGCTCGGGCATTTTCATTACGCACAACTGCGCAATTTGCGAGGCAGTCAGGCCGGCATCCCGGTATTCGTCGAGGTGGCTATAAAGATCGAACGCCAGCCAGAACACTTGGAAGCCGACGAGGCAATAAAACAGCGGCACGAGCAGTTCGCGCAACAGGTATCGGTCCAGCATTCGCATCCGGCCACAGGCTAGTCGCCGCCCCACCGCAACGCAAGCGGTTGCGCTGGACGGAGGCGCGCCAGATGCTACTGTTTTGCAATGCAAACACGCTGGGTTCTGGTGGCTTTCCTTCTAGGCGGCGTTGCCGCGTCTGCCGATACCGCCGCCGATGCGCGCCGGGCACTGGTCAAGGGCGCGAAGTTCATGCGCTCCATTTCCGCCGGGGGCGGGTATCTTTGGCGGTACTCGACGGACCTGAAGTTGATGGCGGGCGAGGGGAAGGGGAGCAAGACGATGATCTGGATTCAGCCGCCCGGGACGCCATCGATGGGGGAGGCGTTTTTAAAAGCGTTTGAGGCGTCGGGGGAAAAGTACCTGCTCGACTGCGCGCTGGCAGTGGGCGACGCGCTGGCAATGAGCCAATTGGAGAGCGGGGGCTGGGATTACCGGTTTGACTTCGACGCCAAGGAGAGGTGGTACCGGCAGGTGGACCGCGGCAAGTTGACGATCACGGAGACGACGCGCCGGCGGAATGTCACGACGTTTGATGATGACAACTCGCAGAGTGCGTTGCGGTTCCTGATGGCGCTGGGGGGGCATTGCCGGGATGCGAACGATGCGCGGCAGCGGCGGGTGCTGCATGCGTTGTCGTATGGGTTGCAGAAGTTGCTGGCGGCGCAGTACCCGAACGGGGCGTGGCCGCAGCGGTATGACGGTAAGGCGGTGGATCCGCAGCGGTTCCCGGTGACCAAGGCGAAGTATCCTGAAAAGTGGTCTCGGAAGTACGAGGGGCTGGATTACCGTTCACACTATACTTTTAACGACAACTCGATTCGGGACTGCATCCTGACGGCGCTGGAGGCGCATCGGCGTTATGGCGAAGGGCGGCCGGAGTTCTTGGCGGCGGTGGTCCGCGGGGCGGATTTCCTGCTGCTGGCGCAGATGCCGGAGCCGCAGCCGGTGTGGGCGCAGCAGTACAACGCGAAGATGGAGCCGGCGTGGGCGCGGAAGTTTGAGCCGGCCTCGGTGACGGGTGGGGAGAGCGTGGGTGTGTGCCGGACGTTGATCGACATGTACCTAGAGCTGGGTGAGGACAAGTACCTGCGGGCGGTGGAGCCGGCGGTGAAATGGTTTAAAAAATCGAAGGTTGGGCAGGGGACGTGGGCGAGGTTTTATGAGTTGAAGACGAACAAGCCGCTGTACTTCACAAAGGACTACAAGCTGGTGTATACGGACGACGACCTGCCGACGCATTACGGGTTTAAAAGCTCGTTCGGGGTGGCGTCGATGATCCGGCATTACGAGAAGGTGAAGGCGATGGGGAGGGAGAAACATCTGGCCACGCTGAAGCGCACGCCGCCCACGGCCAAGCAGCGCGCCGCGCGGGGGAAGGGGATGGAGAAGCGCGTTCGGGAGATTATCGCGGCGCAGGACAAGCGCGGACGCTGGGTGACAAAGGGCAAGTTGGAAATGCGCGGGATGACGTTCAAGGATCGCGTGGAGACGCGGGTGTTCATCGACAACATGCGGGTATTGTCGGATTGCTTGGCGTTGTTGAAGTAAGGTTGGTCGCTGTAGCCCCGCCTACAGTTTCCCTGCGTTGAAAATCTTTCCTTCGCCTTTTACTCTCCCGGCATGAAGCGCCGTGTTTATCTGGACCACCTCGCGGGCTCGCCCTTGGCGGAGCCTGTGCGGGAGGCGATGCGGCCGTTTCTGGACGAGCGCTTCGGCAGTGCGGGGTCGCTGCATGGCCATGGACTGGCGGCGCGGGAGGCGATTGAGGAGGCGCGCGGGAATTGCGCGGCGATGCTGCACGCGGATGTGGAGGAGATCGTCTTCACCTGCAGCGGGACGGAAGCGAACAACCTAGCGGTGAAGGGGGTTGCGTGGGCGCAGAGGGAGCGGGGGAACCACATCGTGCTGTCGAACATCGAGCATCCGTCGGTGGATGGCTCGGTGGCTTGGCTGGAGGAGAACGGGTTTGAGGCGACGCGCGTGGCGGTGGATGGCGAGGGGCGGATTGCGCCGGATGCCATTGCGGAGGCGGTGATGGAACGGACGGTGCTTATTGCAGTTCATCACGGCAGCCACGACTTGGGAACGTTGCAGGACACGGCGGCCTTCGGGGCGCTGGCGGCGGAACGGGGGATACCGCTGCTGGTGGACGCGACGGCGGTGGGCGGCTGGGTGCCGGTGGATTTGCGGCAGGAAGGGGTGTCTTTGTTGACCTTGGCGCCTCATCGGTTTGCCGGGCCGCAGGGGGTCGGCGTGCTGTGTCGCGAACGGCGGGTTCCGTTGACGCCGCTGATCCATGGCGGCGTGCAGGAGGACGGGCTGCGCGCGGGCACGGAGAACGTGGCGGCCATCGCGGGCGCGGGGGTGGCAGTGGGGTTGCCGCCGGTGGACCTTGCGCCGTTGCAGCAACGTCTTCACGAGGGGCTGCGGGAGCGCGTGGAGGGGTTTCGCCTGAACGGCTCGCCACTGGGCGAGGGTCGGTTGGCTCATCACTTGAGTTACTCATTTGAAGGGCTGGAAGGGGAAGGGCTGGCGCTGGCGCTGGACATGCAGGGGATCGCCGTGGCCAGCGGGGCGGCGTGCGTGACGAAGAACATGGCGGTCCCCCCGGCGCTCGCGGCGATCGGGCTTGACGCCGCCTTGGCCAAGGGCAACGTTCTCCTCTCCCTCGGCCGCGACACCTCGGCGGATGACATGGACTATGCACTGGAGGTCATCCCGAAGCAGGTGGACAAGCTGCGCGCGATGTCGCCGGCGTGGAGGGGATAGTTGTGCTGCCGGCATCTTGCCGGCAGTCAACACGAATTTCTGCCGGCAAGATGCCGGCAGCACGAATGATGAGCTTGGAACAATCGATTGAAGAGGCGTTGAAGGGGGTGACTTATCCCGGGTACTCGCGCGATGTGGTGTCGTTCGGGTTGGTTAAAAACGTGGCGACGGCGAATGGGTCGGCGAGCATTGAACTGGAGTTGACGTCGCACAACCCGGAGGTGGCGGGGCAGTTGAAGGCGGCTTGCGAGTCGGCGGCGATGTCGGTGGAGGGCGTCGAGCGCGTGATGGTCCAGATGAAGATGCCGCCGCCGGGACAGGCGCCCGCGGGCGGCGCGGCGCGGCCCAGCGCGGTGCCGGGCATCGGCAAGGTGGTGGCGGTGGCCTCGGGCAAGGGAGGCGTGGGCAAGAGCACATGCGCGGTGAACCTGGCGTGCGCGCTGGCTCAGGGAGGCGGCGAGGTGGGCCTGCTGGACTGCGATATCTACGGGCCGAGTGTGCCGTTGATGATGGGGGTTAAGGAGCGGCCGATGGTGAGTGCGGACGAGAAGCTGGTGCCGCTTTTAAACCATGGGGTCAAACTCATGAGCATGGGCTTCCTGCTGGAGGATGATCAGCCGGTGATTTGGCGCGGGCCGATGATCATGAAGACGATCCAGCAATTCGTGATGCAGGTGGACTGGGGGTCGGTGGATTTCCTGCTGGTGGACCTGCCGCCGGGCACGGGCGACGCGCAGCTTTCGCTTTGCCAGACGGTGCCGCTGGACGGCGGGGTGATTGTGACGACGCCGCAGGAGGCATCGCTGGGCGTGGTGCGCAAGGGCATCGCGATGTTCGAAAAGGTGAACGTGCCGATCTTGGGCATCGTGGAGAACATGAGCTACTTCACGGCGCCGGGCGGGGAGCGGGTGGAGATCTTTGGGCACGGCGGCGGCGCGGAGGAGGCGGCTCGGCAGGGGACAGCGTTCCTGGGCGAGGTGCCGATATTCACCGAGATCCGCGAAGGCGGCGACGCGGGCGTGCCGGTGGTGGTGGCGGACCCCGAAGGCGCACCGGCGCAGGCATTTGGCACGGTGGCGGCGGCGCTGCGGACGGGGCTGGAGTAGCAGTTATCCCCGCAATTCACCGGTTATTCACGGGCGCGATGGTGAATAATTTCCCGGGAAAATTGCGTTTTTTGCCGAATAAAAGTATTGTTAGCCTTGAAGGGATGGTGCTAGCGTGCCGTCCCATTGGAGGAGGGTCAGATGACCAAATCATCCAACAGCGGCGACTTGTTGAGCAAATCCTCGCTCTACCGCGAGTTCTTGGCGGAGCGTGAGGAGATTTTGCGGCACAAGTGGCTGGAGTCCGAGAAGGCCGGCATCGACGTTGGCTTCGAGCAGGCGCTCACGGAATGGATGGTGAAGCACCGGTCGGAATGGCGCAAACGGCGGCAGTCCGAGCGCCAGCTCTCCGCGTAAAACAGTGTTCCTTTAACGCGGTCCCGCGAGGCCGCGAAGGTCGATAATGACGAAACGCACCGGATTTTATCCGCGCAGCGTCCGCTTGTCTGCGGGCGGGCGCGGGTTTTTTTATGGCTGAAACACGGACCGTGCTGGAGAGCGACGCCATCGCCCGCGCGTGGCGGCGGGTGGCGCATGAGATTGCCGAGGCAAATGCCGACGGCGGCGCCGTGATGCTCGTGGGCATCCAACGCGGCGGCGTGCCCTTGGCGAAACAGCTCGGCGCAATTCTCGGCGAATTGTACGGCGGCGAGGTGGCGGTGGGCACGGTGGAGCCGGCGCTGCATCGCGACGACCTTTCCCAACGCGCCATGAGCGAGCTGCGCCCCACGGAGTTGCCGGGCGACCTCGGCGAAAAAGTCATCGTGCTCGTCGACGACGCCCTCAGCACCGGCCGCACCGTGCGGGCGTCCATTGACGCCCTCCTCGCCTTCGGCCGGCCGCGGTGCATTCGGCTGGCGGTGTTGATCGACCGCGGGCATCGCGAGCTGCCTATTCGGCCAGATTTTGTCGGCAAAAATTTGCCCACGCACGCGGATGAGCGCGTGGAGGTGCTCTTCACTGAGGATGGCGCGCCGGGCTCGGTTGAGATTTTATCCCCATGAGTTGGCATCGGAAACATTTGTTGGACATCGAAAGCCTCAGCGCCGAGGAGATCACTGCCGTGCTGGACACGGCGCGGGAATTCAAGGCGGTGGGCGAGCGCGACATCAAGAAGGTGCCGGCGCTGCAGGGCAAGACGGTGGTGAATTTTTTTGTGGAGCCGTCCACGCGCACGCGCATCAGCTTTGAGCTGTCAGCCAAGCGTTTGAGCGCGGACATCATCAACTTCGCGGCGGACGCGTCGTCGTTCAAAAAGGGCGAGACGCTGAAGGACACCGCGCGCAATCTCGAGGCGTTGAACGCGGACATCATCGTCATCCGCCACAAGGCGGCGGGGGCGCCACAT
>CEVA01105272.1_pt1 | contig 10721 bp, 10 predicted proteins | sample 361521 | NCBI WGS metagenome assembly CEVA01 (sample SAMEA2622823, study PRJEB7988) | marine metagenome | isolation source: saline water (ENVO:00002010), including | reverse complement strand
AATTAGTATTAAATCAAGAATTAGAATCTGTACCAGAACCCATTGCGGTATCTCATTACACAACAAACGGTTTGTTAAATTCTAATTACAAATCTGTAGTGAAGCACAACTTTAGCAAGTCTACAACAAAATCTGTTTTCGGAATTAGACAGCGTATTAAGTCTTCACAATTAGATAAAGTAGACCACGTTGCAGCCATATTAAAATTGTCTGTATTCGCTATAGCTTTAATCGCTATTTTCTAAAATATTAATCTCACTTTCTGAACTCTAAATGGCATTTAATGTCTTTTAGCATTACGATTAAAAGCGTTAAAATGACTCTTTTATGTAAATATTATTTAACCAAATTTTAAAATATAATTATGATGGGTTTTGGTGGGTCTGTACAGGCAATGATAACTACTCTTAAGAACAATGAAAAGATGCGTTCTAAGAGGAGTAATTTCAAGAGAACAATACATAGTTCTGGATATAGCAAACAAAAACCAGAGTATGATTTTCCTGAGGCTACACCACAAATACTTAATGAGATAAAAGAAAGAATACAAAGAGAACGTAAGAGACGAACTTTTAAAGTTGTTGCTTTAACAATTATCTTGTTTTTAGGATTAGCTTATTTAGTTTATGTAGAATTAAAATAATGCTCATTATGCCTCTAGCAGAATCAATGATAAGCTCTCTTAAGAGTAATAAAAGTGTTATGCTTGATAAGTCTAAACGCTTTAGAAAAAGGCTTTGTGGTTATAATAAAAATCGAAAAGGGAATTTTGATTTTCCAGAAGCAACACCAGAAATACTGCTTAAAATAAGGAAGAAGTTAAAGAGAGAACAACAAATACTATGGTTAAAAATTAGTATTGTCTCCATTATAATAATAACGCCTTTGGTTTGGATGCTATTGGCATCATAAAAAAAGCTATAATTCATCATTAAGAATTATAGCTTTTTTAAAACGTTATTGGTAAGGTTTAGCTTAAAGCTTCCTTAATTCTTTTAATAGCTTCTACAATTTGTTCTTGAGAAGCTGCATAAGAAATACGTATACAGTCAGGGTTTCCAAAAGCTTCACCAGTTACTGTGGCTACAAGCGCTTCTTCTAATAAGAATAAAGACATGTCTGTTGCGTTATTTATGGTCTTTCCTTTTACGGTTTTTCCAAAATAAGCAGATACGTTAGGAAATACATAAAAAGCACCTTCAGGTTCATTGGTTTTAAAACCATCAATACCATCAAGCAGTCCTAGGATTAACTTACGACGTTCTTTAAACTCATCGATCATATACTTTATGCGTGATGGATCAGCTTCTAAAGCAGAAATGACAGCACGCTGAGCAATACAATTTGCACCACTTGTTACCTGACCTTGCATTTTGTTACAAGCTCTGGCAATCCAGTCTGGTGCACCAATATAACCGATTCTCCAACCAGTCATAGCAAAGGCTTTAGAAACACCATTTATGGTTATCGTTCTGTCGTACATATCTTCAAACTGAGCCATGCTATGGTGTCCACCAATAAAATTAATGTGCTCATAGATTTCGTCAGAAGCTACGTATACGTTTGGATATTTTTGTAATACATCTGCAATAGCTCTTAACTCTTCTTCACTATATACAGAACCACTTGGGTTGCAAGGCGAACTGTACCAAAGCATTTTTGTTTTTGGAGTTATAGCAGCTTCAAGTTGCTCTGCAGTCATTTTAAAGTCGTTAGAAATGTCTGTTTTTACTTCAACAGGAACACCTCCATTAAGCTTTACAATATCAGCATAACTTACCCAATAAGGACATGGTAAAATAACTTCATCACCATCATTCAGCATTACCGAAGCAATGTTAAATAATGATTGCTTAGCACCTGTAGAGACTACTATTTGAGATCTTGAATAGTCCAGCCCATTATCGCGCTTAAATTTTGTAATAATTGCATCTTTAAGCTCTACATAGCCATCAACAGGTGTGTAGCTATTGTAGTTATCGTTAACAGCTTTTATTGCTGCCTCCTTTACAAAATCTGGTGTGTTAAAATCTGGTTCTCCCAGACTTAATCCAATAATATCTTTACCCTCTGCTCTTAGTTCTCTGGCTTTTGCAGCCATAGCTAGGGTTGCTGAAGTCGATAGATTGTTAATTCTATCAGAAAGTTGGTTCATGTGTTAGTTATAATAGAATTATGCTTGCATTGCTGGTCGCGTTCCCATTTCTTTCAAAAATCTAAAATGCGCAGCAATTGCTTTTCTTGTGGTTTCGTATTCTTTATAAGGTAAATTAAACTCTTTAGCAGTATCCTTTACAATTTTAGCAATTTTTCCATAGTGTATATGACTTATGTTTGGAAAAATGTGATGCTCTACCTGATGATTTAAGCCACCAGTATACCAATTTACTAACCAGTTTTTAGCTCCAAAGTTAACAGTAGTTTTAAGCTGATGAATTGCCCAAGTATTTTTCATTGTACCATCTTTTTCTGGCATTGGCATTTCAGCTTCATCCATAACATGTGCTAATTGAAAAACAACACTCAATATAAGGCCAGCAACATAGTGCATAATAAAAAAGCCAATTAAAACTTCGTACCATGCTAAATCAGTTAATAGAATCGGTAAAACAATCCACATAGCAACATAAACCAATTTAGAGATTACCAGTTTACTCCAATTAACGATTGGATTAGGGAACTTACCATAAGATAACTTGCGCTTCATGTAGCGTTTCATTTGCTGAAAATCAGTGGTAATTGCCCAATTTATTGTTAATAAGCCATAAAGGAAAATAGAATAGTAATGTTGAAACTTGTGGTGCTTACGCCATTCAGCATGTTCTGAGAATCTAAGAATTCTTCCTGCCTCTAAGTCTTCATCATGACCATGAATATTTGTATAAGTATGATGAAGCACATTATGCTGTACTTGCCAGTTATAAACATTTCCTGCTAAGATATAAATGCTACTTCCCATTAAACGGTTTACCCATTCTTTGTTAGAGAAAGCACCATGGTTGCCATCATGCATTACATTCATACCAACTCCTGCCATACCAATACCCATAACAACGGTTAGTAGTAATTGAGCCCAAGTAGGAATATCTAAAGTGATAAGTAAAAAATAAGGGGTTAAAAAAATCGCAAACATAACAATGGTTTTTAGCCATAATTGCCAGTTTCCTGTTCTTTTAATGTCGTTTTCTTTAAAGTAGTTGTTAACACGTTTATTCAAAGTTCTAAAGAACTTAGCCGAGTCAACACGAGAGAATGATAAGGTTTGTTGAGCCATAAATCAATTTTTTTTCTTTTCATCTATAACGAAAAGGGATTGTATTCATTATAAGTTGACAAAGATAATTAATAAATAAAATGAAGCCTTATGCTAAGGTGTTAATTTATGCACACTAAAATAGTTATTTTTGCACAAATTAAAATTGATGGATTTAATTCTTAAGTATTTTCCTGATTTAACTGAACATCAGATTGAACAATTCTCAGCATTAGAAGCATTATATAAAGATTGGAATTCTAAGATTAATGTGGTGTCTCGTAAGGATATAGATGAGCTGTATCTAAGGCATGTTCTGCATTCGCTTGGTATTGCTAAGGTAATTAAGTTTACAGATGGTTCCTCAATCTTAGATGTTGGTACTGGAGGTGGTTTTCCTGGTGTGCCTTTGGCTATTATGTTTCCTAATTGTCAGTTTCATTTAGTAGATAGTATTAATAAAAAATTGAAAGTTATTAACGCAGTTAGCGAAGCTCTTGGTTTAACTAATATAAGAACAACTCATAGCAGAGTAGAGGTAATTAAAGAAACCTACGATTTTATTGTTAGTAGAGCTGTAACGGCAATGCCAGAATTTACAAAATGGGTGAAGGGTAAAACTGCTAAAAAGCAACGAAATGAATTAAAAAACGGTATTCTATACTTAAAAGGAGGTGATTTAACCGAAGAGTTAAAACAATACACAACAGTTAAAGCTTATCTCTTATCAGATTATTTTGAAGAAGATTTCTTTGAAACTAAAAAAGTAATTCATTTACCGCTTAAGCATAAGTAAATAAAGAGGCTGTCTAAAAAGTCAGTGTTTTGTCAATCTGAACTGGTTTCAGATTCTAAAACAAACTAAAAATCTGCTTATTAAGATTCTGAAATAAATTCAGAATGACAGATTTTTAGACTTTTTAGACAGCCTCTTTTTTTATGCAACAATTAGATTAATTAGCAACAAACTTAGTTGTAAAGCTAGTATTGTTTTCTGAGATTACATTCAATATGTAAAATCCAGAAGCTAGATTTACGGGAATTGTAGTTCTGCTATTTAATACTATTGAAGTATTGTAAACTACCTTACCTGAAACATCAACAATTTGTATGGATGCATTAGATTCAGTATTTGAAAGAAGTACTAATTCATTTTTTACAGGATTGCTTTCAAGTCGAAACGAAATCACTTTATTGTCGGTACTACTTAATGGAGGGGTTAAGATTTCAGTTAATGCAAAATTAACATTGTTCTCTGTCAATTGAGTGTGAGGCTCGTTGTCGTTTGGTAAAAATGTATTATCAAAAGGTGTGATGTTTGTTGTTCCTCTACTAGCTAAATTGATATCATGATGCCAATCTATTTCATCATCTGTAATTTCTAAAGCCAATCCACTTACAGAAGGAATAAAACTAAATTTATCTATTTGCAAAGCGCTTACAAAATCGCCAGCAGTACCACCACCAGAGGCTATGTCTCCGGTTAAAGCTGCCAAATCAAAAAGTCCTCCTGGTGCAGAATCTACACCATCGGAATATGAAAATGATTGACTACTGGCTTCAGAGCCTTCCACTTCAAAACCAAAAATAGAGATGCCAATATCACTTACTAAAGACGTCATGTTTGCAGCTGGTGTAAGGTTTATTTCTACATTAACAGTTGCTGTAAAGCTACCAGCAGGAACATTAAAGCTATCATCAATAACAGTGTAATTATTAGTAACTGTTGGTCCGCTGTTACCCATTGCAAAATAAGAACTACCAATACCACTTCCATTAATTATGGCTACGTTTCTTGTGTTTTCAGGAAATCCTGAAGTATTAAAACTATTGATATTACTTTCAAATTGAGTTCTAAAAGGATGAGGTTGAGGTAACGTAATTGAAGGGTCAAAATTCACAGGGCTTCCAGATTGAAGATGTGCTTCAAAATGATCAACCAGTAATTGTCTTGCGGCCGGAGATTTTAAAAACGAATCTATAAGAGGTTGTACTTCGGCAATTGGTTGTGTGCCATTGTAAGCAAGAAAATTCAATTGGTGTTGCAAGCCAATTGGAACATTAGCGCCATGATGCGGAGAGTCAAAAGACATATATAGTCTTGTGTCTGCATCCATTACGTTAGCTTCCATATAATTTAAAGCATAGCGCGATATTAATCCACCCATACTTGGACCAATAATTACATTTTGCTCAGGGTTAGTAGCTCCAGCCTTCGATGTATTTACGATATCCAAAAGTTCTACTAATAACATAGCGTTTCGCTCTATAAAATCAGTCCCACCATCTATTGTTGCTCCATCAGCAGCTCTTACATAAACAGGAAAGTTTAAGATAATAACATCAAAACCTTCTGCTCTTACTAAGTCTGCTAAGTTTTGTGAACCAGAGCTGCCAGTAAAATCTAATAAACTGTATAATCCAGCAATGTCTCTAGAGTCACCTGGATCAAAGCCATCTACGACAATGATTGGTTTGTCTAGCACATTATCAGAACTTAAAAACATTTGGTACTCTCCTTCACCAGGATAATTGGTTGCTTCACCATAAGATGATAAATCTGGTGTTACACTAGATGTGAATGATATTTGGGCTAAAAGTAATGAGGGAATAATCGAAAAGATTAAAATGTAGAATTTCTTCATATTGAGGGAGTTTTTGGTTTTAGACTCAAAAGATAGTGGTTTTAAAAAGGCAACAGTTATATTTTCTATGAAGCGCAAAAAAAATCCTTAAAAGCATTATGCTTTTAAGGATTTGTAATTCAGTTTGTTATACTGGTTATCCTAAGAAAGGGTATCTGTAATCTGTTGGAGTTACAAATGTTTCTTTTATTAATCTTGGAGACACCCAACGTAATAAGTTTTGAGCACTACCTGCTTTGTCATTTGTTCCAGAAGCTCTGGCACCACCAAATGGCTGCTGACCAACAACAGCTCCTGTAGGTTTGTCATTAATATAGAAGTTTCCGGCAGCGTTTTGTAACGCTTTTGTAGCTTCTTCAACAGCGTATCTGTCGGTAGATAGAATAGCACCAGTTAGAGCGTATTCGCTTGTTTCGTCAACAAGTTTTAAAGTTTCTGAATAAGCATCATCTTCGTATACATAGATTGTAATTACTGGGCCAAATAACTCAGTACACATTGTTGTGTATTTAGGATTTGTAGTTACAATAACTGTTGGTTCTATAAAGTAACCTTTAGATTTATCGTAATTTCCACCAGCAATAATTTCAGCATCACTATCAGTTTTTGCTTGGTCTATATATTTAGCTAATTTATCAAATGAACCTTCATGGATTACTGCAGTGATAAAGTTGCTCATATCTTCAGGAGAACCCATTTTGAATGAAGCAAGATCTTCTAAAACATAGTTTTTAACATCTGCCCAAATACCTTTTGGAATGTATGCTCTAGATGCAGCACTACATTTTTGACCTTGGAATTCAAAAGCACCACGAGAAATAGCTGTTGCTACTTGCTTAGCATTAGCAGATTTGTGAGCTACGATGAAATCTTTTCCGCCTGTTTCTCCAACAATTCTTGGATATGTTTTGTAATTGTGAATGTTTTCACCAATTTGTTTCCAAAGTTCTTTAAATATAAATGTAGAACCTGTGAAGTGTAAACCAGAAAAATCCGGACTAGCTAAAACAGTATTGGTAATCATTACAGGATCTCCAAATACAACATTAATTACACCATCTGGTACACCTGCTTCTTTAAAGACATCCATAATTACTTTAGCAGAATATACTTGACTATCACTTGGTTTCCAAACTACTACATTACCCATTAATGCCATGCAAGCAGGTAAGTTACCAGCAATTGCAGTAAAGTTAAAAGGTGTTACAGCATAAGTAAAACCTTCAAGCGGACGATACTCAACACGGTTCCAAGCATCGCTGGTGCTTTCTGGTTGCTCCATGTAGATGTCAGTCATAAACTGAACGTTAAAACGTAAAAAGTCTATAAGCTCACATGCAGAATCAATCTCTGCCTGGTGGATTGTTTTAGACTGTGCAATCATAGTTGCAGCATTAATTTTTGCTCTGTAAGGACCAGCAATTAATTCTGCAGCTTTAAGAAAAATACCAGCACGTTGTTCCCAAGGTAATTGAGACCAAGTCTTACGAGCCTCTAATGCTGTAGCAATAGCTTCCTCAACATGAGATTGCTCTGCCACATGGTATTCGCCAACGATGTGTTGGTGATCGTGAGGAGGAGACATGGTTCTGGTGTTTCCAGTTTTTATATCTTTTCCATTAATATATAAAGGGACTTCTACTTTGCTGTTAAACATAGCTTTGTAAGTTTCGGCTACAGCGTTGCGCTCTGGTGAACCTGGTGCATAAGACTTTACGGGCTCATTAACCGCTACAGGTACATTAAAGAATCCTTTTGACATAATATGATTGTTTTTGTTTAAATTTTGAAAGTGCAAAGGTACAATTTTTAAAGTAGAAAGTTGGTTTCAAACGTTATAGTTCTGTGAAACTTAAAAGCAGAATTTTTTGTAAGTTGCTGTCTAAATTATCAACAAAGAAGCATGTTGAAAAATGATGCCTTTATTTTAACCCTTGCTTATCCTGAAACCATTGTGTCTCATGCAGACGAATGGTATTCTAAGTATTTAAAATACCTTTCAATCGGAAATAAAAATCATGTCAGAGCTGGGCATGCAGCTATGGTTTTAATTCATAAGGAAACAGGTGTTTTAGAATATCATGATTTTGGAAGATACATTACCTCAGAACCCAATGGACGAGTAAGAGGACGAGAGACTGACTTTGAGTTACACTTTCCCATTAAAGCAAAAGTTGAAGGTGATACAATTAAAAACTTAGATGAAATTCTTGAGTTTTTAGCTGTCAACCCAAAATTGACGCATGGTGATGGTCATTTGTATGCATCGGTTTGTAATGCCGTGAATTATGAGTCAGCCCGAAATCATATTGATACCATGCAAGCTAAAGGCTTTATTAGGTACGCGGCTTTTATAAAAGAGGCTTGTAATTGTGCTAGGTTTGTAACTGATGCATTAATAGCAGGTGTTTTAGATGTGAAAATTAAGAGACAACTACTGCGATCTAAATGGTTCACGCCAAGTACCATTGGCAACGTTGTTATTGCAGATACCGAAGATTTTGTCTATTTGGTAAATGAAAAAGGTGTTATATCTGAATTTAAATCTACAGTTAGTAGAGAAAATAGAAGGTTGTTTTTAGATAGGCTTAAAGGCTATAATCCAAGCTTAGTTGGAACGCTAAAACCGAAACATAATGAGGTTAAGGAAGAACATGCACAATGGTTGAGTGGTATTGCTGCAGGTGCCTGGTTTGAATTACACGATTTAGGACACGATTCTGAGTTTCGTTTTAGAAGGATTTCACCTTATGGGAATATGGACTGTAATGGCATTTACAAAGTGAATGATGATAGCTTTGATATTTCTAAGGACTATCAGTTTATTCATTACTCTAATTGTTTGTTTTTTAATGTGGAACAAGAAGGTAAAGTGTATAGATTTAATCTTCTAAAAAATTATATTTCAGATTGAGTATAATCGAAACCTAATTAAGTGCAAAAGGAGCACTCAATTTAAAAGAAGGAATATATACTTTAAACTTACTAGCTTTTGTAAAGTTTACCATATTATAATGGCCTTGCATAGCGCCAAAAGGAGAGGTTAGCAGGCAACCAGAATTATAAGTGTGCTTTTCGCCAGGTTTAAGAACAGGTTTTTTTCCAATAACACCTTCACCTTCAATAATCTCTTCGTTATTAAGGGCGTCAAGGATTTTCCAATGGCGAGAATGTAACTGAACAGAATCTTTACTTTGGTTTTCAATAGTTACCTTATAACCAAAAGCAAAATGCACTTTATAATTTTTATAAAAAGTGCCTTCAAAATTGGTTTCGACTGAAATTTTAATACCGCTTGTAACTTGTTGTACCATAGATTTTTTGAGCGTTGTACTTGCTAAAATAATATAAAATTTTAATCAAGTCGTAAATTTTAAGTTAAGTCGTAGGTATTTTTAACATTTTTTCGTCTACATAGGCCTCTAAAGTTCTAAAAAAGGCTAAAATGTCTGCTTTTTCCAAGACACTATTTATAGTTACCATGCGTACAAATTGTTCGTTTTTATAGGAGCCAAAACCTACCATAAGTTTAGCGTCTTCGTATAGCGCAGTACATAATTCTTTTGGGTCTATATCTTTATAGTTAAAGCAAACTGAAATAGAATCATCAAAGCTGTAAAGTTTATAATCATTATTTTGTTTGATGTAATCTCTCGCGACTTCAGCCATTTCAAACTGCTTGTCAACAATTTTCTCTAATCCTTTGGTGCCAACGGATTTCCATAGTGTCCATATTTTAAAGGCATCATTACGTCGGCCACATTGCATAGAGGTTTTGCCTAGGTTAAAGTCATCTCCATCGGTTTGGTATAAATAATCGGCTTCGTTAGAAAATGAATGGTGCAGTTGTTCAGGATGTTTTGTGACAATAATAGAGCAGCTTAAAGGTGTGCCAAGCATTTTGTGCGCGTTAACACTAAACGAATCGGAATGTTCAAGACCATTTATTAAATGCTTGTACTTTTTGCTAAAAATAACACTGCCACAATATGCGCCATCAACATGAAGCCAAAGGTTGTATTTTTTGCATATAGGACTTAATGTTGAAATATCGTCAAAAGCACCCAAAACAGTTGTGCCTGCAGTAGCATTTACAAAGAAAGGTATGTGGTTGTTTTTGAGGTCTTCCTTAATTAAAGTTTCTAAATGACTGGCGAGCATCTCGCCTTTATCGTTGGTTTTAACAAGACGTACCTGCTCGCGTCCAATTCCAGTTAAGGCTGCATTTTTTGCTATGGAATAATGGGATTCAGCAGAGGTGTATACAATCATTTTCGTGGTAAGACCTTTTGCTCTAATGGACTCGTTTTTGGCATCTCTAGCCATAATAAGTGCCATCATATTACTCATAGAGCCACCTGGTGCAAAAGTACCATCGCTATTTTCTGGATATCCTGCTAGTTCAGAGATGTTTTTCAGAACTTGTTTTTCTATGCCAACTTGTGGTCCTGCTACCTTGTAAGTGTACATGCTGTTGTTGAGCATTACGGCTAATAAATCACCTAAAGTTGCTTTGCTGATTCTTCCACCAAAGAGTTGATTAAAAAAAGATTTTGAAGCTGTTTTGGGTGTGCTTTTTATGATGCTCTTTAGGTTGTTAATCAAAGCCTCATCAACCATACCTTCATCATCTAATGATAAGTCTAATGCATCATATAAATTAGACGTAGGAATTTGTTTGGCTACAGGTTGTTTATATTCTTCAGCCAATAACAGTTCAGCGAGTTCTATAAAAATATTGAGGTCTTTTTGCATTAGATTGATTTCAAAATTTTGCTTAGGCTAAATTTATTCCTATTTTTCGGTATTAAAGAATTATTTCT
>CEVA01224275.1_pt1 | contig 10724 bp, 8 predicted proteins | sample 361521 | NCBI WGS metagenome assembly CEVA01 (sample SAMEA2622823, study PRJEB7988) | marine metagenome | isolation source: saline water (ENVO:00002010), including | reverse complement strand
CTCCACCAACTCCTGTCGTCCAGAGCCTGCCGTCCTCGTCAACCTTCATCCCATCCGGGACTCCGACACCTTCAGCATTTCGCATGTCACAAAAGAGTGCGCCTCGACTGATTGAACCGTCAGTTTCGACATCGAAACGGCGGATCGTCTTATCTCCAGAATCACCGATGTACAGAGACGATTCATCTGGAGTGAAAGCAAGTCCGTTTGGTTGGTTGAAGTCGCTGGCGAGTAGAGTGAGCGTACCGTCGGGATCGACACGATAAACACCTTGATGAGGTAATTCTTGTTCAGCGTTAATCCCGTGTGGTTTCCGTAATCCATATGTTGGATCGGTGAAGTAAATTGATCCTGAGCTATGTACAACGACATCGTTAGGGCTGTTAAGTTTTGCGTTTTCGAATGCGTCGACGAGTGTCTCAGCCGGTTCACCGTATGCGCCTTGTGAGACACGTCGGCCAGTATGCTCGCAACTGAGTAATCTGCCGTCGGCATCGATCGTCAATCCATTGGAATGACCGCTTGGCTCGCGATAAACGGAAGTAGTATTGCTACCTGATTCCCAACGGTGGATACGATTCCCCGGGATGTCGCTGAAGAGCAGGCAGTTCTCTGAAAGGAGCCAAATTGGCCCCTCAGTAAACTCAAATCCGGTGCAAAGTAGTTGTTCCTTGGTGGAGGTCAGTAGTTGATCCACTCCGGCGTTGATTGTGATTTCCAAGAGAACCTCACTATCTTTTCTCTGTGTCATCCTAGCTCAGGTGATCCAGTAATTGCTTGAGTACGCTCAACACTGAAACGAATTATTTACTGGTCATGTTTATAAATGGATCTAATTCGACTACGAAGTGCTTCGAAGCTCAGGATGTTTCAATCCAGTGCCGGTATTGAACAGTATGATCTGCGCGTCCGGATCGACACGTCTTTCAGCAATAAGGTTTTGTAATCCCGCGAAGGTTGCGGCACCTTCAGGGCAGGCGTCGATACCCTCGGTGCGTGTTATGTCGGAGATTGCGGTTTGTATGGCGGTATCGGTCACGGCGATTGCGTCACCATTGGATTCGCGAATCGCATGCAAGATTAAATCATCCGCAAACGCTGCAGGGACACGTATACCGGGAGCTATCGTTGACGCGTGTTCCCATGGTTCAGCACGAGCTGCTCCCGTTGTGAAGGCGCGGACGATCGGTGCGCACCCCTCAGCTTGGACGACGATCATTCGAGGACGCTGAGGACCGATCAATCCCATCGCCTCAAGTTCATCGAACGCTTTCCACATCCCGATTAGTCCAGTTCCACCACCTGTCGGATACAGAATGACATCAGGCAACGTTCCATTGAATTGTTCCCAGAGTTCGAAACCCATGGTCTTTTTTCCCTCGACGCGGTACGGCTCTTTTAACGTCGCCATTGGGAACCATCCGTGAGCTTCGGATTGCTTTGTGATCCAAGCACCTGCATCCGAAATAAGGCCGTCGATCAATTGGAGTGAGGCGCCATAAGTGTGCACTTCGTGCATCATCGCTGGAGGCGTATCTGAAGGCATTGCAACATGAGCTGTGATACCGGCACGGGCTGCATATGCGGCGGTTGCCGAACCTGCGTTACCTGCAGTTGGCATGCCCACCTCAGTTATTCCGAGTTCTACTGCCTTCGATAATGCAGCTGAAATGCCGCGTGCTTTGAAAGTTCCCGTTGGATTAGATCCTTCATCCTTCACCCACAGATTTGTCGCTCCAATTAGCGCTCCTAAGCGTGGCGTTGCCAAGAGAGAGGTCATCCCCTCACCGAGTGTGATGATGTGTTGTGCGTTTCGGATGGGCATTAACTCTTCATAGCGCCACATAGAGCTAACACGTCCACCGAGAGACTCTAGGGTGAACGTTCGTTTCGCTTGTTCCAAGTCGTAACGTGCGACGATCGCTCGCCCGCATGCAGTGCAAGTTGTTTGTACTGTTTCAGGATCGTGGTGTTCGCCACAAATTGAACATTCGAGATGAGTTAGTTTCGTTTGAGTGTTGACGTCCACGGTCGCTCCAGGGAATGGTGTTGGTATTTGGTGAGCGTACGTTACTTGACGTGTTGGCTCATCTGACAATTCTCTCATTGATTAGTTCACGTGAAATCAACATTTCGGTAATCGTCGTAGGATTAATTGCTACTGTTACTCTTTGCAATGGCGAGAGGTGCTGGAGGGACACAATATGAAAATCGTTAATATTCATACCGGATCAGATAACGAATCTCATATTGAAATTCGGGACGAAATCGGCACTGGTGATGCGCGGATGAGCAGCGAACTAGAAGATGCTGCCAGTATTAAATTCGTTCATCGACCTGTTGGGAAAAGCGGTTATCACAACCCGCCAACCCGCCAATATGTCCTTTATCTCACTGCGAGGGTCGAGATCGGTTTAGGCGATGGTACGTCTGTGGTAATGAACCCTGGAGATGTGCTGCGTGCTGAAGATGTGACGGGGCATGGCCATACCTCGAACGTGATGCAAGGCGGTATCTGTGCGTTTGTCTCGATCCCGGATGGTGCTTTATAACATCATGGCAATCGATATCACATAGAACCTGTGACGCGTCGGAGACATATCTACCTATAGCGAGAGAGGCATGAAATGTCTGGATTAGATGGAAAAGTTGCGATTGTTACCGGAGCAGGTCGTCTGCGAGGAATTGGTCGCGCTACTGCTGTTGCATTAGCCCGCATGGGTGCCGATGTTGTTGTTACCGGGACAGGGCGAGATTCGGATACGTTTCCGGACGATGAAAAAGCGATCAACTGGCGCGATATCGAGAGTACTGCTGATGAAATTCGCGAACATGGAGTCCGAGCATTGCCTCTCGTTGCCGACGCCAGGAATATTGAAGATGCACAAAATACTGTCCTCGAAACGGTTGAAGCTTTTGGACGAGTCGACATTCTCGTCAATAATGCGGCTGCGGCGCGTGGTGTTGATCGAGTTCCGTTGCTCGATCTTGATCCGGAGGTCTTTCAACGTGTCCTCGATATCAAGGTTACAGGTACTTATCTGATGACCAAGGCATTTGTAGAACAGGCGATGGTCCATGGTGATGGTGGCAAGATCGTGATGATTTCATCGATCGCAGGCAAACGTGGCGGTCCCAATACTCTCGCCTATAACGCTGCCAACTTTGCGGTTGTCGGGATGACTCAAGGGCTTTCCCGTGAACTCGGTCCCATGGGATTCAATGTCAATTGTGTTTGCCCAGGTGCTGTTGACACACATCGGATGGACGATCTAGGACGAGGTGAGCAATGGCAGCAGATGGCAGAACGCACACCAATTGGTCGTAATGGTACAGATGAGGAAGTCGGAGAATTTATTACGTATCTTTGCACGGAAGCAGCTTCATGGATTCATGGACAATCGATAAACATCGACGGTGGAGCAGTCGTCGAGCATTAGGATTACGTAATCTCAATCGCGTCGATAGTATCTTCAGGTTTCGTACTCTTGAAGGTCGTAGCGCTCATGGAGCGAATGAATCAACGGTCACGGTCTATTGTTGGAAGTGATTCGCAACGCTATTTAGGTTGATGGATGTTGTCTAGATCGAAACCGTCGCCACAAGAACAGGAGTGCTGGCGGGCCTAGGATCAGTAATGCTGCCGGTATAAAAAACAGTACGAGCGAACGCTCCTTTAAATGAGATGTTGAGTAGAAATAAACGATGCTGATTAGTGTCCACGGCACGATACTTGCAATGTAGAACGGTACAAAGCGAAGTTGTTTAATGCCTGCTAAATAGCTCACGATATCGATGCCAATTGCTGTTATAGGCAGCATGAATCGTGTAAGGAATACGGTCCGATATCCCATCTTGTCGCTCAATCGATTCACTATCGCCACTTCTTTGCGCCCGGTAAGTAGCCGAATACCAGTGTGCCCGTATCGTTTTGCGACTACGAAATTCACGATAAGTGCCATCGTATGCGCCGCAAATGTTGCTGCCACTGACGTTTCAGGACTAAAGACAAGTGCTGCCACATTCACCGTTGCGACATCGGAAACTGGATTGAACGGTACGCTTATGCCGAGGAATAACACGATCGCATAAGCGATCGGGCCAAATACTCCGGCTTCTGCGACGGTGTTTTCAATATCTTGTACGGATATACGGACAGTCGACTGCAAGATCACGATCAAGGCTATTAGCAAACACGCGCCGATTACTAGCCGGCGCGAAGGCATCCGTGACAACAGTCGTCTCATCCTATGCTTTCTCGAGGTAGTTGGTGTACCTCAATGCTATCGTGCAGGCCCGCGCAGAAGGACTCCACCGTCTACTGGTAGGACTACTCCTGTGATGTAACGCGATTCGTCCGATGCCAGAAACGTGGCGGCAAGACCGATATCCCAACCCGTCCCTTCGATCCCTAGCATCGAAGCGTCTCGTCGTGCTTCGCGTAATGATTCGTTCATACCTCCGGCATAGACCATGGGAGTGTACATGGGTCCCGGCGCAATACAGTTTACGCGGATAGCTTCCCGGGCATGATCGGCTGCCATTGCTTGAGATAGTGCGATCACCGCGCCTTTAGAGGTTGAATATGCCGTCATTCCTCGTGGCCGCAGTGCAGCGATCGAGGAGACATTGATTATTGATCCACCATCTGATCTGATCATTGCAGGTACAGCATGTCGACAGGTCAGTACCATGCTTCGAACGTTCACATCCTGAACCATATCCCATTGTTCTAGGTCAGAATCGACGACGCTACCAACCGACATTCCGACTCCGACGTTGTTGTGTAATACATCGAGCCCACCCCAAGCATCTACCGGTATGCGCACCATCGCTGCGCAAGACTCTTCATCTGTTACATCACCTTCGAAAATATCTACGATAGCTTCTGGTTTTTGTTCGAGGATCAATGCTTGTGTTTCTTCAACTGCACTGAGATCACGGTCAACAAGTAGTACACATGCGCCTTCGAGAGCGAAAAGAATTGCTGCAGCGCGACCATTACCAATGCCTGCAGCACGTGAACCAGCACCAGTGACGATTGCTCTTTTTCCTTCTAATCGTCTGCCGGTTGTTTGAGGTACTGGCGGCATGGAAATATTCATTTCGGATTTACTCATCGAGTACCTCACAAGATTTGACGCTTAAAAACTTCACAACATTAGAAATATGGATAGTTTTTCTGGACTGCAATATCACGCGATGTGTGTTTGCGATCGAATCTTCATCTCCAGAACTTGCCTTCGGGAGCATGGAAATCCTCTCTAAGTGTTAGAGCTTTAAGGTGTGTTGCTACCAATGTTTGCTGCTCTACGGAGCGCTGTTCGAGTATCCCTTTAACAAGGATGAATGGATCAGTATGGACTTGATTGTGGAAACGCTCTGACAATTTCTTACTCACCAGAATATTTATAAGTCCAAATTCATCTTCGAGAAGTAGAAAGATAATGCCACTAGCAGTTGTTGGACGCTGTCGACAGACGACGAGTCCAGCTACCTCTACGTAAGTGTTGTTAGGCATCGAGTGAAGATGATGACTGGAAGTGACATTTTCTCCAAGGGAAGTTCGCAGGAATTGCATTGGATGGCCATCAGGAGAGAGTGAAAGTAATTCATAGTCAACTCTTATCCGCTGATAGTTTGTGAAGTCTTTCAACTGGATCTGATCTTGAACTGTGGAAAGAGGGAGTCTCAATTGCTGTTGTATTTTAGATTTGCCTCGATCGGGGTTACTCCCAAAGAGCCCAAGTTGCCAAATCAATTCACGTCTATTGAGCCCCAGTGAGTCGAAAGCACCAATGCGAATCAGATTTTGAACGGACTTGCGATTAATGCCTGTTCGTTGAACGAAGTCAAATAGTGACACAAATCTGCCATCGATTGACCGCTGGGACTCGATGTAATTGGCAATTTGTTCGCTAATGCCGTTCACATACCCAAGACCAATCCGCACTGTTTCATCTGCATGCCAAATGGATGGTGCATCGTGTTGACTCGCTTCGATAGTACAGCGTGTACGACTGATATTGATGTCGGGTCGCTTTACCTCGATTTTGTGGCGCTTGGCATCGTTGATGAGAACATGTGGTGGATAAAATCCCACTGGCTGGTTGTTGAAAAGTGCACAGAAAAACGGAACAGGATAATACTGCTTCAGCCAAGCAGTCTGATACGCGAGTAATCCGAATGCCGCACCATGGCTTTTAGGAAATCCGAATTTAGCGAAACCAAGTAGGTTTTGAAACATTCGAGTAGCTATTGCTTTAGGAACGTCTCGTTCATGTGCGCCATCCATAAATTTTTGCTCGTACCGCTTAATTGCCTCAAATGATTGCTTGCGACCCATCGCACGTCGAAATTGCTCAGCCTGACTAACTGTGAACCCTCCCATCTGGCGTGCCACTTGAATGACTTGCTCTTGGAATAGCACTACACCTAGCGTTTCGCTGAGCACTTCATCGACACACGCATGTACGCTTGGGGGCGTGTAACTTTCATCTAGCCGGCGTTGTTTTTCTCTTTCCTGTATGTAAGGGTTGACTGCCTTGCCAACAATTGGTCCTGGTCGAACGATTGAGACTTGCACTGTGAGATCCTCAAGAGTGCGAGGTTGAGTTCTCGGTAGCATAGCTATCTGCGCGCGTGATTCGATTTGGAACACCCCGATCGTGTCACCGCGGCAGATAGCGTCGTAAACGTGGCTATCGTTAAAGGCAATACGTGATAAGTCGATTGGCCTGTAGCCATGTTCGGCCGCGAGGTTGACTACCTCATCGACAACAGACAGCATACCGAGGCTGAGGAAGTCTATTTTTATCATCTTCGCATCGCTGATACTGTCCTTGTCCCAATGGCATAGATAGCGATTTGGCCATGCTGCTGGTTGGCATGGGACATAGTTGATCAATGGTTCTGAAGAGATCACCATTCCACCTGGATGCTGTGAAAGATGACGTGGGAAGCCGTCTAGCTCCCGAGCTAATTCGACTAAATGTTGCCAATCTTTTGTCTGGGCAAGGTCGACGAAATCTGATTGGTATGTGAGTTCTTCCGATAATTGATTAATACGACTAGGTGGGGCGATTTTCTTTGATAGACGCTTTAACTCTGTCACAGATAGCCCGAGCGCTTTACCAACATCACGAACGGCGCTTTTTATTCGGTAGGTAGTGAAAGCTGCAACAAGTGCAGCATGTTCCTTTCCCCATGCTTGGTAGATGCGTTCGATTAATTTGTTACGGATATCACGTGGAAAGTCGAGGTCAATATCTGGGAAAGTATGCATGTCATCGTTAAGGAAGCGATCAATTGTCAGATTGCTCTTAATGGGGTCGATATGTGAGAGCCCGATCAGATAGCAAGTTATCGATGCAACGGACGAGCCTCGTCCACGGCCTGGAGGAGTGGTTGCATGTTGTGGTGTGACTGTTCCACGTATTTCAGCTTCTACTTCTGCTGCTAAATGAAAAATTTGGTGATAAACAAGAAAAAATCCTGCGAGACCGTTTGCCTCGATGAGGCGTAACTCATATTTGAGGCGAGAAGTAGCGATTTCCCGAATGTGATCTGTTGCAGTGGCGTAGCGTTCATTCAATTGCCTGATGCAAATTGTTGCTAATTCTTCTGCAGACGTTTGTCCACTCTTGATTTTAGGTGCTGGTAGGCGATAACCGAGATCTTCCGTTAGGTCGAAGGTGCAGCGTTGAGCGATATGCACTGAGTTCGCTGCCGCATCAGAGTGATAAGCTCTAAAACGTTGCATTTGTTCCTCGGGCGTGCGCAAGTAAAACTCAGCATTCGGTCGTCGTTCCTGGTGAGATTCATCGAGTGACTTGCGATGTCGGATCGCTACCATCACATCTTGTAATCGATGACGGTCGCGATCGTGATAATGCACGTTTCCTGTTCCAACCACGCGAACACCAATCCGTTCCGCTATGGTTAGCAATGACCGATTCCGTGCCTGATCTCCGTAGACAAGATTGTCTTGTAATTCTACGAACACGTTTTCATGGCCGAACCACTGCACAAACTGTCGCAATACTGACTCTGACTGCTGGAAGTGTCCGTCTTCTATCAACTGAGTTAGAACCCCTTCACGGCAACCGGTAAGTAAAATCACTCCTTGACTGTGAGCCTTGAGCTCCTCGATCGGGACGCATGGGTCGATTCGCTTTTGCTGTTTTGCTATTTCGCTTTCTTCGTTCAGTCCGAAGGCGATACTTGAAAGTCGGCAAAGGTTGGCATATCCATGTTTTGTTTCCGCGAGTAAGGTCACATGTGAGCGTCCGGATGACCCAGCCCTCGCTTTTTTTGATTGAATCGTTTCGCGTCTATTTCTTTGTACTTGCTTGGTGTGCCTGTGGATGTCAGCAAATCGGTCCTCAAATTGCAGATCGCTGTATTTCGCATCTAAGACTGTTAGTTCAAGGCCGGTAATTGGCTGCAGTCCAGCTTCTTTGGCTGTACGTGCGAATTCCATGGAACCGAACATTCCGTTGTGGTCAGTGAGTGCGAGTGCCACATGTCCTTGTTGACGCGCTTTCCATACCAATTCTTCGATCGATGAAGCGCCTTCTAACATTGAATAATTCGAGTGCGCATGTAGTTCTACATAAGGGGTTGTATCAAGTGTTTTAATCTGGGCAGGTACTTCACGCATATATAGGTCACCTGAGCGATTCAACATTAATGCGTTTGTTCGAACCATTCCGTGCGGCATTTATCCTTTCCTGCATCGTTGCGGAATACTGTCATTATGTAACCTTCCTCTAATAGGACTCTGAAATACGTCCGTTGTATTGGTTGTATACGCCACCACTCATCGTCAATGCGCCACACTTCGATCACATTAGTCACTTTGCTCCAATAGGATTGTTTCGATGAACGTGCTCCTTCTCGGTTCTTGAATCTGTTAGAAGTTTTTGTGCGTGCTACCTGTGTGGGGAAGCCATCCTTATTGACTGTTACTTGCACTTTTCGAGGTTGCTTTAGGGGTCGTAATCCATGAGCGCGAATCGACGTTCTGGCAGTCTGCTTGATGATTCCACCTCCACTATTTGGGTCACTAGTGAACGACCAAAGCGAATCTGCAACTGTTTGACCATTTCCTCTAGATGTTGATTCTGTCGCTTATGCGTGAGAGAGAATTTGCTTTGATGGCCCTGTTCCACAGTCAGGCCACCTAATTCCAGTTCTAATTCAGCAACTGGTCCAGGAAATTTGGAATATTCAATAAGCGTGTGCAGCACGATAAATAGACGTTCTAGGTCTTCTGTAGGCTCATGTAATATTTGTGTTTTTTCCCACGAACGATCCCTGTCAGTTACTGCACGTAATCGTATAAAGCGTATTGAGCGGTTCGAAGCTTGCGGTTGTTGTTTTGCCCGCTGTAGCAGCAAACGAGCATGTCGAGCTACCGCATCTCTGCTAACAAGTGGTGATTCCATCTGGATATGTTCGATTACCCCCTTGTTGCTGATTGGTCGAGGAGATATCGGTGTGGGATCGTTACCAGTAGCTGCTAGCCATGCTCGATCTCCTGCCATTCCAAACTGTGCTGCTATTGCTTGTCTTGGAAGGTGCGCAAATTCGCCTATCGTTTGGATGCCTAATAGTGCTAATTGTTGCAGCGCCTCTATCTCTAGAGGGAGAAGTTGCGCTGATCGATCGGCCAGGAATTCGGCACTTTTGCCGGATACTACTTGTATCCAGTTTGCGCCTAATTCAATCGCTGTTGTTGGTGCGTTCGTACTGTCGAAAATACTTTGAAAGGCAACCGATTTGACCGGTGGTAGTACTGGCGATTGGTAAAATGATTTTGCTGTATGTGCGGCTGTGATTGCGGTGAATCGTTCCTCAGCTACTCCAAGGAACAACTGTAATTCATCTGGTATTGCGGCGTTTAACGCTGTCGCGAACGATCTGATATTTGGATACAAGCCTTTAAGCCCTATGAGATCGATGAGCATTTCGCCCGGAGCTAGTTCTTCTATAAATGGACTGACTTGTGCCACTGCTTCACTGAGTCGTTTTGCTGCGTGCGTGATTCGTGCTGGTTGTTGTTCAAGTACTAACAATGTGGGACATCGTGCGGTTGCCTTATGTAGAGGCATTCCTATCTGTACTCCAGATTGCAATGCTGGTGTAGTTGCTTCAGCTACGCGCAAATTGACTTGGTCAGCGAGTACGACGGGACGTTCGATAAGTTGTGGTCGCGTAATTATTGCGCAGGTGAGTGCGAATGATGGGATAAAAAAATAGGCAATTGTCATGATGCACCCCGACGAAGACGACGGCCATTATACAGAACGTATGTTCTGTTATACAAGAGTGCTCACATTGCAAACTGATGTGCTCCTTAAATAAAGGAAGCTTGTGCCGTCATAGATATGAGAGTTGCTGCGCTTTAGATTGCTTCATTGGAAGAAGTCGAACGCGTCTCTAGTATGTTATCGGAGTGATCAATCGCACTTGGTTCGCGTCATCGTTTAGGCAGTTTTCATTGAGGAATCCACAAATTGATACGAAACAATTTATGTTTCTGCGGGACGTTGTGGTTTTGAAATATTGCTCGTTACAAATGCCTAGCAATACTTACCGATGCGATACGTAACAATCTCAAAGGGAATATTGTTTTCGTTATACTGAGCAGCCTTCAACGCTATCGAAGCCTCACTAAGGAGTTCCTATGGATGCCTCAGTGGAAGAAGCCCTCAAGAATG
>CEVA01025029.1_pt1 | contig 10725 bp, 10 predicted proteins | sample 361521 | NCBI WGS metagenome assembly CEVA01 (sample SAMEA2622823, study PRJEB7988) | marine metagenome | isolation source: saline water (ENVO:00002010), including | reverse complement strand
ACTCTCGAGCCGGAGAATTGGGCGGCAGGCCTAGAGACATACGGCTGAACCTTGGATGCGGATTTAACATGCGCGACGGCTTCGTGAATGTCGATATCGGCGATCATTGCGCACCGGATGTGGTTCATGACCTCGAAGAGACCCCGTGGCCGTGGGACGATTCGGTCGTCGACGAAAATTTATATGAACTATGTGCTCGAGCATCTGGTCGCGATGACGGTAACCTCTTTCGCTGTTTTGCAAGAATTTTTCCGGGTACGCCGCGGCGGGAGACAGGTGACGATCGCCGTGCCGCATCCTCGGTATGACGGTTTCCTGCATGATGCGACCCATGAGCGTGCGGTGACGGTGGTGGGGTTGTCGGTGTTTTCGCGAAAGAACTGCGAGGAATGGATCGCGGCCGGCAACGCCAATACGCCGCTCGCCTTTGTCGCGGGGGTCGATTTCGAGATCGTTGAATCGGAGATCACCCTGGAGGAATCGTATAAGAGCAAGTTCGATCTGGGCGTCCTCTCCAAAACCGAATTGATGCAGGCGATCCGCCTGTACAACAACGCCATCAAGGAGACAAAGATTGTTCTCCAAGTGGTGAAGGGCTGAGCGGCGCGCCATGGATCACACCTTCGACGACCCCAAGGTCGCGGCCGTCTTTGCGGCCTATTCCGAACCGGCGGCGCGCGCGCTGCGGGCTCTACGATCGTTGATCTTTGAGACGGCGACGGGTTTGGAGGCGGTCGGCGAAATCGAGGAGGGGCTGCGCTGGGGACAGCCATCCTATCTGACCCCCCACACGAAAAGCGGGTCCACGATTCGGATCGATCGCATCAAGGGGGCGGATGATCACTGCGCGTTATACGTTCATTGCCAAACCAGGCTGGTCGATACCTTCAAACAGCATTACCCGGATACGCTGACATATGACGGCAATCGCGCCGTATTGTTTGACGCGGACGCGCCGTTGCCGAAAGCCGAACACCGGCACTGTATCGCGCTGGCTCTGACGTACCATCGGTGGAAATGACGCGCCGCGCGTCGCTCAGAAGGTTGAAGGAAACGACCGAATGAAAAACCGTTCTATCTATTTCGTTCAACCGCCTGCGGGGCCGGTCACACCCGCCTGTTTCGCGGTTCGCGACGAATCCGTGCCGGCGCTGTCCGAGGGCGACGTGCTGGTGCGCAATATCTACCTGTCCTGCGACCCCTATATGCGCGGGCGCATGGGGGGCACGGCGAACTATCCGAGCGGCAAGACTTTTCCGCTGGACCGGGTCATCCCGGCGCGCGTAGTCGGCCAGGTTGAAGCCTCGCGCAATCCGACATTCGCAGAAGGCGATTTCGTCTGGGGCTTTCTCGGCTGGGAGCTCTACAGTCTGGCCGTGGGGGGTGGCGATTTGCGCCTGATCGACCCATCGCTGGGGCCGATCTCGCACGCCGTTACGGTGATCGGCATGCCGGGACTGACGGCACGGGTCGGAATCCTGGACATCGGAAAGCCGCAGCTGGGCGAGACGGCGTTCATTTCGTCGGCAAGCGGCGCGGTGGGGCAGGTGGCGGGCCAGATCGCCAAGCTGGCGGGATGCCGCGTCGTCGGCAGCGCCGGCAGCGATGCCAAGGTTTCCCATATCGTCGAGAAGCTCGGCTACGACGCGGCCTTCAACTACAAGACCGTTCCTTCGATCGGGGCGGCACTCGACGCGCACTGCCCGGACGGCATCGATATATATTTCGAAAATGTCGGCGGCGAGACCCTGGAGGCGGTGCTCGACCGCATCAATCAGGGCGCGCGTATCCCGGTTTGCGGCATGATTTCGCAATACGACAATGCGGAGCGCTACGAGCCGCGCAACCTCGCCAACGTTGAGGCCAAGAATGCGGTGATGCAGCGCTTCAGCATCTATGCGCATATGGACCAGTTCGACGAATTTTTGCCCTGGATTGCCGAGCGGATAAAGGACGGGCGGATCGTCTATTACGAGGACATCGTCGACGGCGTCGACAACACGATCGATGCCTTCATCGGCATGATGAAGGGCGAGAATTTGGGCAAGCGGCTGGTCCGGGTGAGCGCGGATCCGACCTTGTAATGCTCAAATCACACCATCTTCCCGCAATGCCCCCAACGCCGCCTCATCGAGTCCCAACTCGCCCTTATAGATGTCGTCATTGTGCTGGCCCTTGCGGGGGCCGGCATGGCGGATTTCGGCGGGGGTTTCGGACATGACCGGAAAGGCGCCGGTCATGCGGATTTGACCCAAATCCTCGTCATCCAGCGCGACGATGTCGTTGCGCGCCTGGTACTGCGGATCGTCGAAAATTTGCGCGATGTCGTAGGCCGGTCCGATGGCGGCTTCGGCTTCTTCGAAGGCGGCGAGGACTTCTTTTTGGTCGCGCTGCTTGATCCAGTCGGCGACCATCCCATCGACTTCCTCGATATGCTCGACGCGGCCGGCGGGCGTCTGGAACCGTGGGTCGTTTGCGGCGTCCGCACCGCCGCACAACGTCAGTACCCGTGTCACGATGGCGGGCGAGTTGGTCGAGATCGCGACCCATTTGCCGTCGCGTGTCTCGTAGGTGTTGCGTGGGGCGTTGTTGTCCGAACGATTGCCCATGCGCTGCGCGATAACGCCGAGCTGGTCGTAGGCGAGCGGCTGCGGCCCCAACACCTGGAAGATCGGCTCGTAAATCGAAAGATCGATGAACTGGCCCTCGTCGCTGCCCTGCGCGTCGCGGTGATAGAGAGCGAACATCGTCGCGAAGGTGCCGTAGGCCGCGGCGATGCCGTCGGCGAGGCCGAAGTTCGGCAATGTCGGCGGGCCGTCCTTCTCCCCGGTGATGTTGGCGAAACCGCTGAAGACTTCCGCGACGGTGCCGAAGCCGGGCCGTTTCTTATATGGGCCCGTTTGGCCGAAACCGGTGACTCGGACCATGACGAGGCGTGGGTTGATCGCTTTCAGATCCTCCCAGCCGAGACCCCACTTTTCCATTGTGCCGGTGCGAAAATTCTCGATCAGCACATCGGTGTTCTTGATCATCTCCTTGAACAGGTCGGCACCCTTGGGCTTGCTGAGGCAGAGCGTGACGCAACGCTTGTTGCGGTTCGCCATCTTGAACCACAGCCCGACATCGTCCTTCTGCGCGCCTGTCGTGCGCAGGACGTCGCCGCGTGGGTGTTCGACCTTGATGACGTCGGCGCCGAAATCACCAAGTAGCATCCCGATCGTGGGGCCGGCGATGACCGTGGCGGCGTCGATGACGCGGATGCCGTTAAGCGCGTGTTTGGATGGAGTTGTCATGGAACGACCTTATTCATTGGATCCGATGGTTGGCACGTTGTGCGCAAGGAGCGCGAGATGATAGCGGGTGCGGGCACGCTTCTACAGTCCGGGGGTGTGTCGGGGGTTATCCTTCGGCCGCGACAGCGAGTTGTTTACAGAATCTCGGGCTGTTCGGCGCGGCAAAGCGAACCCTTTCTAATCCGATGGCCTAACGCGGAATACCGAATAGTCGATCCCGATATGGATTGGCAAACGCAGGGGAATGAGCCAATCCGGCAGAACGCCGTTCAACACATTAAAATATAGAATGGATCGCGACGTGTTGGGATCGACGGGCATGCTGCGTCAAAGAATAAGGAGCGATACCTTGCGCTTGAATAGGAATTTCTTGGCGACGGCCTCGTCTTCTGAGCCGACGGCTTTGACGAATGCGACGACGCCCGGGTTGCGATGAGAGGGTGTCGCGACGACATGGTGCCGAGTGCGGAACAGCAGTTCGGGGCCAATGTCCGGTTGGGCCAGGATGATTTCTGGCGTTGCGCGCACCAAACGGGGGTCTTCCAGATAGCGGGCCAGCTCGCCGATGCCGGTCCGGCATTTGCTGATACCCACCATCGTGGTATTTTCAGCTTTGACGCTGAACGCGGCATGTCCGACGATAGCGGCAACTAAAATTCCCGCGAAAGCGCACGCAAGTGCAGCACCTTTAAGCGTGGCGGTGGCGAGCAACTTATACGTTGCCCGGATGAGACGCTCAATGACCGGCATGGGGCGCTAAGTTGCAACTGGATTGTGGGTGAAGTGAGGCGGTCTGATCCGCGGCCGCCCCGTTAGTAGGATTTTGGCAAGCCGAGCGCGCGCTCTGCGATATGACACAGGATTAGCTGCGGACTGACCGGAGCAAGCCGATGAATCATGCATTCGCGGAAATAGCGCTCTACGTGAAATTCTTTTGCATAGCCCATGCCGCCCATTGTCATGACCGCGTTGGTGCAAGCTTTGAATGTGGCCTCACCGGCGAGGTACTTCGCCGCGTTGGCCTCAATGCCGCATTCCTGGCCAGCGTCGTACAGATTGGCCGCCTGGAACGCCATAAGATTGGCGGCTTCCAACTCCGCATAGGATTCCGCCAATGGGTGCTGGATCGCTTGGTTCATGCCGATCGGCCGGTCGAAGACGACCCGCTCTTTGGCGTAATCGGCGGCATGGCGCAGAGCGCAGCGACCCAGACCGACCATGGACGCGCCGATCAGAACGCGTTCCGCATTCAGTCCGTGCAGTAGATAGCGGAAGCCTTTGCCTTCCTCACCGATCAGGTTTTCCTTCGGCACCGGCAGGCCGTCGATGAACATCTGGTTTGAGTCGACGCTCTTACGGCCCATTTTGTCGATCGGCCGGATCTCCACATAGTCGCGATCGAGATCGGTGTAAAACAGGGACAGGCCATCTATCGGCTTTTCGGTTTCCTCGACCCGCTTGGTGCGTGCGATCAGCAGCATCTTGTTGGATTGCAGGGCCGTCGAGGTCCACAGCTTTTCGCCCTTCACCACATAGTGGTCGCCCTTGTCTTCCGCGAAGGTGCGCAGGCGTGTCGTATCCAAGCCCGTGTTCGGTTCGGTCACCGCAAAGCAGGCGACATCGTCGCGCCGGATGACCGGCGGCAGCCACTTCTGCTTCTGCTCGTCGGTACCGAACACGACGACCGGATTGAGACCGAAAATTCCGATCACCATCGCGGCGAAGCCCGCATTGCCGCAGCCGGACTCCGTGATCACCTGCGCCATCACCGCGGCTTCGGTGATGCCGAGACCGCTGCCGCCATATTCCTCCGGCATGGCGATCCCGGCCCAGCCATCGTCTGCCATCGCCTGGCAGAAATCCTCCGGAAACTCGCCGGTCTCGTCACGCTCGAGCCAATATTGGTCGTCGAAGCGTTCGCACAGCTTCATCACGCTCTCGCGGATTTGCCGCTGTTCGGGGGTCCAGAAATAGGTGCTCATGCCAACGACGCTCCTGATTGATCTCACAGGTCTTCTACTAGCGTCGACCCTAAGATGAAAGCACTCCGAAGGTGAGAATCTCCCTTCCATTGCTCACTCTCGTGAACCGAGATGGAAAGCGACGGTCTCCCATCTTGATTAGAATTGATCTATCGCTTTGCGGCTTGCAAATCTTGGTTGGGAAAGTCATTGTTGTTCTCTCTAGCCGTGTGCCAGAGAACTAAAGGACCGTTACAGACCAGTTCCGCTGGTCAGCTTGTTTCGAACGGAATTTCTCCATGGCATACAAGGGCGATCTGGGAAACGGCCGATTGAATCGGCATATCTCGTATTTTCGGGAGTGTTACGAAGCCGACAATCGCGAACTTGGCTTGTGGAACGTCTTTCGCGACAAGCACTGGCATCTTTACTTTCTCGACGGCCAGGAGGAACTGGTTACCGGCGCAATGCCGCGCGTCCCAATCGATGCCAGCCTTGCTGAAAAAGCATCCAAATCCCAAAGCCTGTACCAGAGGGAGCGCACGCTGCTGTACGCATCGTATTTTGTGGTTGGCAATGTGCGAGAGGCCGGGCGTGCGCGGTCGATTTGCGCACCGCTTCTGCATTATCAGGCAATGCTCCAGCAAGAGAGGGAAGATTGGTATCTCTCGATTGATCCGGCAGACGAGAACCTCAATGTTCCGCTTGCACGATGGTTGCGGGACCGCTCGAAGCAAGAAGATAACGATACGATGCTTGAACCGGATCTTGGAGGCACAACGCTCGGCAAGGCGGGGCCCGCTAAAATTGCACCTTGGCTTCGAGCGCTTCTACCCGACATAGATTGCCTTGAATTGTTCAAGTTTCCGAGACTTTGTTCAGCAGACACGCTGAAAAAGATGCTTGAAAGTATGCCGGCGGGCCGGCTCGCAGTTTATCCGGCATCCGCGTTGGTCCTTGTCGCGAAGTCGCCGAACACACGTGGCATCCTGCACGAATTATCTCAGATCTCTGCTGCTGATGTGTCTCCGACCGCACTCGGACAAATCCTAGGCGCCGATTCAAGAGCGAACAAACGCCGTTCCCGCTCGGATCCAGATGAAGTGCCGGGCCTCCTGAATGAGGCGCAGAAGAAAGCCCTGATAAGTGCAGCGGACAGCAGGGTTGGGCTTGTCGTCGGCCCCCCAGGGACAGGAAAGTCTTATACGATCGCTGCGATGGCGATTGATCGTATGGCGCATGGTGAAACCGTCCTCGTTGTTTCGAACACAGAACAAGCGGTCGATGTTGTCGGGGAGAAGATTAACGAGAATCTTGGTGTTTCAGACTGCGTTGTTCGGGCAGGTCGCGGTGATTATCTCCGAGAGTTCAAACAGCATGTCGATGACCTCTTGCATGGTGTCGCCGACCCGAGCTCTGATAAAATCCAAATGGAACGGCTTTCAGCGACAGCCAAATTATTGCATCGCAATCTGCGAAAGTTCGAGAAGAAGTTAAACAAGCGATTTCGACTGTCATTGAAGTTAGGAAAAATGCTTGCGCGTGACGCAGGCGGCGGGAGCCTACTGTCCCGGTTTCGGCGCCGTTTTGCAGCATACCGGGTCCGGAACACGTCACATCCGTGGGCTCACCTTAAGCAGATTCAGGAATTTCAAGGCCGTCGGGAAAAAGTGGTCTCTGATCTAATTGACGAACGGCATCGCATGCGCCGGCAAGCAGAACTCAGCGCGAATCGGTCAACCTTTGTCTCATTCTCGAAGGGAATTCGAGCGCGGGCTTCGAGCCGACAGCAGGCAATGTTCGACGCGGTCAATTTTCATTCCCTGCTTAAAGCGTTTCCAATCTGGCTATGTTCGCTGGAATCGCTGCACCGCGTGTTGCCGCTCCTGCCCGAGATTTTCGATCTGGTGATCATCGATGAAGCCACGCAATGCGATATCGCGAGTTCATTGCCGGCACTTTATCGGGCTTCGCGGGCCGTGGTCGTGGGAGACCCAAAACAGTTACGGCATGTTTCCTTTTTATCGCGAGACCGGGAGCGAAGAGCGCTGGAAGCCAACGATCTCACGGGCGCTGAGTTGCGCAGTTTTAGCTATCGAGAAGACAGTATTCTGGATCTGGTCAGCCAATCGATTGCGAGCCAGGACGATATTGTGTTCTTGGATGAACATTATCGGGGAAAGCCACAGCTCATTCAGTTTAGCAATGAGCAATTCTATCAATCGGCTATTCGCGTTATGTCGGAACGGCCCGACCATGATTCAGACAGTCCGCTGCATGTCGTTAACGTCGATGGAAGCCGAAATGCGCGCGGCGTTAACAACAAGGAAGCCGAGGCGGTGATTGAAGCGGTCTCGTCGATAATCGATGACGATGCCAAGAGTGGGCTGCACGTCCCGCATTCCATTGGCGTGTTATCGCCGTTTCGTGAGCAGGCAGCCCATCTGGCTCGTGCCGTCGAACGCGAATTTTCTGCGGAAACGATTGAAAAACACCTTATCTCCGTTGGTACGGCTTACGCCTTCCAAGGCGAAGAACGCGATATAATGTTCCTGTCATTTACAGTGGACGGCAAGACCGCAGGAGGATCGATAGCGTATCTAAATCGAGCGGATGTTTTCAATGTTGCAATAACGCGCGCGCGGCAGAAGGCCTATCTGTTCTGCTCCGTCGCGCTTGAATCATTGAAGACGGGGAGCTTACTTCGCCAATACTTGGAATTTGCGATTAATGCCGGTTCCGAATTCAGCCGATGTGAAATTACGCCCGCCGTGGATGCATTTCGGGAAGAGGTCTGTGATTGGTTAGAGGCGAATGGAATCACTGTTTGGAAAGGCTACTCTGTCGCTGGATTCAATATGGATATCGTCTGCCGTGCCGGTGATAGCGTTCTGGCAATCGATCTTGTCGGTTTCCCGGGCGAGTTAGCGGATTTCCATCGGTTGGAGCGGTTTGCCCTATTTCAGCGAGCGGGCCTTCAGGTTTATCCCCTCACGTTTGGTAGCTGGTGTCTGGCGGGCGATCGATGCCGAGCGGAAATTTTGGAACTGCTCGACGGTGTCGTTGTCGTGGGACATGCCTAACATCGGACCCGGGCTTCTCGCTTCAAGCTGAACGCAACCTTGCACCTTAGGCGCCCGCGCGCGATGGTGCTCGCCATGGACACCTACACATATCATGACTGGCTTCTGCGGAAGCCGGTGGCGCGCGGCGGCAACGGAGTCGTGGCGAGCCATTCGAAGGCGGCGGCCGAGGCCGGCGCTGCGGTTCTCGCCGACGGCGGCAACGCCATGGATGCGGCGGTCGCGACTTCCTTCGCGGTTTCCGTCGTCGAACCCTGGATGAGCGGCATCGGCGGCGTCAGCTTTATGATGCTGTATTTGGCGGAAGAGGGGCGGGTGCGCTGCTTCAATGGCGGCGGAATTTCGCCGCACGGATTGGATCCCGCCGACTATCCGCTGGTTGGCGGTACCGGTGGCGATATCTTCACGTGGCCCGCGGTCGAAGGCGACCGCAACGTACATGGCTACCATTCCATGGCGACGCCCGGTTATGTGGACGCGATTGGCAAGGCCTGGGAGCGGTACGGTACGATGGGATGGGCGGACCTTCTTGGCCCGGCCGTCGAACTGGCCGGGCGCGGTTTACCCGTCAATTTTATGACGACGATCCGTATCGCGGCCGCGATGAAGCAATTGCGTGACTTTCCGGAAAGCCGGAACGTCTACTTGCCGGACGGGGCCGTGCCGGTGCCGGAGCTGGGGCAACCCATCCCGCATATCCCGATGGGCAACCTGCAGGCGACCTTGGAGCGGCTCGCCGCGGCAGGCCACCGCGATCTCTATGACGGCGACATCGCGGCGCAGATCGCAAAGGACGTCGAAGCGGGTGGCGGGTCGCTGCGGGCCGACGACCTGGCAGCATATGAAGCGTTGGAGATCGAAGCATTTTCGCGCGACTATGGAGGCGGCACCGTGCATGCGCCGCCGGGCATGACGGCAGGGCCGACGATGATGCATGTGCTGGATCAGATCGAAGGCCGCATCGGGAAGGGGACGCCGGGTGCGGAAGCGTTCGAGGCCTACGCGACGGCCCTCAGCGCTGCCTACGCGGCGCGTTTTGAGACCATGGGCGATCCGGATGACAGTGCCGATCCTACCTGCACCACCCACCTGACCGTCATCGACGGCAAAGGCAGCATGGTCAGCCTGACGCAGACCTTGCTGTCTTCCTTCGGCAGCAAGGTGGTGTTGCCCACAACCGGTATCCTGATGAACAACGGCATCCTGTGGTTCGATCCGTTGCCGGACCGTCCGAATTCGCTGAAACCGGGCAAACGTCCGCTCTCGAACATGTGTCCCGTTGTGGTCACCAAGGGCGACCAGCCCTGGTTCGCGGTCGGCGCGTCCGGCGGCCGACGGATCATGCCGGCGGTGATGCAAATCGTTTCACAGGTGATCGATGGCGGCCTGACCCTGGAGGAAGCGTTCCACCAGCCGCGTATAGACGTCAGCGGCGACGGCCGCGCGACGATGGACCCGCGCTTGGCAGCAGATGTCGTCGCCGCGGTCGAGGCACATATGCCGGTATTCTGCGAACAGAAGACGGTCTATCCCACCGCCTACGCCAATTTGAACGCGGTGATGAAGGATGGCGACGGATTTGTCGGTATCGGCGAGGTCATGAACCCCGTCGGCGGAGCGGTCCCAGGGTAGCGCGGAAGCCTAGTTCTTCTGGAAACTCTCGACCACATGCGTGACGGCGTCGCTGGTCGCCTCGCTCAACAGGTCTGTCGACAGGTCGCGCATCGCGTTGCCGACATCCGGCTTCTTGCGCTCGAATTTCTCTTTTTGCGGTGACGCCTGACCGTCGGCGAGCAGGGACGCCAACTCCGTGGTGGTGAAATGCGCCGCGGACGCCTTCGCAAGGTTCTCAGTCCACTGGCCGCCATATTTTGCAACAGCGGCCTCCGTGCCGGTATTCAATGCGTTGAACACCGGCGTGCCGCCATGCAGGCTGTCATAATCCTGTATCGTCGGTGATTGCAAAGCGGTCCGAATGATCAGTGGCGGCAAATTATCGTTGAGTTTCAGGCCGCGGACGAAGGCCGTTGCCTGGCTGAGATCACCCTGCTGCGCCAGCTGCAGGGCAGCTGCGGCTGCGTTCTGACTGTGGTGCGGCGCCCCGAAGCTTATCAGCAGCGCGGCCATGGCGACGACTTTCAGAGGAAAAGCCATATCAGTTCCTTGGCAGGTCAATTATGCCGTCATGATCGACATTACGACGGATGTTCTTCGCTGCCGAACTAAATTCTTCCGATCCGTTTGCCAGCTAAAGGCCCACGCCTTTCCCGTGATTTCGTAATTGGATTTTCGGAAGGAAGATGTGGCGTGCGGGCGATGCCGGGCCATGCAAGATCGGCATAAGATCGTTGTTGAATTTTGACGGTTACGCTGTTCGTCAGAGGATCG
>CEVA01234550.1_pt1 | contig 10726 bp, 10 predicted proteins | sample 361521 | NCBI WGS metagenome assembly CEVA01 (sample SAMEA2622823, study PRJEB7988) | marine metagenome | isolation source: saline water (ENVO:00002010), including | reverse complement strand
ATCGGTGGGCTAGTGATGCATGAACTCGGTCGATTACCGCGGCCAGGGGAACTACTGGACTACGGCGGTTTCCAATTTCGTGTAACACGGGCGGAAAGTAGACGTATCGATGCGGTTCAGGTTACACCCTCTTCAACAGAAGCTGTCGTTGCTAGCGACTAAAGTGCTGTCAAAGGCTACCGTAGACGCGAAAATCGGCCAGCACATTTGGCCGGCATGGATTGCGATGTTCTGTCTTGGGGCGCTTACTGTGTTGTCTTTCGCTCCTTTTAGTTGGTACCTGCTTGCACCTGTTCTAGTAATTCCATTGCTCTATTGTTTTTTTTACTGTGAGCCGAGGCAGTCAGCAATCCTTGGTTTCGCGTATGGAGCAGGTCTTTTCCTAACCGGTACTCACTGGCTATATATTTCTATCCACATATTTGGACAAGTCCCATGGTTTTTGGCTGTTTTGTTGATGGTTACTCTGGTTTTTATTATGGCTGTTTACTACGCAGCTATCGGTTTTTTCATTTCAACAACTTCACGCCGAAAACCTTGGATATTCCTCGCGGTTGCGCCAACTACTTGGATAATTTTCGAGTGGTTACGCGGTTGGTTGCTGACTGGTTTTCCATGGATGACTTTAGGCTATAGTCAGATTGATTCTCCATTGGCTGGGTTTGGACCTATTGCGGGAATTTACGGCGTTTCTTTAATAGCGGTAACAAGCGCTAGTGCCATAATGATATTTCTAATACTTAGTTCAACCAGACGTTACATGGTGCTCTGCATTGCAATTGTTCCTTGGTTCATTGGCGGTGTGCTTCGAACGATTGATTGGACAGAAGTAGCTGGACCTCCTGTGCGTGCAACAGTTGTTCAGGGAGGAGTACCGCAAGATCGGAAATGGTTACGGGAACAGTTTAGACCAACATTAGAGCTTTACCGTTCATCACTCATCCAAAATGCTGATAGTGATCTCGTACTTTGGCCGGAAGTCGCGATACCGGCAGTTATTGACCAAGTTGGGAGCTATATTGAAACTTTGCAGTCCGATATCTCGAAAGTTAATACAACGTTATTGCTGGGTATTTTGGAGCGCGACGAGTCTTTGACACATGTTTATAACAGCGTAATTGCTTTAGATGGATTATCTTTGCAAAGCTATAAAAAACGGCATCTTGTTCCTTTCGGGGAATACTTTCCGGTACCGGATTCAATTCGTGAGTGGATGCGAATGATGAACTTACCTTTTAGCGACATCAGCCCGGGAGTTTCGGTACAACCTCTACTAAGGATGCCAGACGGCAACGCTCTGTCCGTGGCAATCTGTTATGAGGATGCCTATGCAGCCGAACAACTCTATGCTTTGCCGGATGCAACCATCCTTATCAATGTTAGCAACGATGCATGGTTCGGCGATTCTATCGCGCCCCATCAGCACCTACAGATCGCAAGAATGCGGGCACTTGAAGTCGGTCGCTATGTTATTCGTGCAACGAATAACGGGATTAGCGCATTTATTAGTCCAGATGGCGACTTAATTCAAACCGGAGAACAATTTCGTTATGCCACGATTACGGAAGATGTTGTGCCGCGGACTGGTGTTACTCCCTATACGGTTGTTGGTAACAGATTGGTGATTACTTTTTCTTTAGTTATTAGTGGTTTTTTTGCCTTAAGAACGCGGCTAAGAAATTAAGTTTTCAATAGTATTATTGATTAAGTTTAATTCTAACTTATTGTTTTAAAATATTAATTTATAATATTTGCATTTATTCTATTATTCTATAGAATTATTTTTAGTGTTAATAGTTGACAATTGGTATGTCCATATCCACTGAAAGAAGATACGAGAATCAGCGCCAGGTAGCCATACGTTCGGCCGCGTCCGTATTTGCTGAAAAGGGATTTCATGGTGCAAGTACAAGGGATATTGCTGAGCGGATGGGCATCAAACAAGGCAGCCTTTACTACTATTTCAAATCAAAGGAAGAGGCACTTGGCGAGGTTTGTCTTTTTGGTATTGAAGAATATGTGGAGCGTATGAAAACGATTGCTGCGAGCGAGCAACCGTTCGAAGCAAAGCTCATGGCTACAATTACGTCCCATCTTTCCAGCTATAGGGAACGCAACGAAGCATTAAAAGTACATAACGATGAGCGTCTGTATCTTCCGGAAGATAAAAGGGAAAAGCTCAAAGAACTTGGAAGTGGGTACCGGCAGCAGTTAGAGAAAATTTTCGAGGAAGGGGTAAAGGTTGGTGTATTACGCGACTCAATTGATTGTCATTTTGCGGCGCAAACCATGATTGGTTTGTGTAACGGCTGGGGAGATTTGATCGTGCGGGATCCATACCTTGATTTGTTTGATCTTATCCAGAAATGCACGGACCTTGTTCTTCATGGATTTGTAGAAAGACGGAAAAAGCAGCGTAACGAAATGGTCATGGAAAAAAACCAGTAACCCAGGGAGGGATTAAGAATGGTTAAGCAAGTAGCGACAAATGTAGTTTGGCATGAAGGTGAGATTTCTCGGGTTGATAGATATGAGATTCTTCGGCAGAAAGGAGCTACGATCTGGTTCACAGGCCTGTCGGGCAGTGGCAAAAGTACTATAGCGGTAGCCTTGGAAACAGCGCTGCACGCTATGGGCAAGCTCTCCTACAGGTTGGACGGCGACAACGTACGTCTTGGAATAAATAAGAATCTCGGTTTCTCGGAAACCGATCGTAAAGAAAATATCCGCCGTATTGGAGAGATCGCGAAACTTTTTGGGGACGGCGGAACTATTGCTCTTTCAAGCTTTATAAGCCCTTACAAGGTAGATCGGGAAGAAGTCAGGAAGCTTCACGAAGCGGCAGACCTACCTTTCGTCGAAGTCCATGTTGATTGTGCTTTGAGCATAGCCGAAAATCGCGATCCAAAAGGTCTTTATAAGAAAGCTCGTGCGGGAAAAATCAAAAACTTTACTGGTATAGATGATCCTTATGAAGCTCCTGATAATCCGGAGATACATCTGCGGACAGACAAGATGACACTGCAGCAAGAAGTGGACGCTATAATTAATTATCTGATAAGCCACGAGATTATTCGCAAAGAATATTTTACCCGGGCAAGCGATTCTGTTGCCGCGACCGGATAAGGGGTTTTAAGATGATTAGACCGCACGGAGCAGATGCTCTCCAGCCATGCATCATCACAAATGAAACTGAACGCGCTGCATTATTAGCTGAGGCGGAATTCCTTCCCTCAATGCTCCTGAATTCGGCTGCTGCAGCCAATACAGTTATGTTAGGGGCAGGCTATTTTAGTCCCCTGACAGGATTTATGAATTTGGCAGATATATTGAAGGTTGCTAGCGATATGCAAACTAGCGAAGGCTATTTTTGGCCGGTGCCGGTGGCGAACTTGACGAAAGATGTTTCTGGGATAGATGTTGGTCGACGCATAGCGCTGCGAGATCCCAATGTTACGGGTCACCCAATAATGGCGGTCATGCAGGTTGAAAGCATAGAAAAAATTAGTCACCAGCAACTGAATTTTATTACTGAGAAAATATTCGGAACACTCGATAATGCGCACCCTGGCGTTGCAACATTCAGGACCCTCGGTCAGTTTTGTGTTGCCGGCGATGTCCAGGTATTCAATTTCAGTTATTTTCAAAGTGAATTTCCAAGTACGTTCAAAACAGCTGTTGAAATTCGAGAAGAAATTAAAGCTTTGGGCTGGAAGAAGGTTGTAGCATTTCAAACTCGCAATCCTATGCATCGTGCACATGAGGAACTTTGCCGTATGGCTAAAGAGCGATTGGAAGCTGATGGCATCATAATTCACATGTTGCTCGGACGTCTTAAGGAGGGAGATATTCCAGCGCCTGTTAGGGGATCATGTATCCGTAAAATGGCAGATGTTTACTTCCCAAAAAATACTGTGATGGTGAATGGTTACGGATTCGATATGCTTTACGCTGGGCCCCGTGAAGCACTATTACATGCAGTATTCCGACAAAATATGGGAGCAACACATCTAATTGTTGGCCGGGACCATGCAGGGGTTAGTGATTTTTATGGTCCATTTGATGCACAGACTATATTTGATACTTTGCCTGAAAATGCACTTGAGATTGAAATTTTTGCTGCTGATCACACAGCATATTCAAAAAAACTTAAACGAGTGGTCATGATGAGAGAAGCTCCTGATCACCTGCCGGAGGACTATATAATTCTTTCAGGTACCAAGGTTCGACAGATGTTAAGTGAGGGCATTTCGCTGCCGCCAGAATTTGCACGTCCAGAGGTGGCTGAAATTTTGATGGAACATTATCGAATGCAGGCGAAACAGACTGAGGTGGGGACCTAGTCAGCTATTATATTTACCTGCGTTCGTTGTTAGAACCAGTTATTCTTTCGCCCTTAACACGTAAGTAGCAAAGTTAGAAGCACGCTGAGCGAATGAAAAAAATCTATAATCCAAAAAAGATAGAGCCCAAGGTACAGGACTTCTGGAACCGGACGAAAACCTTTGAAGTTGATGAGGTTCCGGATACTGACAAATTCTATTGTTTGACGATGTTTCCATATCCTAGTGGACAATTGCATATGGGGCATGTCCGAGTATTTACGATATCAGACGTAATAGCTAGATATCAGCGGATGCAAGGCAAACATGTTCTACAGCCGATGGGCTGGGATGCATTCGGTATGCCAGCCGAAAATGCTGCGATTAAGCGCGGTATCCCGCCGGCGAAGTGGACGTATCAGAATATTAGTGACATGCGAAACCAGCTAGATCGTATTGGTTATGGGTATGACTGGCGTCGTGAAGTTACCACTTGTCGACCTGAATACTATCGTTGGGAGCAGTGGCTATTTACAAGACTGTTTGATAAGGGTCTCGTTTATCGCAAGAACGCAATTGTGAATTGGGATCCGGTAGATCAAACTGTTTTGGCTAATGAACAGGTAATTGACGGGCGTGGTTGGCGTTCGGACGCGCCTGTTGAGCGTCGCGAGATTCCTCAGTGGTTTATGAAAATTACGGACTACGCCCAAGAGTTACTGGATGGTTTGGAGAACCTTGATGGCTGGCCAGACTCAGTTAAATCAATGCAGCGTAATTGGATCGGTCGATCAGAGGGTATCGAGCTTGCATTCGATGTGGAAGGGGACCGTGATCCATTATGGGTGTATACCACCCGACCTGATACATTGATGGGTGTGACTTATATGGCAGTTGCAGCAGAACATCCGCTTGCAGTGGAGATTGCTGCTCAGAACCCGGATATTTCAAATTTTCTCCAAGAGTGTAAAAAAATACACGCTGCTGAGGCTATGTTAGAAACTATGGAGAAAAAAGGGATGCCCCTTGGCATCTCTGCGATACATCCAATTACTAGTGAAAAGATCCCATTATGGGTTGCCAATTTCGTCTTAATGGGATACGGAACCGGCGCTGTCATGGCGGTTCCTGCTCATGATGAACGAGATTGGTTATTTGCAAAAAAATATGGATTGCCTATCACACAGGTGATTGAAGCCACAGACGGCACTAGGATCGATATATCCGAGGAGGCTTATGTTAGTTATGGTCGGTCGGTGAATTCTGATTTTATTGATGGTATGGAATTTGATGAAGCGTTCGAAGCCATCGCTGACCGTTTTGAACATGAGGGACGAGGTCGACGAACGATAAATTACCGTCTTCGGGATTGGGGTATATCCCGGCAACGTTATTGGGGTACACCAATACCCATAATCTACTGTGACAAATGTGGCAGCGTGCCTGTGCCGGACGATCAGTTACCAGTTGTTCTGCCGGAAAAGGTTGAGTTCACAGGTGTTGGCTCTCCATTAAAAGATATGCCAGAGTTTTATGAGGTTGCTTGTCCTCAATGTGGCAATCCAGCCAATAGGGAGACTGATACATTTGATACTTTCGTAGAATCCTCGTGGTATTTTTCACGTTATGCTAGCCCTGACTGCGACACTGCTCCGTTTGATGAGCGTGAGGCGTATTGGATGCCAGTTGATCAATACACTGGTGGCATTGAGCATGCGATCCTGCATTTATTGTATTCACGCTTCTATCAGAAGATTTTTCGCGATTTAGGTTTGTCATCTGCGGATGAGCCATTTAAGAATCTTCTTACGCAGGGAATGGTACTGAAAGATGGTGCCAAAATGTCCAAGAACAAAGGAAATACGGTTGATCCTCAAGGTATGATTGATAGGTACGGTGCGGATACTGTGCGGTTATTCATGATGTTCGCTGCACCGCCAGAGCAGGCATTAGAATGGTCGGATGCTGGTGTACAAGGAGCCTTTCGGTTTTTGAATCGGTTTTGGAAGGCAGTACAGTTGCATGTAGAGAAAGGTCGGCCGACGGACCTGGTTGCAGACATGCTCAATTCTGCCGAAAAGGATTTACGGCGCAAGACTCATCAAACAATATTTAAGGTCAGTGATGATATTGGCAGGCGTTACACATTTAACACCGCTATAGCTGCAAGTATGGAGCTATTGAATGCAGTGACCCGTTTCAGACATTCATCAGACCAAAGTTTGAGTGTCGAGCGCGAAGCGCTTAATACTATAGTAGTTGTTTTATCACCCATCGTACCGCACATATGTCACGAGCTCTGGGAATTGCTTGGTCATGATAGGGCTGTTGTGGATGAAGCATGGCCCATTTTTGATGAAAAAGCTCTATGGCAAGAAACTTTGGAGATCGTCGTTCAGGTGAATGGTAAATTACGTAGTCGTATTGCAATCGCTGCAGATGCAAGCAAAGAGGATGTAGAAGCTGAGGCACTGAATGATGAAAATGTACGACGCTTTATCGGGGATCGGAAGGTGAAAAAGACGATTATTGTGCCTGGGAGACTGGTAAATATTGTTGTATAGAGCTGTAATATTTTTGGTACTTTTTCTTACCGGTTGCGGATTCCAAATGCGGGGTGCGGCCGGTGTACCTGTTGAAATGGCTCGAACGTACATCGATACTGCGGATCGACATTCTCTGTTCTATCGGCGGGTACGTTCTGGCTTTCGTAATGCCGGTATCCACGTTGTTGATACGCCTAAGAACGCGTCAGCTATATTTTTTATTGCTTCTGACGAAACTGGGCAACGTGTTCTTTCGGTATCGGCGAGAAATGTACCGACCGAGTTTGAAGTTTATTATTCTATTAGCTATCGCCTAAGCGCAGGGAAAAGCGTATTGCTACCCTTGCGGACTCAAACGCTAATCCGTGATTACACCTGGGATGAAACCTTGGTATTAGGTAAAGAAAAAGAAGAAAACTTGCTCCGTGAAGCAATCGTAGATGATCTTCTGAGAATTATCTTGATACAGTTATCCGGTCTTTAATAGGACGCACGCCACCTCGCCATTTAACGGATTACAGATGTTTGTACTAGGTTAGGCGAGTTAAATTTTGGTTGGATTTGGTGCGTCGCCGTAGATTGCAGCTGGGTCAAAGACTTTCTCTTTATCGGTAAATTCGAGTTCTATTTGGTTCTGTTTACTGTCGAACTCTAATCCTACTGGTACTTTTCGGTAAAAGCATGAACGATAGCCAACATGGCAACTGGCTCCTCCCGTGACCTTCACTTTTAGCCAAATGCAATCTTGGTCATCGTCAATCATCATTTCGACCACTTGTTGGACTAGGCCGCTCGTTGCGCCCTTATGCCACAGTGTTTGTCGGCTGCGACTGTAATAGTAGGCTTCCCCCGTAGCAATAGTGTGTCGAAGTGCTTCTGCATTCATATAGCCTTGCATAAGTAATTCTCCTGACATTGCGTCGGTGGTGACAGCCGTTATCAAGCCGCGGTTATCAAACTTTGGAACAAGATCGGTGCTTTCCTCAATTTGCTTAACCGACTTACGTTTTCTGAATGCGATGTTATACAGAGACATTATAGCTCCTAAGATATTACTCAGTAACGAATAGGCGTTGATTATAATTGAGTGTAATGCTCCTTCGCGAGCACTGGTATAATGTAGATTGTAATTTGCGCCCAGCCATCCTGCGGCTCTAATCGATGACCATTTACCTACATGACACCCTTCAAGGCAAGAAATTGCCATTCAAGCCATTAAAAAAAGGGAGGGTCACCATGTACCTTTGTGGTCCTACTGTCTACAACTATGCGCATATTGGTAACGCGCGTCCGGCGGTCGTCTTTGACTTACTAACACGTGTGCTTAGACGAAAGTATAAGTTGATCTATGCACGCAACATCACTGATGTGGATGACAAGATTAATCAGGCTGCTCTTGATGCGGATGTACCGATCGACCAGATTACTACTAAATATATTAAGGCCTACAATGAGGATATGAGCGTATTAGGTGTCAAATCACCTGACATTGAACCGAGAGCAACTGAGCATGTAAAAGAAATGATTGAAATGATCCAGTTGCTTCTTGAAAAGAACCACGCTTACGAAGCAGAAGGACATGTTCTGTTCGATGTAAGTTCAAATCCGGATTATGGGATTCTATCTAAACGTGATCTGCGTGAGATGATTGCTGGGGCACGTGTGGAAGTGGCTCCATACAAAAGTTCACCGCAGGACTTTGTACTATGGAAGCCATCATCGCGTGAATTCCCCGGTTGGGATTCGCCCTGGGGTCGTGGCAGGCCAGGCTGGCACATTGAGTGTTCTGCAATGTCTAAGAAGCATCTGGGGAATACAATAGATATTCATGCTGGTGGGCAGGACCTAATATTTCCACACCACGAGAATGAAATAGCCCAGAGTACCTGCGCTCATGATGGCGCGCCTTTCGCACGATATTGGGTACATAATGGCTTTTTGAGTGTTGGTAGCAAAAAAATGTCTAAGTCCTTGGGTAATGTTTTGTTACTGCATGATTTATTAAAAGTGACGTCGGGTGAAGTCATTCGTCTTGCGTTACTTAGTGCACATTATCGGCAGCCATTGGAGTGGTCAGATCAAACTTTGCATGCTGCTACGCGTATGCTTGATCGTTTCTATGGTGCCGTTCGTTTAATAGACCTCACGAAAGCAGAGCGACAGGAGGCAGAGCCTCCGGCTGCTGTCATTGAGGCCTTAGAGGACGATATTAATACTCCGAAGGCACTTGCTGCGATGTTTCATTTAGCGCGAACCCTTAATAAAACCGATGACTCTGTGGAACGTAAAAAGTTAGGGGCTTCCCTGCTAGCAGGAGGTGACCTAATGGGACTGATTCAAGAAAATCCAGACAAATGGTTTGGGGATGGTGCTGATGGTGGGTTATCCGTTGAAAATATCGAGATGATGTTAACTGAACGCGAGAAGGCACGTTCAAATAAGAATTTTTCCGCAGCGGATGCTATTCGTGACCGGCTTGCAAATTGTGGTATCCAGATTGAGGACAGTGTTGAAGGTGCACGCTGGCGACGTACTGAATGAACGATGTTGAAAAAGCCCAGCATGAGTTGGTAGACGAGTTCCGTTTTTTTGATGATTGGATAGATCGTTACCAATATATTATTGATCTAGGAAAACGCCTGCCTAATTTTCCAGAATCCGAAATGATCGATAGAAACAAGATCAAAGGTTGTCAGTCACAAGTATGGTTTCTTGCTGATAGATGCGGGGAACGCCTGCATTTTCAGGCGATAAGCGATGCGGCTATAGTTTCCGGCCTTATTGCCATTTTGCTCCGTATATATAATGATCGAAAACCCAAAGATATTCTCGATAGTCCGACCGATTTTGTGCAGCAATTACAATTGGAACAGCATCTAAGTCCAACGCGCAGTAATGGTTTAGCGTCGATGCTGAAAACTATTAAAAGGTTCGCAGGAGAGGCAGCATAAGAGACTTGATAAAAAGGGTTGATTTGTTGCTGGCTTTACCATTGCGTGGCACGGTTTATATTTATAGGTATGTAATTTCTCCTTTGTTAGGGACTAAATGCAGGTTTGAACCGACATGTTCTGCATATGCGGAGGAAGCTTTCAAGAACCACGGTGCTGTTAAGGGAAGTTGGCTCACTTGTATAAGAATTAGCCGTTGTCACCCTTTCGGTGGTTCAGGATATGATCCGGTCCCGAAAAACGATGAGCCATCCCATAAAGCTCATTAGTGTTTAATTCGTTAACTAGGTTTTAGGGCAATTTGTAAATTGAAACTAATGTTAATAAGGTCGTGACTTGGTTATTAATTGCGAAAGACGGTAATTTCGATAGTGAGTTAATGCCAATATCACCGACCCCATTACCGTTAATACTCGATCAGCAATTTCGCCGTGCGCAGCATGCATGATTGTGCCACCAATCGTCAATAATAGTAGGCCTACAAGTCCAGAGATAACGATACTGATATTTTGATGGATTCGAAAACCAGCCCAGAGAGCAATCACACTAATGGGAATAACAACGACTAGCATTTCGACATGAAGATGGTTATCACTAAATCGGCTGAAAAATGGTAAGCCCGCAATAGTAAGTGGAAGAAACAAACAATGAAGGAGGCATAGACCTGATAGTGCGACTGCTCCTTGATCTAGGATTATATGTCCTTTGGAACTGTTATCCATCTTCACTTAACGATATGCTCTAATAATGATTAACTAGCTGTATTTCTCGGGTCAAAGCTACCGCGAGGCTGCGCAATGTTATAGTAATCGTCGAATATACACAACTTATTGAATTTTAATGATTTGTTCTATTTTTAATGGATAAGAAACTACTCTCAATACTTTGCTGTCCTTTGACTCATGAA
>CEVA01153417.1_pt1 | contig 10733 bp, 7 predicted proteins | sample 361521 | NCBI WGS metagenome assembly CEVA01 (sample SAMEA2622823, study PRJEB7988) | marine metagenome | isolation source: saline water (ENVO:00002010), including | reverse complement strand
TTCCTCTACGGTCTGGTAGATCTCGATCTGATCACCTTCCTTGATATCGTTATAGTTTTTAACGCCGATCCCACACTCAAACCCCGTCTTTACCTCGGCAACATCATCCTTGAACCGACGCAGAGAGTCTATTTGCCCTTCGAATATGACGACATTGTCACGCAAAACCCGCACGGGAAGATTCCTTTTAACCTCGCCTTCAATGACTCGGCAACCAGCCACTGCACCAAGCCTGGCGACCCGAAAGACATCACGAACCTCGGCAAGCCCTACAGCCTGTTCTCTGAGTATCGGTGCCATCATTCCGGACAGGGCAGATTTCATGTCGTCTATGGCGTTATAAATCACGTTGTAGTAGCGAACATCAATACCCTCTGATTCAATCATCTTGCGTGCAGTTGCATCGGCCCTCACGTTGAACGCTATTATCATTGCCTCCGAAGCAGTTGCCAGATTTACATCCGACTCGTTAATTCCCCCTACCATTCCATGAACAACATGAACACCTACGGTTTCTCCTGCTATATCTTCCAAAGTTGTAGTTAACGCCTCGACTGAACCTTGAACATCTGCCTTGATGATGAGATTCAGTGTGGTTTTTTCGCCCTCACTCATCTGTTCAAACACGCTTTCAAGTTTTAGTTTCTGCTGCTTTGCTAACTTGACTTCCTTGAATTTGCTCTGTCGATAGTCACTGATTTCCCTGGCCTTGCGTTCATCGATGACGACACTTGCTTCGTCACCAGAATCAGGGACACCACCTAGACCCTGAACTTCAACCGGTGTAGACGGGCCCGCTTTTTGGATAACCTTTCCAGAACTGTCGGTCATTACCCGGATCCGGCCAAATTCCTTACCGACAAGGAGGACATCTCCCTTTCGCAAAGTTCCACTCCGTACCAATACTGTCGCGACAACGCCTCGACCACGGTCTAGTCGAGCCTCTACAACTGTACCACTGGCCGGTCCTTCGGTCGGCGCTTTGAGATCCAGCAACTCAGCCTGCAAAAGCACTGACTCTAACAACGCATCTATTCCATTTCCGGTAAGTGCTGATATTTCATTTACCAATATGTCTCCACCCCATTCTTCCGGAACGACTTCGTGGGCGGTGAGTTCTTGTTTTACACGCTCTGAATCCGCATCATCTTTGTCAATCTTATTTATCGCAACAATCAGAGGAACACCTGCTGTTCGAGCATGATTTATTGCTTCAACTGTTTGTGGTTTTACACCGTCATCAGCCGCAACGATTAGCACCACAAGATCCGTCACCGATGCGCCGCGCGAGCGCATAGCACTAAAAGCTTGGTGACCGGGAGTGTCGAGGAATGTGATAGTGCCTCGCTCTGTAGAAACTCTGTACGCACCGATATGCTGTGTAATACCACCGGCTTCGCCTGCTGCTACTTTTGTCTGACGCAGATAGTCCAAAAGCGAAGTTTTGCCATGGTCGACGTGGCCCATGACAGTTACGACCGGCGCTCTATGATGCAACTCATACGCTTTAGCTTCTTCTGCAAGTAGAAGCGACTCGGGGTCCACCGCTGCCGCTGCTTGACCTGTGTGCCCCATCTCTTCAACGACAAGTATCGCAGTATCCTGATCGAGAACCTGGTTGATGGTGACCAAGCTACCCATATCCATCAATACTTTGATAACTTCCGCTGCTTTTACCGACATGGCCTGAGAAAGCTCTGCAACAGTGATTGTTTCAGGCACGTCTATCATCCTCTTGATCGGTTCAGTTGGCATTTCAAACGCATGCTGACCGGCCGTTGCTGAGGTAAGTTTTCTCGGTTTAATCGCAGGGCGAGCCTTCCTTCGTCCTCTTTTCCCGCCTGCCAGGTGTAATTCCTGATCCCCAGTCGCTTTATCCCGCCCTTTCTTTTTTCTTGGTTTATCTTCTCTGCGTCCGGCGGTTTTATGCTCCGCTGGCGGGACAGGCAGGTCACCTGGCGCAGGAACCTCTGACTCAACCGGAGTTGACTTTGATTCTTGGTCGGCCTGTAATTGTTCCGCTTCTTCAGCGGCCTTGCGCTCGGCGTCTGCCTTCTCTTGCGCTTCTGCCTTGGCCTTTATTTTGGCTTCAGCTTCTTCTTCTGCAGCAAGTCGAGCCGCTTGTTCTGCTTCAGCCGCCTTTCTAGCATCTGCTTGCTGGCGTTGTAGATCCCCTCGCTTTATATAAGTTCGCCGCTTTTTGAGTTCGACGTGTATCGTCCTGGCACCGCCGGTACGCGAAGTCTGTTTCACAACACTGCTCGTACGGCGGTTCAGCGTAATACTGCCCTGCGTATCAGTCGACTCAGATTTCACCTCACCGCGCAGATATGAGAGTAATTTCGTCTTTTCAGCATCATCAAGATCGCCATCAATGGTTTTATCTAAAACCCCGGCGTTTTGAAGCTGTTGTAGCAACCTTTCCTCACTCACACCGATCTGATCGGCGAATTTCTTTACAGTGACTGCTGTCATTTGAATTTTCCTGGAATCCTATTGGGCCTCTGCAAACCAAGGTGCGCGGGCTGTCATTATGAGCTCGGCAGCGCGTGCTTCATCAATGCCACTGAGCTCAACAAGCTCATCTGTTGCACATTCGGCAAGATCTTCCATTGAACGAACGCCATTTTGTGCGAATAGCCGGGCAGTTTCGTCATCCATGCCCTCCATCGAGAGTAAGTCGTCTTCAGGTCTTGTTTTCTCAAGTTCAGAAAACTCACGAATATCCAAAAATTCTTTTGCTCGGCGCCGTAGTTGTTCAACCAACTCCTGATCAAAACCTTCAATCTCAACCAGTTCCTGAACCGGGACATAGGCCACCTCTTCTGGTGTCAGAAACCCTTCTTCGACCAATACCTCAGCGACATCGTTATCTATATTCAACTGTTCCCTTAAACGCTCGCAAGATGCCTGCGCTTCGAGTTCTGCCTTTTCCAAAGCAGCCTCATCGGTCATGATATTCAATTCCCAGCCCGTCAATTCTGATGCTAGTCGTACATTCTGCCCGCCGCGACCAATTGCGAGAGACAACTGGTTCTCATCAACCACCACATCCATGGCCCGTGATTCCTCATCAATAATGATTGAATCAACCTCTGCCGGCTGCAGGGCCTTGATGACGAACTCAGCAGGTGATTCTGTCCAGGTGATAATGTCGATCCGCTCTAGATTAAGCTCATTTGACACACTTTGAACCCGTGCCCCACGGATTCCGACACAAGCGCCAACCGGATCTATTTTGGGATCATTGGACTTCACTGCTATCTTGGCACGAGATCCGGGATCGCGTGAAGCGCCAAGAACCTCGATTACACCCTGACCAACCTCTGGGACTTCTAGTCGAAAAAGCTTGATTACTAGTTCGGGACTCCTTCTATCCAGAATCAATTGTGGTCCGCGCGCCTCGGACCTTACTTCCGTGAGAATACTTTTAATCCGGTCTCCGTTACGAAGCGCCTCCCTGTCAATCCAGGTGGATCTTGGTAATGATGCTTCCACGCTTTCAATATCGACGATAGCCTCCCGATGTCCCACACGCTTAACAACACCCTGGACCATCTCCCCCACTCTATCTTTGAAGGTTTCATATATCCGCAAACGCTCAGCTTCTCTGACTTTCTGATTGATTACCTGCTTGGCAGCCTGCGCCTCTATTCGGCCAAACTTTGCCACCACCTCCAAGGGCTCCTCTACAAATCCGCCAACTTCATGCGCTACATCCGGATAACTGATATTGGCAGCAGCCAACGTCATCTGGCTGGTGGGGCTTTCAAGTTCCGCATCGTCGTCCACTATCTCCCACTGACGAAATGCCTCATAGTCACCAGTTTCCTGGTCAATCGAAACACGAACTTCGATATCTTCCCGATTTCGTTTTCGAGTTGCGGTGGCCAGCGCTGCCTCGATAGCCAGAAATACCACATCTTTTTCTAGCTCTTTTTCTCGAGAAAGAACTTCCGCCATCATTAAAACTTCATCTTTAGTCATACCACAATCTCCAGAATTATCGCCGCGATCGCGGGATCTTATTCTCGAACTCCGAAACCAGTCTTGCCCGGTCCATATCGTTGTAGGGGAGTTCGTACTCCTCCCCATCAACTTCCACTACAGCCCCTTCATCCGAAACGCATTTCAATAACCCAGTGAAATTTCGCCTACCAAGGTGTGATCTAATCATCTTTATCTTTACCATATTGCCCTCAGCCCGACGAAAATGTTCCGGCTTAGCCAAGGGCCTATCAAGGCCCGGCGACGAGATCTCCAGTGCATACTCACCCGAAATCGGATCGTCCACATCCAGCAAAGTGCTGACTTGCCTGCTAACCGTCTCACAGTCATCTAACACGATACCTCCAGGTGAATCGATATAAACTCTCAACGTCTTTGAGCCTGTACCCGTCAACTCAACCATAACCACCTCGTAGCCCATGGCTTCGATCACTGGCTCGAGCAGTTCTCGCAGTGCTGTCACATTGCCAAACATGATCACCTGCCGGGCCAAGCGCAGCCACCGCAGGCCCTTAAAAAGCAAACCCCGCAACAGCGGGGTCGTAGTCATACCATTATTGGTAGCGGGGGTAGGATTTGAACCTACGACCTTCGGGTTATGAGCCCGACGAGCTGCCAGACTGCTCCACCCCGCAACAAACGACTAATTATAGTTCGGGCTTACCCTTATATTCAAGATATTCCGGTCCTGAACTCAGTCGCACCCTGTGTAAAGCAACGCCATATGGGACTCTTTCACCAACTAACACAGTGCCGAGCATAAAATACCTACAATCACTGCCACAAGGCAACAATGCTGCGCCAGGCCAATGCAAAACGTAGACCCTAACGAACTGTCAAAATTTGAGAAACTGGCCAGCCGCTGGTGGGATGAAAATAGCGAATTTCGTCCCTTGCACCAGATAAATCCGTTGCGCTTAAACTACATTGAAGAGCAGGTCTGCCTAAACAACAAAAAAGTTATCGATATTGGTTGCGGAGGCGGCATACTCAGCGAGTCCATGTGGGAAAGGGGCGCCTCGGTCACAGGAGTAGATGCGGGAGAAGGCCCCATTTCTGTCGCCAGGCTGCATGCCCGTGAACGATCAGCGACCATCGACTACCGTCAGGGCACAGTCGAGGAACTGGTCGACCACGAATCGGGCCAGTACGATGTGGTTACTTGTATGGAACTCTTGGAGCACGTCCCGTCTCCAGCCGAAACCATTTCCGCCTGCGCAGAGCTTACCCGGGCCGGGGGCCATGTCTTTTTCTCAACAATAAACCGTAACCTCAAATCCTGGCTATTTGCTATTGTTGGCGCAGAGTATGTGCTTAGCCTGCTGCCTCGTGGAACACATCGTTACGAAAAGTTCATTAAACCATCCGAACTGGATCGATGGGCCCGTGATGCGGGTTTGTACCTGAGCGGATCCATCGGCTTGCATTACAACCCGATTTTCCAGGAGTACTCACTGGGTGGGGACCTGGATGTGAATTACATTTTGCATTTCCGTCAGGGCTCTTCAACCATGCCTGACTCCCCGGGTTCATAACCAGCTAATGAGGATCAATCATCTATTGTTCGATCTTGATGGCACTCTCGCTGACACTGCGCCTGATCTTGTAGCGGCGCTTAACTTTGTGTTGGCTCGACATGGCAAACCCACAGTTTCACTTCGGGATGCCCGCTGCTGGGCCGGGGCTGGGAGCGCTCGACTTATTGAACAGGGTTTTTCTATCTCGCCTACATCAAAAGAATTTCAATTACTTAGAAAACAGCTGCTTGATTATTATGATCAACATGTCTGTGAAAGTAGCTGCCTGTTTCCCGGAATAGAGCGATTACTGACCCGTCTTGAATTAGCTGGCCACAGCTGGGGAGTTGTTACGAACAAACCGGCACGTTTTACGGATCCCCTACTGAACGCGTTGGGATTGTCCGACAGAGCAGCCGTCGTAGTTTGTGGTGATACTCTGCCAACCAACAAACCCGAACCCGAGCCAGTACTACATGCATGCCACCTGAACGGCAGAAACACCTCAAACACGGCCCTGATAGGCGATGACCTGCGCGATATCATGGCTGGCCGGGCTGCGGGCACAACTACCGTGGCCGTTACCTGGGGATACGCATCACCTGACAATCTTCCGGAAAATTGGGGAGCTGATCATACGGTGGATTCCCCGGCAGAACTGGAACATCTACTGATCCATAACGGATGATGGAGCAAGTCTGATGCTGAGTGAGATCTTGATCCTGGGTGCAGTAGTCATTATTGCCATCATCGTGTTCGCACTAATCCGCAGTCATCGGCAACAGACACCAACCAGTGCTGACATCGCAACCCTGCTTCAGACACATCAACAATTGATGCACGATCAACTCCTTAAACAAGAACGCGTCCTAAGGGACGCATTACTGAAACAGGATCAGTCTACTGTTGGACATCTTGGTCAACTCAAGGAACGTATGGCCGTAATCGACGATGCACAAAAAAATATTACGCAGCTGTCCACCGAAGTCACTGGGCTCCGTAACGTGCTCGATAATAAGCAGGCCCGAGGCGCATTTGGTGAACTCAGGCTTGAAACACTGATTCAGGATGCACTCCCCCCGGATGCCTACAAGTTCCAGGCTACCCTAAGCAATGGCCGCCGGGCTGACTGCCTGCTACATCTACCGAATCCACCCGGACCTACTGTTATCGACTCAAAATTTCCACTGGAGTCTTACAGATTGGTCGTTGCAGCAACCACAGAAGAAGAAAAGAAACATCACTCGAAAGCATTCGCAGGACATGTCGCCAGCCATATTGAGGCGATCGCAACGCGCTACATTATTCCCGGCGAGACATCCGAGAATGCTTTGATGTTTATACCCGCGGAATCCGTCTATGCGCAAATACATTGCGATCATCAAGATCTGGTCAAAAAAGCGTACCACAGGCGCGTTTACCTTGTCTCACCCTCAACACTGTGGGCTACATTGAACACAATAACCGCAATTTTTCGCGACGTTAAGATGCGAGAACAGGCTGATATTATTCAGAATGAAGTCCTTGCCATGCTGACGGATGTTCAGCGCCTGGACTCAAGAATTGCCTCTTTGCAAAAGAACTACGACGCGATGGCTGAGGATTTCAGGAGAATCCGCATCTCAACCGACAAAATTATTCGTCGAGCATCAAGCATCGATGCGCTCGAACTGGCGGATGACACCGATCAACACGTCAAGTGAACCAGTTCACAGAAATATCAAAACGCACTATCCAGAATCAACGCCGTCAGTCAGGTTCAGGATCTTGGTGCACAAGGAGGTGACGGAACTGCAACTAACAACTGACGTTTGTAGAAAGCTGGCTGAGGTGGCCGGCACAGCCGGTCACCACTTTATTCGCCCAACTCTGTGCATACAGCACAAAATCTCGTTCTTAATCCCCCTCGCCAAGCACCGCTTCAAGTTGCGGTATCGCTTCGAAAAGATCGACCACCCAACCGTAATCCGCGACCTGAAATATAGGGGCTTCCTCGTCTTTGTTTATTGCAACAATCACTTTTGAATCCTTCATGCCTGCTAAATGCTGAATCGCACCTGAAATCCCGACTGCGATATATAGATTTGGCGCAACCACTTTCCCAGTTTGCCCAACCTGGTAATCATTGGGAACATAGCCTGCATCAACAGCAGCCCTGGAGGCCCCGACCGCTGCGTTCAATCTGTCTGCTATGCGTTCCAGCATTGCAAAATTGTCTCCGCTCTGCATTCCGCGTCCACCTGAGATGATGATATCTGCCGTCGTCAATTCGGGTCTCTCAGATCGGGTAAGTTCCTCGCCAGCAAACTTTGACAATCCCGATTCCTGAGCCCCTGCAACTTCTTCGACCGCCGCCTCTCCTTCTTCTGTTGCTGATTCGAATGCCGTGGTCCGTACAGAAATCATTTTTATGGCATCTTTTGAGCGAATAGTCGCCATGGCATTACCTGCGTATATCGGCCGGACAAAAGTATCCTCGCTTTCAATCCCACTGATGTCTGAGATCTGCTGGACATCAAGCAGCGCTGCTGCGCGTGGCATGATGTTTTTACCGTAGGTCGATGCCGGTACAAGCACATGTGTGTACTCGCCCGCCAATTTCGCAATTAACGGCGATAGATTTTCCGCGAGTGAATCGGCAAGCGATGGATCATCCACTTTGAGCACGCGTTTTACGCCGGTAACTCGTGCAGCATGCTCAGCCGCGGCGGCACAATTGGCCCCAGCGATCAATAAATCAATCTCACCACCCAGTTCCTGCGCCGCTGTCACAGTATTTAGTGTCGATGGCTTAAGCTCATTGTTGTCGTGTTCGCCTATAACAAGAATACTCATCTTCAGATCACCTTTGCTTCATTCTTTAATTTCTCGACCAGTTCTTCCGCACTCCCTACTCTGACCCCAGCCTCTCTTGCGGGAGGCTCGACAACGCTGACCACCTCGGTACGAGGTGTAACATCGACATCAAGATCCGATGGGCTCAGGGTATCCAGTGGCTTTTTCTTAGCCTTCATGATATTCGGCAGAGATGCATATCGAGGCTCATTTAATCGAAGATCTACAGTTACCACTGCAGGGGGTGCGAGTTCTAGTTTCTCCAGGCCGCCGTCTACCTCTCTCGTGACCTTGACCATGCTCTCCTCAATGGCAAGATCGGAAATAAACGTACCAATGGACCAGCCTAACAGCGCCGCTAGCATCTGGCCTGTCTGGTTGTTATCGCCATCGATCGCCTGTTTACCCAATATAACCAGACCAGGCCCTTCACGATCTACAACTGCTTTTAGCGACTTTGCGATCGCCAATGGCTCTATAGCTTCTTCAGTCTCAATCAATATCGCTCGATCAGCACCCATGGCAAGCGCTGTTCTGAGGGTTTCCTGGCTCTGTGCGGCACCGACTGTAACGACGATGATCTCATCGACCAAGCCCGACTCCTTCAGGCGGATTGCTTGTTCTACCGCGATTTCACAAAAAGGGTTCATTGCCATTTTCACGTTGTTAAGTTCAACGCCGGACTGGTCCGATTTCACACGAACCTTGATATTTGCATCGATGACCCGTTTAACGGGTACCAGTACTTTCATTATTGTTTATCCTCTATACACTTGAGATCCATTGTTCGACAACAAATGCTTGTTCCTTGGTCTCCCAACTGCTTGAAATCCGATGACAATCCTGCTGCGTATCATGTCGACCTTCAAAAAATAGATGGCCCCAACTGAACCTTGGAGCGCGTATTGTATTGGCCCTATCACGTATACGTCCATGTGAGAGATCACCCAACCAAACAATTGAACGACGATGTCTATCTGATTTACGCCATTTTGGGTCGCGCGACCTAACCTGGGTGACGCTGAATGTTACGCCCTGGTCGCCCGCCGAGTAGAAATCATACAATGTTCGATCCAAAATGCACTCTGAGCCATTTGATTCTACCGATACATGAGCACACGGCGAACCAAGCGCGGTAATGCAAGAGAAGCCAGGCGCGCAAAACGAGCCATTGCATCCACTCGGAGCGTGCCCTACATCACCCGGAGGGTGCCGGTTTACGAAATGGCCAGCGAAGAATTGCTGACCACAATCGAAACCAATGCCGAAATCCTGCTCGAGGAAACCGGCATCGATTTCAAAGACGACCCACGTACCCTGTCTTTATTCGAAAACGCCGGCGCCAGGATCGATGGCGAGCGGGTTCGTTTTCCCAGAAACATGTGCAAAGAGATCATCCAGGCCTCTGCCCCAGGAATGTATGTTCAACATGCCAGGAACTCGCAACGCAGCGTTAAGATTGGCGAAAACCATTGTGTGCTGGTGCCGGCTTACGGACCACCTTTTGTGCACGATCTGGATAAGGGACGTCGATATGCAACGCTCGAGGACTTTGAAAACTTTACCAAGCTAGCCTACAGCACAGCCTCAATGCACCATTCCGGGGGCACCTTGTGTGAGCCTGTAGACGTACCAGTAAATAAGCGGCATCTAGATATGATCTACAGCCATCTACGCTGGAGCGATAAGCCTTTCATGGGCTCGGTAACGGCTCCAGAAAGGGCGCAAGATTCTGTGGACATGGCAAAACTTGTTTTTGGCGAAGACTTCGTCGACCAGAACTGCGTCATCACAAGCCTCATTAATGCAAACTCACCAATGACATTTGATTCCACCATGCTGGGCGCGGCCCGTGTCTATGCAGAAAATAATCAGGCCAGTGTCATTTCTCCATTCATCCTTTCCGGAGCTATGTCGCCTGTCACTGTGGTCGGCACCTGCACACAGATCCTGGCCGAAGCACTGGCCGGTATAGCCTTTACCCAACTGATCAGACCTGGCGCGCCTGTAATTTTTGGCACATTCAGCAGTGCTATATCGATGCAATCGGGGGCGCCGACATTCGGCACACCGGAACCCTCTATGGTCCTTTATATAATGGCTGCCCTGTCCCGGCGCCTAGGGGTACCTTATCGGAGTGGCGGTGGCTTGTGCGCTTCAAAACTACCAGATGCTCAGGCAGCCTTTGAATCTGCCAATACACTGCAGACCGCGATGCTTGCGGGTGTTAACTTTATGCTTCACACCGCCGGCTGGTTAGAGGGAGGACTTTCCATGGGCTACGAAAAATTTGTTCTGGATGCTGATCAGGCAGCAATGATCGAAGTCTTCTTGTCAGGCGTTGATGATTCTGAAAACGGACAGGCCATGGCT
>CEVA01228692.1_pt1 | contig 10738 bp, 9 predicted proteins | sample 361521 | NCBI WGS metagenome assembly CEVA01 (sample SAMEA2622823, study PRJEB7988) | marine metagenome | isolation source: saline water (ENVO:00002010), including | reverse complement strand
TATCTTTGAGGATAAAGTGATTGCAGAAGCTCAAGTGCCTAAATATGGCCCAGATGGAATGTCAGAGATAATAGGCAAACACGAAGATACGGTTATTAAAGTCTACTGGGAATTAATGCATGAGATGAAAGATAAAGGCTGGCAAATAGATTACAAAGCATGGAACGATTTAGTTGAAGATGGAAAGTATTGCGTGATTCCTTCAGTCACTAGGAAAAATGACCCTGAAAACTGGCAATATCCATCAATACCAAGAATTATTCCGTAGTTGTGACTCAAAATAAAAGCACAGCTTTAATCACAGGCTCTAATAGAGGCATAGGTTTAGAGTTTGTAAGACAATATAGTCAGCAAGATTATAATGTGCTTGCCACATGCAGGAACCCATCTAAAGCTGATGACCTTAAGAAGCTTGCAAAAACAAATAGCAATATAAGAATTCTTTCTACTGATATTACTCAACAAGAAAGTATTAATAATTTATCTTCAGAATTGGATAATCAACCCATAGATATTCTTATAAATAATGCGGCTTACTTAGGTCCACCTGACCCTCAAAAATTCGGTGACATTGATTATGAAATGTTTACAAGAAGTTTCGAAGTTAACGCTATAGGCCCTATTAGAATTACTGAGAAGCTTATTGATAATGTTCGATCCAGTGACACCAAAAAAATAATCTTCCTAGGAAGCGCCGCTGGTTCGATTGCTCAAATTGCACCGCCTATTACACTTTATTCATATCGAGCAAGCAAAGCTGCATTGCATTTGTCTGTAAACAATCTCTACCATGAACTAAAGTCTGAAAAAATAATTGTATCTTTAATCAATCCAGGATTGGTTGATACCAGAGGTTTTTTGGATTTAAAGCAAGACGAACCAATTCCTGAGCGTTTGAGCAAAATTGTTCCTGTTGAGCTAATTAAAATGATTCAAGAAGGCAAAATCCCAATGATTACTACTCTGGAATCAGTGACAGAGATGATCCACTATATAGATAATCTTGCTTTGGACAGCCAGCCGTTATTTGTGAATTGTGATGGAACGCCCATGCCTTGGTAGTTATAGCGCGCCCGGAGGGATTCGAACCCCCGACCACCTGGTTCGAAGCCAGGTACTCTATCCAGCTGAGCTACAGGCGCAACTCTTAAACTCTTTGCATTATATATTAGAAATGAAAGGAAATAATAATGCTTGCTGTTGCAGTCGCCGACGTGCTTCATCAATGGATATTTTTTGAAATTTGATTCTATCTCGGGGCCTTAATTGACCAATTAAATGACGATCTATTGAAGACACTTGCAACAACCTTGGATAGCCACCCAGAGTCTGTGCATCCGGCCCCAACAATATTGGAGACCCGTCTTGCGGACATTGCAGGGTCCCAGGGAAAAGGGGGCCGCTGATCATGTGACCAGCTTTTTCTATTTTCAATTCAGGACCAATCAAGCGGTTTCCCATCCGATTAGAATCATTAGATACCGTAAAGGTTTCAGAAAAAAGAAGCTTTTTTGAAGTCTCATCAATTGCATAAAATTCAGGACCAGGAACTGCTGAGAAGGTCCAGTCATTAGAAAAGTTCTGGCCCAAATTTTCTAAAGATTCCAGCTGCTTAGCCTTTTTTTTCTTATTCCCAGTTGTGGCAATAATATCCCCTGCAGTCAGGGCTTTTCCATTCAAGCCACCAAGCTTAGCAGGGAGATAGGTCGAAAAACTACCCATAAAAGAATCACAGACTAAATCTTTTGAGAATGCTATATAGGAACGACAACCAATATCGCATGAATGCATAACCAACTCGTCACCAATTTGGACCTTGCAAGGCATGAACATCTTAATAGGTTTCCCATTAACCTCTGGCTGCATGTCTGCACCAGTAATCATGATCTTCATGTTGCTTAGAAAGTTTAATCTGGGCCCTGTTAGTGTGCATTCCAGAACAGCTGAGTTAGGTAATTGACCAAGCAAATAGTTAGCTAGTTTGTAAGAAAAAAGGTCCGCGGCTCCCGATTGCGGCACTCCCATATGACGGCATCCATATCGTCCGTGATCTTGGATCGTTGTCTGCAAACCTGGCAACAAAACTTCTATACTCATTGTTTATTTTGGGTTCGGTATTCTTGAAATTGATCAGAACTTATTGGCACAAATTTGACTTGCATGCCTGTTAGCAGTCTAAATGGATTTTCTGAATTTGAGTCAAACAAAGACATCGGACTGCAACCGATAATTTGCCAACCACCTGGTCCTCCAAGAGGATAGATCCCAGTTCGTTTTCCTGTAATACCGATGGATCCTGGTGGCAAGTATAATCTTGGAGCAGAGTGTCGTGGCATTAACAAGTCTTGAGATAGTTCTCCCAAATAAGCAAAACCAGGAGTAAATCCAATCATAATTACCTCATATATAACACCTGTATGTTTCTCAATCACATCATCGACAGTCAATGATTTTTCTTGAGCTATATACTCTAAATCGGGAGCGAATTCTTTGGAGTAACAGACGGGGACTTTGATTAATGGGCATCTTTGAATAGATTCTTCAAAATTGAATGCATTGATTATTTTTTCAAGTTTTTTGTGAGCATTTACAGCGGAGATTTCAAAAGGGTTAAATTTAACTGCAAGAGACTCTTCAGCAGGAATAATATCAACCCAAAACTCTTCAGATCTAATGAGAAACTCCGAAAGAGAGAGAGTGTATTCACTTAATTTAATTTTTAATTCTTTGGGCTTCACTCTGACCAGCAAGGCATCATCGCCAAATTGAGTAATGTTGGCTTCGAATTTTTCTATCATGAGTTAAAACCCTTTATCACAACATTCTCATTTTCTAGAAATGAACGAACCATTCGAGCAGTTTCTAATGCTTCAGGGCTATCCCCATGAAGACAAAGTGTTTTGGCCTTAATCTCAATGAAGTTATTGCTCTCTGTCTCAACTCTCTGATTGCAAACTATATTCCTGGCTTGTTCACACCGCTCAGCAAGGCTGTTTAAAATTGCTCCTGCAGAATCTCGATCCACCAAAGAACCGTCATCCTTATATCGTCGATCTAGAAAAGCCTCAGCAATGAAATTTGAACCAGAGTTTCTTGCTACCTCCGCCAAAATTGAATTGGGTGGCCCAACAATGGATACACCTGGATCAATTTCTTTGATTGCACTAACTAGCAAATTAGCTAATTTTTTGTTCCTTGCCGACTCGTTGTAAAGTCGTCCATGAGCTTTGACATGGGACATAGGAACGTTTAATGCGCTAGAGACCAATAAAAATGAACGCAACTGGTAAATGACAGATTCTTTTAAAGAAGAGTTATCAATGTTAATCCTTCTTCTTCCAAAACCCTCTCGATCAGGATATGAGGGATGCGCTCCAACTGCCACACCTTTTTTCTTGCAGGCTAAAATCATTTTTTGCATCGTTTGTTCATTGCCTGCATGTCCTCCACAGGCGATATTGCAAGAACTAACATAACCGAGAATTTGAGACTCAGTAAAATATTGATTTTCAGTCTGGTATTCGCCCAAATCAGCATTGAGATCAATTTCCATTTGCTTAGGCTTCATGTTTAATATATTTTTTTATCACAAAAAACCCATTGTAAACGAAATTAGATCATCGTATTGAGTTACCATTTGTAAAATTTTTTAGTTAAGTAATTTACTAAAGAAATTAGAAAATTATTTTCTAATCAAATATTTTTTGCGCACATTTGCGCTTTGAATTCAAACTGAAGGTCAATCCTAAAAATCAGTAATAGGACAAATCATGAGATCTAATGATATTTTATATTTCTATAATTCATTTACTTAGAAATGAAACTTAATCTAAAAGCAATTGTGAAATAGGACATAAAAAAGATTCATAAATTTATTTATATTTTTTGTTCTAAAAATCTTGAAAAAAAATCACTCCGTCGTAATATTTAAACCATCTCAAGAGACCGATCAGAAGGTGAGTGCAGAAACCGAAAGAAGAGTCGAAAAGAGAAAGAGACCTAAAGGGTGAAAGCGAAAACGGCTGGAGAAAGCTAGCAAAAAACAAAAGCCGATTCCCACCAAGTCCGAAAAGAGAAATCGGGCAAGGAGCTGAAGAAAAAATCTCACTTCAGACACCCAAAGGACTCGACAGAGAACAGAGCCATTGGCTCTGTTTTTTTTTATTCAAGAAAAGTAACTTTAAACTTTTTTGGATTTAGTCGTCTGATATCCAACCCAGGACAGCAACACTGCAAGAGGAAGTGCACCCCAAGCTGCAGAGAGTGAAGATAAACCCAGAATGAGCATGCCCTTGACCGCAAACCAAGCGCCCACGGCTTCTCCAGATCTGGCAAAAAAAGTATCCATAAACACTGTTGACTTATAACGTTCCTGTTTTTTTAATACCGTAAATATAGTCTCTCGTGCTGGTTTATTGAAACCATATTCAAAGACTCTCAAGATACAAACAACTATTAGTACTGTTGTGAATACAGGAAATGAAGCATAGGCAACCAAACCAGCAAATAATATAAAACCGTAAGCTATCAAGACCGCTGCCACACCAATTTTCCTGAGGATAAAGGCAGTTATAAAAAATTGGCAGATTAAGGTCAGCGGAGTAACAATTTGTTCGATGCGTGCAAAAAATGCAGTTCTCTCACATGGATCTGATGACCAATTCTGAATAATGTCCAGAGCAACCATCCAACTGACTGTCACCACAAAAGTCCAAAGAATCATATACAAAGTTAGACTCCTAACCGAAGGAGCAGAGAAGACACTTTGTAAGGGGTCAATCCATGTCCCGCCGACTTTTTCTTCTAACTCCCCCTTATTCTTGGGATGATTTTTTGTGGTGGGTTTAAATCCCAAACTTAAAATAATTGCAATGCTAAGAGTAACAATTGAAACAATTATTAAACTAAATGGACCCCAATCAGACATGGAGGCGGTTCCACAAACCTCTGTTGAATAATAACGAGCTATTGAGGCACCAGTAAATGCACCCAATGATCCTCCTGCACTGATAAAGCCAAAATATTTTTTGGCTTCTTCGCTTCGGAAAAAATTAATCATTGTTACCCAAAAAATTGAAACAACAAAAAATGAATAAACGTTGCACCAGATGTAAAAAATTTTGGCAATCCATACTCTTCCAGCTTCTTCCAAAAAATTCCAACCGAGTAGAAAACACAAGAGATTCAGAATAAAAAATAAATAGATGTAAACAACAATCCTGTCCCTCTTTATCCTTGAAATAACCCAGGAATAAATAGGGTTTGCTAACAGCATTATCAAGAGAACAATGGAGAGCAGAAAAGGAATATTTTCCAGCCCTGCTTGCACTGCCATTTCGTTTCTAACGGGTCTTATAACGTACCATGAACATAAGACACTGAAAAAAAATAAAAATGCCTTCATCAATAAAGAAACTTGGCCTCTAGGTATATCCAGTTTATGTTTAATATTTTCGTAGTTCATTGTCTTTAATTAACTAAAAGAGAGGCATTAGAGTCCTTAAATTGACGGTGCCTATGACTCTCAAGACCCTATTTTATATAAGTTTTAAATACATAAGGGATTATTTGACAATTTATTTATAATCTACAAAATAAAGAGGCTAGATCAATTGGAATTAAATAGTGAACTTATCAATTAGCAGATTCTTCAATATATCAACTCTCATTCTGCTGTTAGTATCTACAACCGCATATTCACAGTGGTCGGAACCACTACAAGAGGAAATCATCATTCGAGGTGGCTGGTTGTTTGATGGTATCAGCAATACACGCCGGCAAAATACGGGCATTGTGATTCAACAAGGGAAAATTGTTGAAGTCGATGCTAATTTAGAGGATAAGCTGCTTACGACAGCCAGAGTAATTGATCTGACAGACTTGGAAACAATTTTACCTGGAATGATAGATCTCCACGCACATTACAATTTTGATCTCGTTGATGAGGGGCGCGTGGAAGAAGTTGTGCACAACGGAATTATATTCCTAGCGAATGGAGTAACTTCAACCTGGTCGGCAGGCGAATATCATCCTGAGCGAGTAGTTAAACAGCGCGACTTGATAGATGATGGTGAAGCTACTGGCCCAAGGCTTTTCGTATCAGGTCCATATTTTGGCGGGTTCAGATGTGAATACAACATCAAAACTGCTGCAGATGACTGCTCTGCCTGGCCGAATGATATTACAGAAGAGGAAATACGAAGAGAAGTTGATAAATGGGCCGAACAGGGTGTTATCAGCATTAAAATTAAACAAGCCACTCCTGATGAAACAAAGATTCTGATTGAGCAAGCACACAAAAATGGTATGACGACAACGGGGCACCTGTCCAATTATTATGGCAAATACGATGTTCATCCAAGAGATGCCATATTGATGGGGCTTGATCGTCTAGAACACCAGATTACTTTAGGCAGTGGGGGCAAGGAAAGCGCCGAAATGGAAGAGATAATTGATTTGATCCTCAAGCACCAAGTATATTATGACGCGAACTTGCAGATGTATGGTGGAATTAATTTAAGGAAAGAACTTGGCTCAGACATGGTTTGGACCAATGAGGCAAAATACTTCACTCCCTACGCTCAGTCGCTACTTGAAAAACGGGGTGACCCACCACCTGAATCAGACGTAGCTGAATATACACAGCGTGTTCTTGAGTTAAATAAACTTTATCAATCTGGGGGTGAGAATCTTCTTATTGTAGGCACCGATGAACCTGTTTACACCACTTTATTACCAGGGTTTGCATATCACCGTGAACTATTTGCAATGGTACATGCCGGTCTACCAGAAAAAACAGTGTTGCAAGCTGCAACAATCAACGGCGCCAATGCACTGGGCATCGGAGACAAATTAGGATCCATAGAATCTGGAAAACTAGCCGATCTTTTTGTTATCAAAGGAAATCCTTTTAAAAACATCAAAACTACACGGAATATTCAGTTCGTAATGAAAGATGGTGCAATTTATAACCCAGATTCACTGCTAAAGTCAGCGGAAGGCATGATTGGACCCATCGGAGCAGATGATCATGAGGCATGGGAACTGCGTATTGAACCACTGCGACCAGCAACAGCAACCCAGTAATTAGCAACACTCCAGTCAATCATCCTTATTATTTATTATATATATATTTTTTATGTATAATTTTTTATTATATATTTATATTATATATATTATAAATGGCCAATCGAAGAGAAAGATTCAAAAGACTCTACCCCAGAAGACTGGAGAATGCTGTATGGAATATTCAATCGATCGGCAAATTATCAGCACGGACAAATTACATTTATGAAAATAAAGAAGTTGATGAAATTTTATTAACACTCATATTAGAAATCAAAGCAGTCATGATTAAGTTTGGACTGGACTCCACCGATATGGGCCCTGTTTTTAAAACAGAAGAAGACACACTAATTAAAAGACTTGATGAAATTCAGAGATCTGTATATGAAAACAAAAGGTCTCTGGATGAAGCTCTTTTGATATTCCAAGAAAATTTAAAACCTTCCAAAGAAACTCAAAAAACAAACCGCTACAAAGATGGCAAAAAAGATGGCTATTGGGAGTCATTTCATGACAACGGTCAATTAAGCGAAAAAGGAACTTATAACGATGGCTTAAGGGTTGGTGTTTGGGAATCCTATCATGACAATGGCAAATTGTGGGTTAGAGGAAAATACACTAAAGATGGAACGCGTGATGCAAGTTGGGAGTATTTTGACAAGAATGGCAAAAAGTTTTAGAGACTCTGGCGGAGAGGGAGGGATTCGAACCCTCGATACGCTATAAACGTATACTCCCTTAGCAGGGGAGCGCTTTCAGCCACTCAGCCACCTCTCCAGTCCTCAGGATTATAGATTATATCTGACTAATGTAATTAATTGTATTTAGAAGGATGTTAGAAAAGATGCGGCATTTCCGCCTGTAACCTCACCTTTCCTAGCAGCAATTAAAAATTCTTTGCCTTTATTAGCAAACTCATGGCTACCATAAATTCTTTTGACACGATTTTTGTGGAAAATTTTCAATTGGGACAAAAATGGCACTATATTTTTTGGGCTTTCACCAAATAATTCTCGATGCTTTCGAGGTAGACGATACCAAGGAATAGTCATATTCTGATGATGAACATTGTGGAAACCAAAATTCAGAGTTAGCCAGTTTATTGCTTCTATATCAAAGGAAAGAGGATTACTGAATGTATGTTCCTGCTCCCATTCATATTGTCCTTTTCTTGCCGGCTTGTCACTACTAAAAAGCGTTAAGTTATAGCCATAATCATGCTGAATAGAGTCCATAAAACGTAAAACGGTCAGTAATAATATATAAGAGAAAACATAGAGGATGGCAACCTTTGGGAAGAACATCAGTAACAACACAAAAAGAGGGAGCCGTATTGCAATAACCGCAGTATTTCTAAGGCGCTGATTTCTTCTTTCAGGAATGATAAACGAAGAAAACATCATAATAAAATGCATAATAAATTCATGGGCTGGAATATAGAACCATTCCAATGTTTTGGTTAATTTCAGTACTTTAGGATTTTTTTCAAAAAAAGCTTCGTAATCAAACCATACAACATCATCAACATCAACATGGTGCCTAAAGTGCTTGTGTTGAATATCTTCAAACGTCCCATAAGAAGAACCACAAATCCAACTTAAGAATCGACCAAGAAGCTTATTTAATCTAATTTTTTTAAACACTAAATTATGGCCACATTCATGAATTAAGTAAGCTGCAATTATCATTGCGTGACCCAAAAGCAGAGACGAAAAGATGTTTATAATGATATTTGCATTAAATAGACCGTAAAAACCTATGGTATAGCCAATGATTGCATAGAGAATTGCTCCTCCATTGTAAATAAGCCCTTCTGGCTCTTTAAAAAGTTTTTGCATAGCCTCTATTATGAAAAAAATTCAATTAAAATGAAAAATTATTATACATTTTCAAGGGTTCAAAAATCTCGAACTGCAATAGTGTCGCAAATATATATAATTATATTTCGTGACTTAAAAATCTCAATCTTTAGAGTATAAAAATGCGATTAGAATATTTTAATGTTGATTCTGATACTGATGATATCACCAAAGCCTTAGAACTCAATGGAGCTGCGGTTGTAGAAAATCAAGTTGAATCTGAACTAACTGAAAGCATTCTGAGTGAACTTAGAGAACACTTCGACAAAGCAGGCAAAGGCAGTAATAGTGGTTTTACAGGATATAAAACTCGCTGGATTAGTCGATTATTAGCCATTTCAAAAAGTTCAGCCAAACTTGTCGACCAATCGAGGGTAATGGAGGTGGCAGACAGCATTCTTTTAAAGCATTGCGATAATTACCGCCTTGGCAGTCTTACAGGAATCGAAATTCTTCCTGGAGAAAAAGATCAAGTCCTCCATACTGACGATGGTATATATCCTATTAGGATTCCAGGCATGCAATTCCAGATTAGTGCAATGTGGGCATTAAACGACTTTACTGTAGAAAATGGCGCAACAAGGGTTGTACTCGGCAGCCACCGAAATTATTCTGCCAATGTCTATCAATCAGACGAGAATATCGATTATTTCACTCCTGATGCAAAAGAATACAAAGATAATACAGTCCAAGCCACTATGCCTAAAGGGTCGGTTTTGTTTTATATGGGCTCTACTCTTCATGGTGGTGGGGCAAACACATCTGATAAGCCTCGTGCTGGGATCATCAACACATACTCGCTCGGTTGGTTGAGGCAGGAAGAGAACCTATATCTAACTGTCCCGAAGAAAACAGCTGAACAATATTCGAAGACAGTTCAAAAACTGATGGGTTACCAAATGCACCGAACCCTTGGGACATATGAAGAGGCAGAAGATCAATAAAGAATATTAGTTTCTCTCAATATTCTAAATATTCGCTAAAGTTTATTAGATTGCCTTCACTGTCGATAGCAAGGATTTGATTGTATCCGGGTTGTTGATCAATCCCAGAGGTGTCATTAATGGCCTCAACAATGGGGAATGCTGATCCTGCGCTTCTTAAATATTCATAAACTTCATCTGCTGACCGGATCGAGAGATCGGCATAACCATTGCTGCTATGTGGTATCGGTGCCCATGAATTTTTGCTCATTGGCCCAACTAAGCCGAACACGCTTGTCGTTGACCAAAAACCAAACCAATTGTCATCTCGATAGGGCTCAGAGCCGAATAAATTTTTATAGAAACGACCTGCCCTTCCAAGGTCATTTACTGGATATGCCGTATAGTCCATGCTCCCAACTGGCGTATCCTTTATGTATCTCTTTTGTGTTATGAACGTATGTTCTAATTTTAAGTCAAGACCTTCACTTTTCCAGACCTGTGTTAAGACGGCATTAAAGCTTCTTTTAGGATTGGCTCGCATCTTAATGGACATTTCAAGAGTCACTAAATGTCGATCACCGATATTTCTTGTTTGAAAATTATTTGTTGTCAAATCAGCATTAATTCCATTTGGCCCTATATCAAATGATTCCCAACGCGATTTGAGAGCTTGTTTTATTTGCTTTCTCCCTTGAGCAACACCAAAAGCATCATCAATCCAAATAGCTTTATTGGCATGCATATCAATTAAGCTTGAATAATCATTGGTGATCCATGCGTTAACTGCTTCAATTGTCTTCGAAAAAACTGGAGGTTGGCCTAATTCAATTAGTGATTGAATGGTTGGTTTTTTGTTCTGTAAGCTATAAGTAGTTTTATACTCCCTAA